>WNFQ01000935.1_pt1 | contig 49414 bp, 38 predicted proteins | sample 5400171 | NCBI WGS metagenome assembly WNFQ01 (sample SAMN13153356, study PRJNA577476) | soil metagenome | isolation source: 20 cm soil under Madrone tree | place: USA:California | collected 2016-06-14
AAGCATGCATTCGAAACGCTGGGCTGCATGCGCGTGGAATTGAAGACAGATTCGCTGAACGAGCGCTCGCGCGCTGCGATCCTGCGAATTGGAGCACGGGAAGAGGGCATTTTTCGGAACCATATAATTACCGCGAGCGGGCGCATCCGTCATACGCTCTATTTCAGCATTATCGATTCTGAGTGGCCGGCCGTGAAAGCGCGCCTCGAAACAAAGCTGACTTCCCGCCACCACTAGAGGCACGAAGCCCGGCGGGAGGCCCTACCTCTTGCAGCAACCGCGGTCCGTTCTGTCAGGGTCCCTTCATCGTCAACTAAGGTAAACTTCAACGTAGAATCCAGGCGACTCTATTTCTGGCTTCTTGAGAGTCCAGCAGGTTCGCGGGCTTCGTTTTTGGAGAAGAACTTGGCCAGTTCGTCCAATCTGATTAACAAGCGGCGCAGTGAGCGCGTGATGCTGCAGATGAGAATCTCGGTGATCGCGGAAGACGTCGAGCACAAGCCAAGGCAGGAAGAAGCGCTGACGCTGATCGTGAACGCCCACGGCGGGCTGCTAAAGATGAAAATGGACGTGCACGTGGGCCAGCCCATGCGGCTGGTGAACCCGCACAACAAAGTGCAGCAGACCTGCCGAGTGGTGCGCGTAGATGATACTTCGCCGGAATTTTTTTCCGTCGCCTTCGAGTTCGATCAGGCGAACCCTAAGTTCTGGCCAGTTGTTTTTCCTCCCGCGGATTGGGCTGCTCCGCCTGCTTGATGCTGCACGAGACAAGGTGAGCAGCCCGCAATAGCCGCCTCCCTTTTTGGCTGGCCCGCATAACCCTTCGATGGCCGCAACTCTTCCCAGAATTCAGGGTTCAACAAAAGTGGGACACTCCACTCTGGAGAACGCACTGATGAAGTATCAGATGAATGGGATTGGAAGATCGCCGCTACTGGCGGCTTCGATCTTGCTTTGCGGACTGTTCGTAGCAGGGTGCGACGACCACATCGATGTGATTCGCGATCCGAACATCCCCGTGGCGAAAGGCAGCACCTGGGCGTGGAAGCCCGCGGCGCCGCCAAAGGATGAGGACCGGCGCCCCATCGTTTCGCGCGACGTAATCTCGCGGGGAGAAACCGTCTCTCGCGAGCCGGGCCCCAAGAATGAAATCGTTCGCGAACGCATCCGCACCGCGATTGAACAAACCCTTTCATCGAAGGGATTGCGGCAAGTGAGCGACCCGCAAGCCGCGGATTTCCTGGTGGACTATCACGTAGCAGTACGGCGGCATGACATCACGGTGCAACGCGTCTACCCCGGCGGATACCCGGGGCTCGTTTGTGGCCCGTATGGATGCTGGGAATCGTGGGGCTGGGGACCGCCCGAAGTCGGCTACGAAAACATTCGCTTCCGTGAAGGCACGGTGGTTTTTGACTTCGTAAAGCAATCGACGAAACGGCTGGCATATCGCGCGATCGGGCAGAAGCCGGTGCATCGCGACACGTTCAACCAAGATGAGATTACAGAATTCGTCCATCACATGCTGGGGAAGCTGAAGACCAACGGGTAACAGTCCGGCAATTTCAGTGGCGAGTCTGTGATCCGCCGGGACCGATGCTGATTTCTGGTGGCAAGTCAGCTTCCGTTAAATCCGACTTACCGTGACGTAGCCCGCCGAGACTATCCAATCCGGCGGCTAAGCCGTAAACAGATTGCGCTTACGCTCCTGCACCAATTTGCCGCAAAAGGGTAACAAAATCGAAGTAAATCCGCCCCGCCGGAATCTTGCGCGTTACGAGATCATATTCGTAGAAGGAGCAGCCAGGAACCTGAACCTTTTTGCCCGTCGCCTCGATGTTGGCAAAAGCACCTTTATGCACGGCTTCAAAGCTCCATTCCACCGCGACCAGATTCCTGGCATGGGCCAAGTTCCGAATGGAATGCACGTTGCCAGGGAACGCGGCGATGAACGGTCGCACAAAATTGTCTCGCACGGCTGTCTTCCCTTCCAGTATTCCCGTCGGAAGGTGGAGTACGACGTCATCCGAATAGTAGGCGAGAATTTTCTGTTCATCGGTGCCCTTCCAGGCATCGAAATACTCTTGAACAAACGCGCGGACACTTTCAGGCGCTGCTTGGGCCGCTGCAACTTGCATGATTGCCTCTTTCTCGACGCTGTCACTTGTGTCGCTGTTGGGGCAATTGTATACCCGTTGGCCGGTGCCAGCGCGACAGTGCAGTAAATCGACCGTTCGGGAATTTCGGAGCCTATTTACGTCCGCTGAGTTCCCTTCTATCCTCATACCCCATGCCGACACCACAACAAGTAGTTCTCATCACTGGCGCGAGCAGCGGCTTCGGGCGGCTGATCGCGGAAACGCTGGCGCGCAAGAAATTTCAAGTCTTTGCCACGATGCGCAACGTGAAGGGCCGCAACACTGCAGCGGCGCGCGAAATCGCGGAGCTTGCCAAGCGCGAATCCCTTTCACTGCAGGTGGTGGAGCTTGACGTCACGGATGACCTCTCGGTGGAAAGCGCAGTGAGCAAAATCGTGCTGCAATGCGGCCGCATCGACGTGCTAGTGAACAACGCAGGCTACGGGATCATGGACCTGGCGGAGTCCGTGACCATGGCGCAGGCGCGGCGGCAGTTTGACACGAATTTTTTCGGCGTCTTGCGGATGAACCGAGCGGTTCTTCCGGCCATGAAACGCCAGGGGAGCGGATTGCTGCTGCACATCAGCAGCGGAGCGGGCCGCCTGGCGATTCCGGGAATGGGTTTGTACTGTGCGAGCAAGTTTGCGCTGGAAGCGCTCGCGGAAGTCTATCGTTACGAACTGGCTTCGCAAGGAATCGACTCCGTGGTGATCGAGCCAGGAGCATATGCCACATCCGCGATAGAGAAGCTGGAACGCGGAGAAGACCCTGGGCGCAAGAGCGGTTACGGCGAAATGGCGGTGGTGCCCGAGAAAATAGTGTCGCAGCTGATAAACTCGCGCGCGAACCCTCAGGAAATCGCCGATTTTGTGCTGCAAGTCATTGAAACGCCGGGGGGCCAAAGGGCGCTTCGGTATCGCGTCGGACCGGGCGGGCCAGGGGTGCAGAAAATAAACGCGGTCACCGATGATGTGCAGGTTCAGGTTCTCGAGGCATTCGGCGTTACCGCGCTGGCGAAATTCAAGAAACAATCCAGCGTGGGCTCGTAGAGCGGCGCTGCGAACTCTTGACAAGCTAAGGCAGCAGACCGAAAACGGCGACGCTTGCTGGCGTGCCGACGTAGACTCTCCCGTTGACGACCATCGGTGTGATGAATTTGTTGCCGCTGAAGTGGTCACGGTTATTGGCGGCCTGATTGGAATCGTAGAGTTCCTTGGTGAGATCGCTGGCGTCGTAAGCAAAAAGAATGGCGCCGGTGTTTTCAATGGCCCAGACGATTCCGTTGGTGGTGCCGTTGGCGGAGACGCTCGGAGTCGTCCCGGGATATCCGAAATGATGCGTGCTTTGCGAAGAAGGAGTTGCTGCGAGCCTCGCGGTGGTCACGGGAAACGCTTTCAGCGCATCGCCGACCGCTCCGTAGTACACCGTGTTATTGAAAAACGCGGGCATGGAAAAGACACCGCCGCCCAACTGCCCGGAAATCTCCTGATAGATTTGATCCGCGGTGGCGTTGAACTTGCCCATGGAATCGCGATCCACCACGTAGATGATCGAATCTTTACCGGCGCCGACGGACAGGTGCCGCGTGTTGCCGCCCGAATCCGCAACGTCCAGGAGCAGTATTCCTCCGCCGGAACCGAAGTCAGTGTCGGCATTCGATTCCGCGACGGTATTGTGCGGAGTGAAATAATCGGCAAGCTTCAATCCGCTGGAAGTGGAAAGCTTCACGAAGCAGTTGCCACAATTGCCGTTCGCCGGAAAACCGCTGGGGTTCAAGGTGGTATCGAAATCGCCGTTTCCTAGGATAAAGAACAAATTGCCAGCGGGATCGGCCGCGGGCGCGGTGCCCGCCATCCAGATGCCACCCTCGCTGCCGTTCGGAACCAAATTTAGGACGCTCGTTTGCGCGAGTGTATCCGCACTAAAGGCCATCACCCACGAAGTGTAGGGCCGGATATCGCAGTGGGAGGACCACGTGGTGTAAATCGTTCCGTTGATTTGCAGCAGGCCGGGCCGCTCCTTGTATTGTTTCGGATCAAAGACGACGTTTCCTCCGGAGCTGTTGTCGCCCGTACCGGGATACGTTGCGGTGATGGTCTGGGGACCGCTGAAAAGCTCCGCGCCGGTGGACAGATTCAGTGCATGCAATCGCTGGAAATAACTCCCGCTGGCATTCTTGGACATGGCCACGACATAGATGGCATTGCGGGCGCGGTCGATGACCGGCGTCGCGGTGATGCCAATCTCCGGTGACACCTGGCCGCAGCCGCGATTATCGCTAGTGATTTCGCCGCTGCCGAGCGTGGTGGTCTTCCAGAGAAACGCGGAAGTCGTTCCGTTAATTGAGTCGGCGTCAAAGGCATAGACGGAGCCATGCTCAGTCGCGACGTAAAGTACATTCTTCGTTTGTCCGTTGATGGTGACCTGCGAAAGATACAGAGGCTGGGCGTCAACTTTACCATCGACGATAAATTCGCCCTTCTTTCCGAACTGCGTGGAATTCACGTTCGCGGGAGTCAGGGTCGTTTCATTGAGGTTCATGCCGGAGCGGCCGTTGTCGTAGTGATAGGTGATTACGTCCACGCTTGAAGTAGCTGTGCCAGCATTGACGGTAAGCGTCGCCGAATTGCTGGTTACGCTACCCGCAGCGTTGGTTACCATGACGCGAAACATTTCGCCGCTGTCCGCCGCGGTAGTGACCGGAGTTGTGTAACTGGATGAGGTGGCGCCACTGATGTCGGCACCGTTTTTCTGCCACTGATAGGTGAGGGGCGGCGTACCCGCAACGACAATACTGAATGTGGCGGTCTGCCCCGCAGTCACAGTTTGATTGGCAGGCTGTGTGTTGATGTAAGGGGCAACAGGCCCATTTCCTGAAACAGTGCTGGAATAGCTTCCGCACCCCGCGAAAGGAAGCGTCACGAGAATGATTGCAACTGAAGATGAAAACGAGAATCGACGCATCAGCTCTACCCTCAACCTAGAAGTCAAAAACTGGGCTGAGTACGAAACCAACTGCCGAGGGTGGTTTAAGAATTTTAGCGAATTCATGAAATGAAGCCTAGTAAAAGACACTTCAAATGCCGCTCGGGAGAAATCTGTAACCCATATTAGATTCGCGCTCAGCGGATTGCAGCTGAACTGAAGTACAGTTCCAGGCCAGTGGGTTGGGAATACGCGCGGCCGCAACCGCCGCCTGCTTGCCTCGGCGCTTGCTTCCTTCTATTCTCGTGGTCCTTATGCTGCTCAAAGATCGTGTCGCACTCATAACCGGCTCGGGCCGTGGAATCGGCCGGGCCATCGCTCAGCTTTTTGCGAAGGAGGGTGCTGCCGTGTTTCTTACGGCGCGGACGGAAAAGGAACTCGGCAGCGCGGCAGCGGCGATCACGAGTGCGGGAGGCCGAGCCGGTTACGTCCCGGGAGACTTATCGCGGGAAACCGATTGCGCGCAGGTCGTTGCGGCGGCGCGAGCAAAATTCGGCACGATCGACATTCTTGTGAATAATGCGGGACATTACGGCCCGGTGGTTCCGGTGGAAGAGTATCCGCTTGCGGAATTCGACAAAGTGATCGCCGTGCATCTTCGTGCGGCTTTTCTGCTGTCGAAACTTGTGTTGTCGGAGATGTACGCGCGGCAGTCCGGCGTGATCCTGAACATCTCGAGCCTCTCGGCAAAAGCCGCCTACGCGTGGGGCTCGGCATACGCCGCGGCGAAGGCGGGAATGCTGGGGCTGACGCGGGTCACAGCGGCAGAAGGGGCGCGCAAGGGCGTCCGCGTGAATGCCATCTGCCCCGGCCCGGTGACGGAAACGCAGATGTCGAAGGAACTGGGAGCCGTGCTGGCGAAGAAAATGGGTTTGCATGAAGAGGAGCAACTGGCCGGCTTCTTGAGTGGACTTCTCCAGGGCCGCGCACAGACAGCCGATGAGATTGCGCGCGCTGCACTTTTTCTTTGCTCCGATCAATCCAGCGCCATGACCGGGCAGTCTATCAACGTCGATGGCGGGGTCGTGTTTTATTGATTGCAATTACGCACCCACTGGTTTCGCTTGATTTTCGGAAAAATGTGCTTTCAACGCATTTCGTTCTTATAAACGGTCCCGCCTTTCATTACGAACTTCACATTTTCCAGCTCTTTGATATCTTTTAGCGGATCGCCACTGACGGCTACGATGTCCGCCCACTTGCCGGCTTCGATAGTTCCCAACTTGTCGCTCCAGCCGAGGAGTGCGGCAGCTGTGGTGGTGCCCGCACGAATCGCTTGCATCGGCGTCATGCCGTATTGCACGTAGTATGCAAATTCGTTCGCTTGGTTCAGCGCCTTCCAATCGAAGCCACCGGCGTCCGTTCCAAGGGCAATCTTCACGCCTTTCTTGACCGCCTTTGGAAAATTCTCGCGCTGCAGGTCCGCCATCTTCGCCCAGTTTCCGCTACGGCCGGGCGCGACATACACACCCACAGTGATCGTTGGCACCCAATAGATGCCTCTGCGCGCCATTTCATCCATCAACGCATCGGTGAGGCCGTCGCCATGTTCGATGGTGTCCACTCCGGCGCGGAGCGCGGCCGCGATCCCGTCGCTCCCAATCGCATGGGCCGCAACTTTCTTGCCGATGCGATGCGCCTCGTCCACGATAGCTTTTGCTTCTTCATCGGTGAAGTTCACCATGGAATGGAGCACGTTGTCATCCTCGAAGTGGTAGCGCCGGTCAGAGTAATATTTGATCCAATCGGCCCCGTACATGGCCTGCTCGCGCACGGCCTTGCGCGCTCCATCTGCTCCATCCACATACTGCACGCCTGTGGGAACCTTTAACTCCCAGGAATAACCCAGCAGGGGATACATTCCCGTGGGAGTCATCGCGCGCGTAGCTACTTGCATGCGCGGGCCGGGCACTTCGCCCTTGGCAATCGCTGTCTTCACATCCACGTCCGCGTACATCGCGCCTTCCGTCTCCAGGTCGCGAATGGCTGTGAATCCATGCGAAAGTGCAATTTGTGCATTGCGCGCGGCAAGGATCGCGCGATACGGAATCGATTCCTTCAGCAATTGCGCATCGTATTCCTCGGCGGTGATGTCGCCTTGCAGGAGAACGTGCGTATGGGTATCAATGAAACCGGGCAACACCGTGGCCTTGGAAAGGTCGATCACTTCCACACCCGCGGGCGCGCTCCCTCCCGCCGCAACGGAAACGATTTTGTCGCCTTCAATCACGATCAGCGCGTTCTCGAGCGATTTATCACTCTTTCCGTCGATCAAATGTCCGGCGCGGATAGCGACGCGGTGTGGCGTCTGGCAGAACGCGAGCATTGGCATTGCGAGACTCAAGCCAAAACCAATAAGTGCACGATGCATGAAATGTTCCCCCCCTCAAGAACGCAAAGCCTATCAGAGCCGGCGAAATTCGTCGCGTCCTAGCATGCACGCCATGGCTTGAGTGGCTGGGATCCCGAAGGGAAATTATCAACGCAACTTAGGAGTGTCCTGTCGTCTGTCATATTGAAATGCGCGCCATGTATGGCTCTGAGTACCACTCTTGTACGTTCTTGAAATGCAAAGACGGCCAGAATCGAGGACCGCTGACCACAAGGAATTGCCCAGCGTTCGTTGACTTGCCTGGGTGGAGCACCTAGAATCAGCGCCAGTTTCGTCCCAGCCGTATGGTTGGTAAAACCATCTCGCATTACAAAATCACCGACAAACTAGGTGCCGGTGGCATGGGTGTGGTGTATAAAGCGCTCGACCTGAAGCTTGAGCGCACTGTCGCCCTGAAGTTCTTGCCCACGGATGTCGCCGTCAGCGACCGGGACAAACAAAGCCTGCTCCGCGAGGCTCGCGCCGCTTCGGCACTGGATCATCTGAACATCGGTGTTATTCATGGGATCGAAGAGTCCGAGGAGCACCAGCTCTTCATCGTCATGGGTTACTACGAGGGTGAAACACTGGGGCAGAAGTTGTCGCGCGGCGTGATCTCGGTCCGCGAATCGCTCGACCTAGCAATACAGATTGCGAGAGGGCTGAGCTCGGCTCATGCGCGCAACATCGTGCATCGCGACGTTAAACCTTCGAACATCATTATCACCAATGACAGGCTGGTTAAGATCGTGGACTTCGGCCTCGCTCGGGTTGTAGCCACGGCCAGCGCCACACAGAGCATCTCTTCCACTGGCACACTTCCGTACATGGCTCCCGAGCAAATCCTCGGTGAAGCCATCGACCGGCGCTGCGATATCTGGGCGCTAGGCGTAATCCTGGTACAAATGATCACGGGGAGTCATCCATTCATACGGCCCAATAAGGGAGCAATGACATTTGCAATCCTCAATCAGCCTCCCGCAGCGCTCGACGTGGTTCCAAAAGCCGTAAGTCCTATCGCTTATCGTGCGCTCTCAAAAAAGCCGGAGCGCCGTTATGCCGGCGCAAATGAAATGCTCCGCGATTTGGAAACCGCGCTCGTTGAAATCGCGTCAAGTCCAGCGCCGGCCGAGGAACCGACCCTCACACGCACCGCTAACACACGTGAGCTCAAGCAATACGTAGAGAATGCCTCCACGCCGAGCTGGGCCGTGGGCAAACCCAGGAAAGCCCGGCGTCTCCTGCTTGCATCCGTTGGAGTGGTCTTGGGAGCTATTGCCACGTCCTTTTTTTCTCCGGTGCGCGAACGCTTTGCGGGACTCGCTTACGCCGCTGGAGATAAGCATATCGCGGTACTGCCATTCGCCAATTCCGCCAACGATCCCGAATACGAGCCGGTCGCGGAAGGGATGATGGACTCGCTGACCAACGAGCTCTCGAATCTCGAAGCGGCTCAGCAATCGCTTTGGGTGGTGCCCGCCAGTGTGGTGCGCAAACATAAAGTCAACGATCCGGCCTCCGCCTTTCGCGAACTCGGCGCCACTATGGTGGTGCAAGGAAGCGTTCAGCACAAAGGTCCGGCAGTCCACCTGACAGTGGTTCTGATTGATTCAAGACGTCTCCGTCAGATCGGCTCGGCGGAGCTGGAAGATCGCGGCGGCGACCTTGCGGCACTTCAGGATCAAGCCGTTACCCATCTAGCGCGCCTGATGAAAGTCAAAGTGCCCGGAGCGGCCCGCACGCCCACTGGCAGCGTCGTAGCAACCGCGTACGAGTCCTACCTGAAAGCGCTTGGGTACATCCAGCGCTACGACAAACCTGGCAATCTCGATCTGGCGATCTCCGCTTTGAACTCCGCCGTAAAGACGGACTCGCGCTTCGCTCTAGGTTTCGCCACTCTTGGAGAGGTTTATCGTTTGAAATTTCAGACGGAACATCATCCCGCATGGCTCGCTGAAGCTGCCGCGAATTGCGAGAAGGCCATTCAAATCGACGATCATCTTCCGGGGGCTCACGTAACCCTCGGCTATCTGAATATCTTGCTCACCAAGACGGACCTGGCGCTTCAGGAATTCCAGAAAGCTCTCGATATCAATCCACGCGACGCCGCCGCCGTGATGGGCATGGCCTCCGCATACGAGCACACGAGCCATGCTGCCGAGGCCGAGGCCAACTACAAACGCGCCATCGCTCTTCGACCTGACTACTGGGATGGATACACGGCACTCGGAAATTTCTATGACCGCCAGAACCGCCTACCGGATGCTATCGCGCAGTACCGGCGCGTCATTGAGCTCACCCCGGACAATCCCGTGGCCTATAGCAATCTGGGCGCGGAGTATATGTCGCTAAACGATTCGCAATCGAATGCCGCGGCGGAAGCGGCGTTCAGAAAATCCATTCAATTGGCGCCCAATTACGAGGCCTTCGCAAACCTGGGCTTCCTATACATAACGGAGAAGCGCTACGCCGACGGCGTGCAAGCCACGCGGCAAGCGCTTGCACTCAATGACAAGGATTGGCGGGTATGGGCCAACCTGCTGCTCGCCTACCAGTGGCTCAAGGACGATGAGAACTTCAGGATCGTGCGTGCAAAAACACTGAGCCTTCTTGAGGAGTACGCCGCGTTGAATTCCCAGGAAGCCGCAGTCCAATCCGCACTCAGCACTTTTTATGCGGAAGACAAGCTTCGCGAAAAAGCGCTCGCACACGTGGATAGCGCGCTAGCGCTGGCCCCGAAGGATTCATCCGTTCTCGCCGATGTTGCGGAAACCTATGAAGACTTGGGCGACCGCAAGCGCGCCATCCAATATGCGCTACAGAGCCTGAAGAACGGCTCTTCAATGGACGATCTTCAGCGCCGACTGGCTCTTCACGGCCTGCTGGCAGACCCGAGTTTCCGTTCCAGCGGAAAGCAGTAGACTTTCGAAAGGAGAATCACAATGCCTAGCACAGGTGCAGCAAAGGCCAGGACAAAATCGACTCCAGCGGCGCCACCGACGGATATCACGATCACGAACGGGTTGCCCGACAAGAAAATCGCTTACGTGAACGTGGAGGGCACCGTCAAGTTCGGCAATCAAGACAGCAAGGACTATCGCATACGGCTTTGGGCAAAGGGTCGCCGCAAGCATCCGCTGATCGATGCCCTGCTCGCCCAGGTGGGAAGCATCACGCTCATGGCCGATCCACTGGCCAAGAAAAATGATGACTGCGAGTACGAGATACTGGCGGTCGACTTGCTGCATCCCGGCCTCGGCGACAAGGTAGCCAGTGGTGGCGGGGGCAAGATCATTATCGGTCCCACGCCGGGTCCAAAGAAGGTCGGGCGATAAAGGGGAAACGCCCCCTTCCAACGAGACCCACTGCGGCGGGTTTTACATCGTGGAAGCACAGAATCACCCACGGAAATATCGACAACGGAGCGAGGTTCGGCTAACATCTGCCGCGTGGGGTTCCCACGAAGGGCACACTCTGACAAGTTGCTGGAAAATGGTTCGCCCAGACGCGAATGTGCGTTCGCTCGGGAAAAACTCTCTCGACCGGGCAATCATCTCCCGGAGCTGCCGGAAATAGGAACCGCAACGTTTTGGAGCAGACGTGAGCCAAGCGCCTCTGATTAGTCCTCCTGATCGTTCCGCGGGGGAAGATGCGCGGCGCAGTACGCGTATCGAGCGGTCTGTCCCACTGATCGTCTTCGGTCAGAACCGCTTGGGCGAGCCGTTTGTAGAAAGAACCGTCTCGACTAGCCTGAACTTGCACGGTTGCCGGTATCCTTCGCGGCACGATTACGGGGTTGGATCGTGGGTCACCTTGCAAGTCGTGGGATTGAACGTGGAGCCCAAGCCTCCAGCGGTACGCGCCAAAGTGCGCTCGGTCCACACCTCCCAGAGTTCGCGGGAACTGCAGCAAGTCGGCGTGGAGTTGGAAAACCCCGGAAACGTATGGGGGATCCTCATGCCGCCCCAGGATTGGATGACCGCTGGCGGGGCGAACACGCCTATGGCCCAATTTGCAACTGCGGTCGCCCCCGCCTTGGATCTCCCGCCTGTAACCGTGAACCTCGACGAGCTGCCGGTTAGCGCCGAGCACAAGATGGCGGAGGTCGCCACATTCCCTTCCCCCTCGCCCGCTGCGACGAAGGCGCAAACGCCAAAACTGGCTGAAGCCCCCAGACCGCAACGCGTCGTTATCACACCGGATGGACTGATCGCCGCCCTGCAAGGAAAGCTGCAGCAAGCCGCGGAGAAGGCCGTGCAAGCGGCGGTGGCCAAAAAAGTTGACGATGCGGTGCGCGAGGCGCTCAACTCCATTGATGAGGTACGCAACTCCAGCGTGCGCGAGATTGAGGAACTTTTCCCCACCCGGGTGGAGGCGATGAGACTTACCTCGAAGCTGGAATCCTCCACCGAGATCGCCACACAGTGGAAAGATCAATTGGAAAAGTACCGCAGCCAGGCCCAAGAGATGGCGCACCGATTGGAGAAACAGGGGGGGGAATTGCGGCGCGAACTGGCAAGATCGCAGGAATTTTTAGAACGGATGCAGCGCGAAGGGGAGCCTCAACTCCATGCACGCCTGAAAGATGCGCTGGCCCGGGCGACCTCCGAGTTCGAGGGAGCGACCGCCCGCACTGCGCACCGCCGCTATGAGCTCATGCTGGAAAACACCCAAGCCGTGACGCAGGAGGCGCTCATGAAGATTGAAGCGCGCTCCGCAGAAGTCCAGGCACTGGTGCAGAGCGCGGTGAATTCCGCGCTGGGAGCTTTTCAGCGGCAGACGGACTTGCAGGTGAATGCGGTCCTGTCGGAGACCAAAGAGCGAGCAGTGTCCGCCCTGTCCTCATTGGACGCCGAGAGCCGCGCTGCTTGCGAAGCGCGCCGCCTGGCGTTGGAAAGCGAAGTGGCGCGAGCCGCCGAGCGCTCCACGGATCAGTTCCGCAAAGGGATGAAGGCCTTTCTGTACTCCTGCTTGGTAGCCGCCGTCAGCGCCGTGGATGAACACTCGAAATCCACCCTCGACGGACTTGTCAAAGACAACGGGAAAACCCTTTTTGATGCGGACAGCGATTCGCGGCCCAAGGACGATCCCGAAATCCTCCCCGGTACCGACATCGATCCTCTCACCCATTGAAAAAGATTGGCGGGGCGAACCCAAACTAAGGATGTCGTGGCTGAGGTACGAGATTCCCTATCCCGGGAAAGAAAAAAGCCAACCGTTCTGAGGGAACGGTTGGCTTTTTTCTTCGTTCTTATTGCCGCGGAGACTGTGCCAGCCCCGAAGGAGTCGGTATGACCGCCTCCGCGTGTGCTCTGGCCGCAGCCAGAAATTCGTAAACTCAGTTAGCGCGCTGCCGCTGAACCCGGACGCCGAAATGGCCGCCGCGCCGCGTCTTCGATCGTGTAGATGCCCTGCCGCGTCGCGACCATAATCGGGTGCTGGCTATCGGCCAGGCGATCTACCGTCAGTGCCCAGAAGCGGTGCAGCATGTACAAGCTTCCGACCACGGAAGCGACCGCCGCAAATCCCAGCGCAAACAACGCAAATACCGCCAGCAGTTCCCACACAAAATACATCTGCAGCGAAACCAGCGCGGCTAGAAACATCCACATCCATTTTCGGCTCTTGTCTTTGGTCTTCATCTTCCCTGTCCCCATCTCCTGTTCCGCTCAACCCTAACCGCCGGTCTGCGTTTCACTTTCTCAAAATCCTTATCCCTCAGTTGGATGCGCCACACTGTCCAGAAGGTCCATTCGCTCTGGACCTGTACCATTTGACACCTTTTGGACCCCCAAGGCGATGGTACGCAAGTCACATTTTGGGGTCTAAACTATTCGCCTAGTACTGCACCTTGTGGCATCCGATTAATGTAAAGATATGAAATTAAACAGGTTAATATGCATTCGCCTTTCGCCTCAGTTTTCGCCTCTTTTTCCCTGTACCACCTGTGGAAAACCTGTCCTTCCGTACAGGGGTCTCTGGAGGCTGTCAGTTAGTGATTCTCCCTCGCCAAATCGTTTCAAACTGCTGACGAGTATCGCCCCAGAGGTCGATATATTTCGCTTTTTATTCGCTCGCGTCAAGCAGAAAATGCGCCCGGTGAAAAAAGCCTGCTGCCCTCTCTAAGGATCGCCGATTGTTCGGATTACCCAAATATGTTTTAATTCCTGGGTCTCAATTCTCCCGCCTCCAACATGGAACTACTTGCCGTCCTCGCAATCCTCTTGATCATCATTACTCCGATTCTTGCCATCGCCGCTTTTGTTCGCGTTCAGAAGATCTCGGAACAATTGCGTGGTGGCTCCCTGCTCACTCTTGGGGATCGGCTATCCGCCCTGGAACGGCGCCTTCAGACGCTCGAGAAGTCGCTCTCGTCACAGCAGGCCAGCTCCCAGGAATCGAAGCCTGTGGGTAGCCAGCCCGTCCCCAGTGCACCACCTCTATCCCCGGTTATTACCACCCCGCAGGGTTCCCCGCCACCGCCGCTTCCTCTTCCACAGCTCTCCCATCCACGCGAGGTTTTTCCTCCGCCGCAGATCGACGTCTTTGCGGCGCCTCCGCTTCACAGCTCTAAGCCAAAGTCATCGTCCAACCTCGATTTGGAAACTTTGATTGGCGGGCGCTGGCTGAATCGCATCGGCATCGTTGCGATCATCAGTGCGGCCACTTTCTTTCTGAAATATGCCTTTGACAACAACTGGATCGGCCCCAGGGGCCGCGTGGCGATTGGAATTTTGCTCGGCGCTGCAATGCTCCCCTGGAGCCAATGGCTGCTGAAACGCGGCTATTCCTACTTCTCGGAAGGCATCGCGGGGCTGGGCGCGGCAGTGATGTATCTATCGATCTGGGCAGGTTGCCAGTACTACGAGCTCTTCAGCCTTGATGTGGGCTTCATCGCGATGATTGTCGTCACCGCGGGCATGGCTGCCGTGGCCCTGGGCCGCAATTCTCAGCGCATCGCTCTGCTCTCGCTCTTCGGTGGTTTTCTCACGCCCATACTCGTCAGCCAAGGGAAGGACGCGCAAATTGTTCTCTTCAGCTACCTCCTGACTCTCGGGGCGGGGCTTCTGGTCATCGAAATGCGCCGCGACTGGCGCTGGCTCACACCCATTTCCTTCCTACTCAGCCAATTCTATTTCTGGGGCTGGTACTCGGAGTTTTATCGTCCGGATAAGCTCGAGCGCACGGTGATTTTTGCCACGCTTTTCTTTTTTCTCTACGCCGCTCTTCCGGTCATCCGAGCCGTGCGGTTTTCCCGCTTGCGGGAGTTGGATACCCTGGTGGTCCTCCTAAACTCCTTCTCATATTTCGGTGCACTCTACACCATGCTCTGGCCGCAAGACCGCTGGCCGCTAACGCTGTTGGTCCTCGCTTTATCCGCGGCTCATGTACTTGTCGCGCGCCTCGTTCCGCCGCCAAAAACCGGCGAATCGCCGCTGACGCGCTTGCTCTTTGCCGGCCTCGCGCTGACCTTTGCCACCCTGGCCATTCCCATCCGCCTCGACGGCAAATGGATCACGCTAGCCTTTGCTGTCGAAGGCGCAATCCTTGTGTGGACCGGCTTCCGTTCGATGACCGGCCACCTGCGCGCTGGCGGCTATTTCCTTCTCGCGCTCGCCGCCGCCCGGCTACTGATTTTTCCTTTGCCAGCACGGCAATTTCTGTTCAACGAGCGATTCGCCGCCTATGCCGTCCTGATCCTCTGCTTCGGCGTAGTCATCTACGCCGCGCGCGAACACGCCTCCTCGGTCGGCCCCGACGAACTCAACGCTCTCGGCGTCTTCGCCGTTGCCATCAACGTATTCGCGTTGATCGCCCTCTCGCTTGAACTCTGGGATCACTTCGGCTCTCGCGCTGGCCTGGGTATTGACTCCGGTCTTGCCCAACACCTCGCGCTTTCTCTTCTTTGGACCGCCTACGCTTCCGGACTGATCGCTCTTGGAGTCAAACGGGAATCCGCACTGCTGCGCTGGCAGGCGCTCGTGCTTTTCGGCTTGGTCGTCGTCAAAGTCTTCATCTATGACAGCTCGTTTCTCGAACGCTTCTACCGCATCGTCTCGTTCTTCATTCTCGGCCTTGTTCTGCTCACCGTTTCGTTCCTGTATCAACGCAAAGTCGCTCGCGAGCGTTTTTCGCCATGACGCGCCGCATCCTTTCTCTACTGCTGGTGTCCGGCATACTTGGCGCTTCGGCTCTCCCCACCGATCTTCCTTCCGCGTGGCGCTCCTGGCGCTACTCACGCGCCATTTCGTCAGGACGCGCAGAAGCGCTCAACTACGTGACGCTCGATAGGGAAATCTTCTCGCATTCAGAAAATCAGCTCGCCGACCTTCGCATCGTCGATGATCTCGGCCATGAGCTTCCCTTCGAAGTAAGGTCGCAAATAACGCCGCCGCCTCAGCCCGTCAGGCTCGCCGCTACTCTTCGTGAGAATAGCTTCGTCCCCGGCCAATTCACCCAGGTTGTTTTGGACTTGGGCGAGCGCGCCGGTTTTCACAATAGTCTTCGCGTGCAGACATCCGAGTCCGATTTCATCAATTGGGTGGAAGTGGCCGTGAGCGATGATGCTCACCAGTGGCGCATCGTCAACGCGCGCGCGCCGATTTCCCGTTTCCGCAGGGAAAACCTCGAAGGCAATCAGACCGTTCGCTATTCAGAGAACAATGCGCGTTATCTGCGTGTGCGCATCCAGGAATCCGCACACACCTTCGAGGTAACAAGTATTGAGGTTTTTTCTTTTCCTGCCATTACCACGGAAACTCCTGCGGAAAAGGGCGCTCCTCTCACCGCGATGCTGCTTCCCGATTCGAGCGGCACATCTACACAAACGCAATGGACGGTGGACGTGGGAAGCGCGACGATTCCTATAGCGAGATTCAATTTCGAGACGGCTCAGCCCGAGTTTTACCGGGCGGTGCGCCTGCTCAATAGCGCCGATCTGAAGGAGTGGCAGTCAGCCGGTGGCGGCGAGATTCACCGTTTTGTGGTCAACGGAAAAATCGAAGAATCCTTGGGCGTGCCGTGTTACGAGATGTGGGGACCACGTTTTTGGCGTGTGGCAGTGCTCAACGCGAGCGATGCCCCGCTCTCCGCGGTTCGCCTCTCGCTGACGATGCCCGTGCGCTTCGTTCTCTTCCACCCGGGGCAAGACCGTTCCTATCGCTTGATTTACGGCAACTTCCGGGCGACCGCACCGCAATACGACCTCGCGCGAACCCTGCATATCCAGGCAAACGAAGCGATGGCCCACCTTGGGCTGGGAGCCGAAGAGGCTACCTCCAATTACGCGGATCCTCGCCCCTTCACCGAACGTCATCCGAATTTACTTTGGATCGCTCTCGGCCTTGCCATTGTGCTGCTTGGCTACGCCGCTCTTCGCGCTTTGCGCACACCCGACCCCGCTGCTTCGTAGGAGGACGCGCGTTCCTGAAATAGCAGTGCACCGGCGCCGGAGAATCTCAAAGTTGCGCACCAGTGGCGGCTTTCTGTTTAACAAAAACATCCCTACGCCTTTTTCAACTTCCGCGCGATCCACACCAGAATCACTGCGCCGACAAAGGCAACGAGGATGGACCCGATGATCCCTCCGCCTGGCCAAATGCCAAGCAACCCAAACAGCCAGCCACCAACGATGCCGCCGAGTATCCCTAGGATGATGTCTACCAGCACACCATATCCCCCGCCCTTCATCACTTTTCCGGCCAGCCAGCCGGCGATCAACCCAACAACAATCCAGTAAATCATGTGGTTGCCCCCTCCTCTTTCTCCCTGCGGATAGCTGCCCCTGCCACGCGTCCCTTTTAGAACGCATCTTGCCGGATGTCAACCGCGCGTCTTACACTAGCTCGCAAGCAAAATACTTAGCCGTAACGGAGCGTTGATGATTTCCCGCCCTCGCTTGTTTGTTCTACCGCTGCTCTTGCTCGCTCTGCTTGTCCCCGCCTGCTCGAAGTCTCCTGCACCGGGCGATTCGTCCTCCGACGGCAAATCCGGCGCGCGGCCCGCGATTGTCTTCATGACCGATTTCGGTACCGCCAATGATGCCGTGGCCATCTGCAAAGCCGTCATGCTCAGCATCGCCCCCGACGCTCGCATTATGGACATCACCCACCAGGTGACGCCATACCAAATCGAAGAAGGCGCGCGATTCCTTGCTGCCGTGTCTCCTTACTACCCAGCGGGAACCGTTTTTGTAAGCGTCGTCGACCCTGGAGTCGGCACTTCGCGCAAAGCCATCATCGTCAAATCAAGAAAGGGCCAGTATTTTGTTCTCCCGGACAATGGCCTGATCACGCCAGTGGTCGATCGTGACGGCCTGGACTCCGCCCGCGAAATCACTAATCCAAATTGGACGATTCAGGCCCCGATTTCCTCCACGTTCCACGGCCGCGACATTTTTTCTCCGGCTGGCGCGCACCTCGCCGCAGGATGGGATTTCAATCTCGTCGGCCCCGTTGTGCCTCAACTCCTCCGTCTTACTCCCAAGACCTCCACGACCAGCGACAAGGGCATCGCCGGCGACATCATCGCCCTCGACGATCCGTTCGGCTCCCTGATCACGGACATCCCCGGCGAGGAATTCAAGGAGCTCGGCTACAACCTCGGCGAAAAATTACGAATCGAAATCAACAAAAAACAGGTGATTCTGCCTTACGTAAAGACTTTCATGGATGTCCCGGTGGGCGAAGTGCTTCTGTTTATCGATTCTCGCGATCGCGTCAGCATCGCCATTAACCAGGGCAACTACTCAAAGAAGTTTGTCGTTGAGTCTCCCGGCACCATCTTCATCCCGCGCAAAGGCACAGCCATCAAGAACAAATAGCTGCCCTGCAGGCCTGGTCGCAACCGGCCTGCACTTGCATTTTCAATTGGTTCTGCCTCCTCCGTAAATGAAATGTCTCCGGGGCTGCCACTGATTTCCGCTTGGCCCTAATTCTTTTGGGAACTTCTCCCGCCCCCCGTCGTATCACTCTGTTGAGCAGGGAAATAGAGTGTGGCTTTTCACTGCTGCAGGCACTCGCGGAGAGATAGGCCATGGAATCCTTCAAAAGCGAGCTCAAGCAAGTTCTACGGAGGCTGGGCCGTGCCCCCATGTTCACGGCCATTACGCTCATCACACTGGCTGCCGGCGTGGGGGCCAACACCGTCGTGTTCAGCGTCCTCGAAGGCGTTCTCCTTAAGCCCTTGCCCTATCCAAAACCCGATGAGCTTATCGGGGTCTGGCTGACCGCACCCGGCATCAAGCTCAAAGAATTCCAGCTGTCCCCCTCCGACTACTTCATATTTCGCGACCAGAATCGTACCCTCCAGGATCTCGGTCTTTACGATGGCGATTCCGTGAGCGTGACCGGCGTTGCCGAACCGGAACAAGTCCGCGCCCTGCGCGTTACGGACGGCACTCTTCCGCTCCTCGGCACTCCTCCCCTGCTAGGCCGAACCTTCACGAAACAGGATGATTCCCCTGGCGCTCCTGAAACCGCCATTCTTACCTACGGCTATTGGCGCCGCAAATTTGCCGGCGATCCTTCCGTCGTCGGCCACAATATCCTCGTGGACGGCAAATCGAGACAAATCATCGGCGTCTTGCCCCAGCGATTCCACTTCTTGGACTGGGAAGATCCCGGCGTAATCATTCCGTTCCAGTTTGATCGCAACAAAACCCATCTTGGCAACTTCAGCTACGAGGGTCTTGCCAGGCTCAAGCCCGGCGTCACTGTCGAGGAGGTCAACGCCGACGTTGCCCGCATGCTTCCGATTGTTATGAGCTCGTTTCCTGCGCCCCCCGGCTTCAGCCTAAAGCTCTTCGAAGACGCCCGCATCGGCCCTAATGTCCGTCCTCTCAAACGCGACGTAGTCGGAGACATCGGCAGCGTCCTTTGGGTCCTCATGGGCTCGATCGGCATGGTCCTTCTGATCGCCTGCGCCAACGTTGCCAATTTGCTGCTCGTCCGCGTCGAAGGCCGCCGTCAGGAGCTCGCTGTGCGCGCCGCTTTGGGCGCCAGCCGTGCACGCATCGCCGCCGATCTTCTGCTCGAGAGCGTCATTCTAGGCTTGCTTGGCAGCGCCGTCGGCTTGGGCCTCGCTTACGCCGCGTTGCGCATTCTTGCGGCAATCGCTCCCGGGGGACTTCCTCGCCTTCGTGAAATCGGCATTGATAGCCGCGTCCTGCTCTTCACACTTCTCATTTCCCTGCTCGCCAGCATCCTGTTTGGTTCCATTCCTATCTTTAAGTACGCCGGAGTGCGCCTCAGCACCGGCATCCGCGAGGGCGGCCGCGCGCTCAGCCAAAGCAAGGAGCAACATCGCGCGCGAAGTGTCCTTGTCGTCGTGCAAGTCGCTCTCGCGCTCGTCCTGCTGATCTGCTCCGGCCTGATGATTCGCACTTTCCGCGCTCTCACCAACGTCAATCCCGGATTCGCTGGGCCCGCGGCATTGCAAACATTCCGCATCTCCATTCCCAGCACCATGGTGAAAGAGAATGAGCAGGTCGTCCGAACGCAAGAAGAGATCTTGCACAGGCTCGCAGCGATTCCAGGCGTCGGCTCCGCCGGAGTCGTCTCCATGCTCCCCATGACCTACGGAGGCTGGCATGATCCCATCTTCATTGAGAACCACACCTATGCCGAGGGCGAACTCCCTCCGCTGCGCGCCTTCCGATTTGTTTCGCCCGAATACCTGGACACTGCCGGCACGCCGCTGGTAGCCGGCCGTAAAATCACGTGGAACGACACCTACAAGAAAATTCCCGTCGCCATGGTCTCTGAAAATCTGGCTCGCGAGTATTCGGTGTCGTCGGCAACGTTTACGATGAAGGCGTCAGCAAACCGGCCACGACTTCCGTTTATTGGCCCCTCTTGATGGATCATTTTGAGAGCGATGACTCCATGTCCATGCGCGAAATCGCATTCGTCGTTCGCAGCTCTCGTACGGGCTCGCAAAGTTTCCTGAATGAAGTCCGCCAAGCCGTGTGGTCCCTGAACCCCAATCTTCCTCTTGCCGACGTTCACGCGCTCGACTTTTACTACAGGCGCTCGATGGCCCGCACTTCCTTCACGCTCATCATGCTTGGCGTGGCCGGAGCCATGGCGTTGTTGCTCGGCGTCGTCGGTATCTACGGCGTTATCGCTTATTCCGTTTCCCAGCGCACCCGCGAAATTGGTATTCGCATGGCTCTCGGTGCCCAGCACCAAACCCTCACCAGTATGTTTGTTCGCCACGGACTCTCGCTGACCGCCATCGGCGTAGCCTGTGGGCTCGTCGTTGCCATCATCGTCATGCGCTTGATGTCGTCGCTGCTCTTTAAGGTAAGTTCCGTGGACCCAGTCGCCTATGGCGCCGCTTCCCTCGGCCTCGTAGCCACCGCGTTCCTGGCTAGCTACCTGCCCTCGCGCCGCGCCTCCGCTGTCGACCCCGTCGAGGCCCTCCGCGCCGAATAACCTCAACAGCCTTAACGCTTCCACAAGCGTCGAGCCTTAGGCTTGCGTCAAAAATGATTCCACGCAAGCATCGTCGCCCTCTGCGCTCAATTTATCCTTGACTTTTCTATAATTTCGTGTATACTTAACGCTGTAGATTACTGCGTGTGGAGTGCGGGAGCTTGTTTACCCTGAGTCGAGCCGAAGGACTCCCGCTTTTCTCTTTTAGGCGGCCATTTCGGCCTTTGCTCGTGCAAAACAACCAAAATCGCGCTCTTTAGAATCGATCATTTGCGAAATGCAATTTTTGTAAGCCCTTTCCTTTGATATTCATGCAAATTGGCGGGGGTAGGCGTAGCTTGCGCTTTGAGAATCACAAGCCCTATTCATCTGCGGCATTCTTCCACAGCATCCGGAGCACTGCCCAGGAAACACGAATCATGAAACAGGGATCACATTCAGCAGTCACCCGGATTTGCTTTTTCAGTTCGCTCGCCCAACAATGAACCTGTAGCTCAGGCCGGAATTTATCTCGACCCGGTCGGGAGGCCTGATGCCCTTCGTCTTGCGAGGTTCCGCCATGCCAGAAGCTGTCATCGTCTCCGCCATTCGCACTCCCGTCGGCCGCGCCTACAAAGGCTCGCTCCGAGCCACACGTCCCGACGATCTCGCCGCGCTCGCCATCAAGGAGGCCCTCGCCCGTGTTCCCGGCCTCAACGCCAAGGAAATTGATGACGTGATCCTGGGCTGCGCCATGCCCGAAGGCGAACAGGGCATGAACGTCGCGCGCATCGCCGCGCTCCGCGCCGGACTCCCCGTCGAAACCAGCGCGATGACCATCAACCGCTTTTGTTCCTCCGGCTTGCAGGCCATCGCTCTCGCCGCCGAACGCATCCGCTCCGGCTCCGCGGAAGTCATCGTCGCCGGCGGCACCGAGTCCATGTCCATGGTGCCCATGGGCGGCAACAAAATCTCTCCCAATCCCTGGCTCGTCGACAATTATCCCGACGCTTACATCAACATGGGCCTTGGCACGGAAAATATCGCGCGTAAATTCGGCATCACCCGCGAGCAGGCTGACCAGTTTTCTGCCGCTTCGCACAAGAAAGCTCTCGCCGCCATTGCTGCCGGGAATTTTAAGGACGAAACGATCCCCGTCGAAGTGAAGATCACCTCGGTACCCAACGGCAACGGCGCTTCCTCCAAGCCGAAGCCTGGGACAGTGAAGCCGGCGACACAAACGTTCACGTTCGCAACCGACGAACTTCCCCGCGCCGACACTAATCTCGATGTTCTCGCAAAACTGAAGCCCGCGTTCCACGCGAAAGGAACAGTCACCGCCGGCAACAGCTCTCCCATGAGCGACGGCGCCGCAGCTACCGTAATCATGAGCGACACTCGTGCCAAATCGCTCGGCCTCAAGCCGCTCGCGCGTTTCGTCGCCTACGCCACCGCTGGCGTTCTCCCCGAAGAATTCGGCATCGGCCCGGTCCAAGCGATTCCCAAAGCATTAAAGTTGGCCGGCCTCTCGCTCAGCGACATGGCCGTAATCGAACTCAACGAAGCCTTCGCCGCCCAATCGCTGGCCGTCATCCAGCAAGCGAAGCTCGATGCCAGCCGCGTAAATCCTAACGGCGGCGCAATCGCGCTTGGCCATCCGCTAGGCTGCACCGGTGCAAAACTAACCGCTACCCTTGTTCGTGAATTGCAACGTCGCAACGCGCGCTACGGCATGGTCACCATGTGCATCGGTGGCGGCATGGGCGCCGCCGGCATCTTCGAGCGTTTGTAACGAAAATACTGTGAAGCCGAACACCGATCCGTCATTCCGAGGGCAGCGAGGAATCTCTCTTAATCTTTCGCCAGGTCGACGCATTAAAAAACTGTCCTGCTTGGCTCTGCTCGTTGTCGTTTTTTCCCTCAGCGCCCAAGCTCCCACTGCCGTCCCCATCCCAAAGGAGCCGCATCATCATCTCGTCTTGGAAAATGATTACGTCCGCGTCTTCCGCGTAAGCGTCCCCGCGCATGGCGCCACGCTTCTCCATCAACACGATGTACCGTACTTGTACATTTCGCTCGGCCCCGCCGACGTCATTAATGCCGTCCAAGGCCGGCCCGAAGCCCATCTGGTCATGGCCGACGGCCAGCTCGGCTACTCCCCAGGCCACTTCGCCCACATCGCCCGCACCGACGCCGGCAGCACCTTCGACAATGTCACCATCGAGCTGCTCCATCCTCAGGGCGAACCACAGAACCTGTGCGCGCAAGTTGTGCCCGGATTCGTAGCTCCATGCGATAAAACGATCGCGTTCAAAGGAAAAGGCTATGCGGTCGTACCACAATTTGAGACCGCTGACACTAAAGTGAGCTTGATTCGGCTCGATCCCAAAGCGGAGCACCTCGGGATATCAGTGGACACGTGCTCTTTGCTCGTCGCTTTAAGTGAGTCGCAAGTTAAAATCGAAGCGAAGAGCAAAACTGCAGTGATCTTGAGCGGAGGTGAAGTGCAGTGGATCGAAGCGGACCCCGCGATAAGTCTGTCCAACCCGAGTAACAAACATTCAAGCGTCTTGTGGCTAGTTTTCCACCTGAGTGGTGCTAGGTCTCCGTGTGGATAGGGTGCATCACCCTCAGCGCTTCTTGGCTTCGACGCGCACAAACAACTTTTCCGGCGCGTCTTTCATGGCCATGAATTGTTCGCTTACTAGAGTTCCAGGGCCGGTTAGTCGCGTGACGTTCCGTAATTTCACCGTTGCGCCTGGGGCAGCCATCTCCGTGCGATAAACCAGCGCGTCGCCCTCAAACTGCCCGGTCTCCACCAAGGCTCCAGGAAAGTTGCTCCCGAAGACGTACTCTTTGTACATTTTCTCCTTCGCGTCCCAGGTCATCACCAGCAATCCTTCAAAATCGCCAACAGGCCCTTGAGAATGGAACGAATTGATTAGCGAATTCCCGCCCGGGCCGAGCTTGCTGGTATAAACGCCGGTGTTCTTTGCTCCGTTCGGATACGTCTCCGTATAGTCCCATTCGCCCACGTAAAATTTCAGCGGCTCCATCTCCGCCGCACCCGGTTTCGCCGCCGGCGCAACTGCCGGCTTCTCCGCCGACTTTTCTTGACGCGCGGCCATCGTTATGGCGGTCGCCAGCATCACCAAAGCGAACATCACTGAAAAGACTTGCTTACGATGTTCCATAAACATTTTCACTCATCTCCCTCGGTCAAAAAACAAATGAAGATGTGCTTCGCGCAAAGACCCACACAGAAATCAGAGGCCGAAAACGTAAAGCACGCGGTCCGCGGCGATGGCGATACATTGGTGGCCATCGACCAGGAAGGACACCGGATTCGCGCCAATCGGACCGCCGGTCTGAAAGTCCCACAAAGGCCGCCCCGTGCGCGCGTCGAGTGCGTAGAAGTTCCCTTCGTTGGAGCCGGAAAAAACTAAACCGCCCGCTGTCGAGAGCACGCCCGCCCAGGGAGGTGAATGTAATTTGAACTCCCATCGCAACTCTCCGGACTCCGCCTGCAGCGCTTTGATCGCCCCCCAGGCATCGTCCGCAGGCAATTCGTCTTCGCCGCCGCCGGGGAAAAAAGTCCCTGCTTTGTAAGGAGTGTCGCGTTTGAAATAGCGGGCCCCGATCTCGCGAGTCGCCACATAGACAAGACCGGTTTGCGCGTCGTAGGAAGGACTGAACCACACCGTTGCACCATTCGCGTTTGGCCAGACGAGATTACCTTCCTTGGAGGGTTCTGCATCGGGCGCAAGAATCGGACGGCCTTTGGGATCGAGTCCGGTAGCCCAGGTTTGCTTCGCGTAAGGCTTGCCGGCAACGAATTCACCGGTAGTGCGATCGAGCACGTAATAAAAAGCGTTGCGGTTGGCAATGCCAATGAGCCTGCGTTTTGCGCCGCGGATCTGCGCGTCAAAAAGCATCGGCACATGCGTGGCATCCCAGTCGTGGGTGTCGTGTGGGGAGAACTGGAAATGCCAGCGCAGTTTTCCCGTTCCGGCATCAAGAGCGACGAGAGAACATGTATAGAGGTTATCGCCGGGGCGAACGTCTCCATTCCAATCCGGGCCAGGATTGCCAACACCCCAGTACACGAGCTTTAATTCGGGATCGTAAGCTCCAGTGACCCAAGTGGCGCCTCCCCCCGTCTTCCAGGCATCGCCGGACCAACTCTCGTGCCCCGGTTCGCCAGGACCGGGAATCGTCCAGAAGCGCCATGCCTGCTTGCCGGTCTTGGCGTCGTAAGCATCAACAAAACCACGAATGCCGGCTTCACCGCCACTTACACCGACTACGATATTTCCGCCCGTAGCCAGCGGGGCCATGGTCATGCTGTAGCCGACCTTGTAATCGAGCACTTTGGAAGACCAGCGCTCGGCCCCGCTCTTCAAGTCGAGGGCCACGAGGTAACCATCGAGAGTAGCGACAAAAAGTTTTTCATCCAAAACCGCGGGGCCGCGATTGGTGTGGCCGAAGCCAATGGAGTGGTAGTCAGAGGGAATCGGACGCTTCCAGTTCCAGAGCATGCGGCCGGATCGGCCGTCCACAGCGGCCGCGGAGTTAGGACCGGTAATGTAAAGAATGCCGTCAATAACGATGGGCGAGACTTCGTTGCTAGGATCGGGAAACTGGAAAGCCCATTTGACTTTGAGGCCGGAGACATTTTGCGCGTTGACTTCCGCAAGTGGAGAGAAACGATAACCCCGAAGATCGCGCGAATATGTGAGCCAGTTCCCGGGTTCCTTGTCGGCGTTTACGATGCGCTCGAACGGGACTTGTGCGAAAGCAGTGCAACAAGAAAAAAGAAACAGCGCCAGAAGCTTCATGGCCGGCCTCGCTGCAACGCCAAAAAATGGATCAGGTCGTCGAGGTCAGCAGCGGAAAGGACGGAACCATAGGCAGGCATCGGAGTTTCCCCGCGAAGTTTTTTCAAATCGCGGAGTTCGCGCTTGCGAAAACTGTAAAAGATGCCTTGCTGGTCCTTCAACTGAATCGAGAAAGTATCTTCGTTCAGGCGGATGCCGCGAATGGTTGGGCCCGAACCTAGTGGGCCGGAGATGGTTACCTCCACGAGGAGAAAATTCTCTGGAATGGTCTTTGCTGGGTTCTGCAAAGTTTCGCGAAGCCGAGCGGAACCGCGGCGGGCTCCTACATCGGTAAGTTCCGGCCCGTAGCCGGAGCCTTCGCCGTCCAGGATGTGGCAAGCCGAGCAGCCGCTGCGCGCGTAGATCGCTTTTCCGCGCGCCGGATCGCCAGGGAGGATTTCGGCAGGAACATTCCCGAGAGTTCGCACGTAAGCAGCGACGCTGACGATCTCGTCTTTAGTAAGAAACCAGGCTGGCGGCATCTCCGGTGCGATGCCATCTTCGATGACGGATTTGAGGGCTTCGTCGTCAGCAGCATGAACGAGCTTGGGTCTGCGAAGTGAGGGACCTCGTCCTCCGCCACCATCAATTCCGTGGCAGAGAGCGCAGTGGCGTTCGAAGATGAACTTGCCGGCGGCAACGTCCGGTGCCTTGGAAGGCTGCGCCTGGGCGTGAGGAGATTGTGGAAGACCGCCCGCGGGCGCTGCGGAAAGAATCATACAGAGAATGGTAGAGACGGCCGCACGCACTAAAGCCTCCGGGCGGATTCATTGGGCAATGTCGTCAGAGCGTGGAGAAGAGTAGCTGCGGAGATTGCGACTGTCAATCATCGCAACCGCGCGTTGTTCAGCTACGCGCTCCCACGAGCGCGCCCGCGTTTGAGAAAAATCGGCATTAGTCGGCAGCGTATCGCCGGAAGAAAGAATCCGGCTTCCAGCGCGGCCGCGCGGGAATGTTGGCAGTCTCGAGGAGCAAGCGGCGCGTAAACTCCTCGTAGCTTGCCGCGGATTGCAAATCAACGGGCTGGTTCACATCGTCGCTCGGCGCGTGGTAACGGTTGGTAAGCCAATCTTTGAAGATTTTTTGCTCGGGTGAGCCAAGCTCGAAGCCGACGTCGCACTTGACCGCCGGAACGCCGTGCCTGATGAAGTTGTACTGGTCGCTGCGGATGAACGTGTTGCGAAGTGGCTCGGGATCGGCGATTGGTTTGATGCCCATAGACTGCGCGATGGCTGCGGCTCGGCTGCCCAAGTCGGATTCTTCAAGGCCGCCGACTTTGAGAATCTTCAGCGGGACGATGGGAAGAAACATGTCCACGTTAACGTCGGCGACGATGGATTTCGCAGCGACGGTGGGATGCGCCGCGAAATATTTCGAACCGAGGAGTCCTTTTTCTTCCGCAGTAACGAGCAAGAAAAGAATCGAACGCCGAAGTTTTTCCGGATGCGCCTTTAGGCTCGCAGAGATGTCCATAACCAGCGCGCTCCCGGAGCCGTCATCCATCGCGCCGTTGTAGATCCTGTCGCCGTTGATGGGCGCGCCGATGCCGACGTGGTCGATGTGCGCGGAAAGGACTACAAATTCATTTTTGAGAGCGGGATCAGTGCCCGTGAGTTTGGCAACGACGTTGGCGGATTCGATCGACTTCGTGAGAATCTCGGCTCTGGCGTTGAGCGAAACGGCCAGGGGAAAATGAGGAAGCGGCTTGCGATCTTTTCCCAACGCGGCGATTTCCGCGAAGCTGTGGCCGGAACCCGCGAAAAGTTGTTCGGCCGATGCGGGGTTAAAAGCCACGCCCAGTTGCTGGCCAGGAGTCTCATTGAACTCGGCATCGGCAAGGTCCATGGAAGGGTGATTGCGATTGACGGAGATGCGGGACCAGGGAATGTCCATGGACGCGGGATTGGCGATGTTCATCGTGCCGATCGCGCCGGCGGCGTGCAACGACTTCCAGCGTTCACCGGCGGTTTGATAGTGCGAAGCGAGGGCCGTGGGAATGTCCGCTGGCGAACCCGCGAGATAGACGACGATTTTCCCCTTCAGGTCGAGTCCGGCGAGTTCATCAAGATTTTTTTCAGGAATTTGCAGGCCGTATCCGATGAAAACCAGAGGCGCAGAGATCATGGTGGAATTGCGCGTAGCTCGCGAACTGATGAATGCGTCGTCGGCAAAAGATAGCGTTTTGGCCTGGCCGTTGGCGACGAGAGCGAGAGAGGATTTGGCTTCATCGACCTCATATTGATTGAAGCGAACTGGCTGATAGAAGCCGTTCGCCCCGGCAGGCTCGAGGCCAGCTCTCTGGAGCTGCTCGACTGCGTAAGCCTCTGCTTTGCGCAAACCTTCGCTGCCTGTATCGCGCCCTTCCAGCGAATCGTCCGCGAGAAACTTGACGTGCGCCCACCACGAGTTCCCGTCAAAGTGGGAAGCTGCAGAATTTTGTTGCGCTGGAGAGCTAATGGCACAAGCGAGAATAAGAATCGCTGAAAGCATGTTACGCATGAGATCCACTCCTGAAGCGAATTGAGAGGCTAGAGAATAGCAGGTAAAAAGACGAAGTGTCACGCGAGTGCGTTACGGAATAGTTCGGCCTTGCACCGCCACTCCTCAGGGGGTTGAGACAATCGGCAGCTCGATGAAGCTGGCCTGCCCCGGCGCGTGGTAGATGCGCTGCGTCGCTTTGCGATAGTCGCCGGGCTTAGCCCAGAAAATATTGGGGACGAAAGTCTGCGGATTGCGATCGTACAACGGGAACCAGCTCGACTGAATTTGCACCATGATGCGGTGGCCGGGCAGGGAGGGCCTTCGGCGTTTCAAAACTCTCCCGGTAGCGGCCGCGGAAAATGTCAGCGGCGACCATGAGTTGATAGGCGCCCATTTCAGGTTGCGTTCCCACTTCGTCCGGATATAGGTCGATGAGCTTGACCACCCAATCGGAGTCCGTGCCGCTGGTGGAGGCGAGCAGGTGGGCGACCGGCTGGCCGCTGATTTTTACGGGAGCGCTGACCGTACCAGAAACGAACACAACGACATCCGGGCGGCCGGATGCTTCCCTTTGATCGTCTACCAGCCACTGAGACCAGGTCATGCCGCTGGAATAGCCAACCGCTTGCACAGGCCGCGCGCGGTACGGCACGGGCTTCGCGGGATCGGACACGTATTCGTCGAATGGCGCCTCGCCCGCAGCAGGCGCGCTGAAGCTGAGCTTTAGCCCCGCATTCAAATAGAGCGGTGTGGGTTTTACAGTGCAGCCGCTAGCGCAGCCGGAAGGCCACGCTGGCAAACGCCGCCAGACATTCGTGCCCGTCTCAAACGCCGATACCGCCGTCACATCGCCCTTCGGCGTATCGTCTTTCAAATAACGCGCGAGGAAGGGCGCCAGAATCTCTCTGCGAAAGTAAAGCCCAGTATCGCTTGAGAATTTCAGCGCGCCGAGCGAACTAGCGTCATCGATTTCCTGCCCGTGATGCCACGGCCCCATCACCAGAAAGACTTTGTCATTGCCGGTGTCCTTCGGTTTGATCGCTTTGTGGACCGCCATCGCGCCGTAAATATCTTCCTGATCCCACAAGCTGTCCACCAGCATGGTCGGAACTTTCAGCGGTTGCGCGGCAAGAATCTTATCCATGGCTTGTTGCTGCCACCACGCGTCGTAGGCCGGATGCTCCAGAATTTTCCGCCAGAAGCCCACCTGTTCAAGCCCGTGACGTCGGCCCAGTTCTCCGGCCGAACCTGCTTGCAGGTACATGTCGTAGTCGTCGTAGTGGCTCGTCCACCAGTGCTCGTCATTCTTGTGCGTGGCCTCCTGCTCGTAGATGTACGGCATGTTCTGCTGGCGAAACGCGCCGTAGTGAAACCAATCGTCGCCCATCCAGCCATCGACCATGGGGTTCATTGGGACGGATACTTTCAGCGCGGGATGCGGATTGACAAGCGCCATAAGCGGTGTAAAGCCGTCGTACGAGATGCCCAGAATGCCAACTTTGCCGTTGCTCTCTGGAATATTCTTCACCAGCCACTCGATAGTGTCGTAGGTATCGGTAGAATGATCGACTGCGGTGGGATTCAGCGGTCCGCGAAGGGGCCGCGTCATCACGTAGTCGCCTTCGGAACCGTACTTGCCTCGCACATCCTGAACGACGCGGATGTAGCCGCCTTCGAGGATGACTTCCAGCGCGTTGTCATAGCCGTGGAGGCTGGGTCCGAGATGCGAGCTGTGTGCCCGAGTGGTGAGTTCGTTGGCATCGTAAGGCGTGCGCGTCAGAAGAATGGGCGCGTTCTTTGCGCCCTTGGGCACGAGAACGACGGTGTGCAGCTTCACGCCGTCGCGCATAGGAATCATCACGTCGCGCCGCGCGTAATCGAAACTATCGGTGACCGGAGTGAACTGCGTCGGCGTTTCACTAGGCAACGCAGCAGGCGCAGTGGCTTGCGGCGCCTGTGCCGCCGACGCACCGGCAAGCAAGAACGCACCGAGCATCGGTGCGAGCAAAGTTAGCGTGCGAATGTGGCGGATCGGCTTCATCGGAATCCCTCAGTGAGGCGCGGAATGAGGGTGGATTATACCCCGAATCACTCCGCTCGCCAGATGCAGGGCGGGCACGAATTGGTAGGCGTTGAAAACTCTTCCGACACCAACGAGTTAACGGTGTTTACTGGGCCGTCTAGCGGGAGTAAAATGGGTCGAACTGATTTCGTTGCGTGCCACAGACAGTCGTTGACTAAAATCCAGTTAAAGTGACTTCCCGCTAGGAGCGACCAGATGGCCACCGCCACTCTCACCAAGCCCGCCGCAAAGGGAGGCAGCTTCCTCCTCGAATCGCCGCAGCCCAGCGATGTGTTTACGCCCGCTGATCTGACTGACGATCAGAAACTGATCGGGCAGACGGCGGAAGAATTTGTCCTCAAGGAAGTTTTCCCTTTTATCAAAGATTTGGAAAACAAGAAGCCCGGGCTGATGCCCCAGCTTGTGAAAAAGGGCGGCGAAGTCGGTTTGATGGGCGGCGGAGTGCCGGAGGAATATGGCGGCGCGGGCCTGGACAAGATCTCCACTACCGTCCTCACCGAAAAACTCTCCATTTACGGCGGTTTTGCGGTGACTCACGGAGCTCACGCCGGAATAGGCACGCTGCCGATCGTTTATTTCGGCACGGATGCGCAAAAGAAAAAGTATTTGCCGAAGCTCGCTACCGGCGAATGGATCGGCGCCTACTGCCTTTCCGAGCCGCAAGCCGGCTCCGACGCGCAGAATTCGCTGACCCGCGCGGAGCTGAATAAAGAAGGCACGCACTACGTCCTCAACGGCCAGAAAATGTGGATCACCAATGGCGGTTTCGCCGACGTTTACATTGTGTTCGCGAAAATTGACGGCGAAAAATTCACTGCCTTCATCGTCGAACGTACTTTCCCTGGCTTCAAGGCCGGCAACGAAGAACACAAGATGGGTATCCACGGCAGCTCAACGACGCCGATTTTCCTGGAAAACTGCAGAGTGCCCAAGGAAAACCTGCTGCACGAAATCGGCCGCGGCCACATCGTGGCCTTCAACATCTTGAATGCCGGGCGCTTTACGCTCGGCGCTTCCTGCGTCGGCGGCTCGAAGCACGTGCTGATGACCTCCTCGAAATACGCCAAGGAACGCAAAGCGTTTGGAAAGCAGATTGGCGACTTCGGCTTAATGAAGGAAAAGCTGGCTGAGATGGCCATCCAAATTTTCGCGGTGGAATCGATGGTCTACCGTTCATCGGGAAACATCGAGGCGGCTATGGTCGCGGCTTCCGGCTCGGGCGACAAAATCCAGAACACCATGAAAGTGCTCGAGGAATACGCCATCGAGAGCTCCATCGCCAAGGTCTACGGCAGCGAAATGCTTGATTTCGTGGTGGATGAAGGCGTGCAGATTTTCGGCGGCTACGGTTTTCACGAAGAATACCCGGTCTGCCGCGCCTACCGCGATTCACGCATCAATCGCATCTTTGAAGGCACCAACGAAATCAACCGCATGCTCATCATCCAGATGCTCATGAAGCGCGCGATGGCCGGGCAACTCCCGGTCATTCCCGCGGCCATGAAATTGGCTGATGAAGTCCTCGCCGGACCATCCTTCGAAGAAGCTCCCGAAGGCGTTCTTGCCGCCGAATCTCGCGTCGTCGCCAACTCCAAGAAAATGTTCCTGCAAGCCGCCGGAGGCGCCGTCCAGAAATTCCGCGAAAAGATGGCCGACGAGCAGGAGCTGATCGGCGCCCTTTCAAACGTGGTCATGGAAATCTACGCCATGGAGTCCTGCCTGCTTCGCGCGCAGAAAGCTGCCGCCGCGAAGGGCGAATCCGCTTCGCAAACCATGATCGATGCCGCAAGGGTATTCATCAGTGACGCCGCCGAGCGCGTCGAGCATGAAGCCAAGCGCGCCATCGCCGCTATCCACGAAGGCGACATGCTAACCACGCAGATGGCCGTCTTGAAGCGTTTCGCGAAGCGCGCCGCGGTTGACACCATCGCCTTGCGCCGCCGCGTGGCCGCTGCCGTTCAGTCTCAGGACCGCTACCCGTTGGAAGGCCGCTAAGCTCCAACAGGCCGTTTACTCACTGAGTTAGACGCCATCGTCCCTTCCGGACGCCCGTTAGCAGGCAGGGCACGCCTTCGCATGGATTGTGCTAAGCCCTGTAGGATTCCTCCTAAAATAGATTTCGAGCGAAAAAACTCAGTTTCTATCGCGAGAGTGCAACAAGGAATGTCCCGGAAACCTCTCATCCTTGCGGCGGTTATCGTTGTGCTGCATCTTTTTGTGGCAGCGACACTAGGCACCACTGCGACCGGATCTCTGCTGGCAAATCTCCTGGAAATCTTCGCTTGCGGTTTTGCGGTAGTCATGGCGTTTGGCGCGTATCGCCGTGGGCAAGGCATGAGCCGCCCCTTCTGGTTGATCATCGGCGCGGGCATCGCGATGTGGGGCATAGCGAACCTGGGCTGGATGTACTACGAAGTAGTGCTGCACAGTGAACCGCCCAGCGCCTCCGTGGTGCGATTCTTATTCGGCCTGGAAAGCGTGTTGTTCGCCACAGCCTTATTCCTGGACCAAGACAAGGATTCACCGCGGATCGACGCGGAATCCTTTTTGGACTTCATCCAAGTCGGGATCGTATTCTTTTTTATTTATCTCGAATATTACTATCTGCCGGCTCATCGCTTGGATGACTACTCCGCATTTCTGCGAGAAATGCGAGTGGAAAACTTGGAAGATGTTTTCCTTACCGTGCTGGCTGCCGTCCAAGCGCTGCGCTCGCGAAAACGGCACACGCGAAAACTTTATGGCGGACTCGCTCTTTACCTTCTCCTCCTAACCGTGTGCGCGGCGACGGCCCAGTATCTGCAAAGTGTCAAGCCAGCCCCAACGGGGACCTTGCGCGACCTGCTATGGACGGCTCCGTTTCTCGCTTTTGCAATGTGGGCGGGGCGCTGGCAGCCAGATCCTGCCGCGGAAACTGGCTCCCAATTAAGGCGGAAAACCCTCGGCGAATTGATGGTAACCAACGCTACTTTTGCGCTGGCGCCCTTGATCATACTTTGGCAGGTCTCACGGCTTCAGTCGGAGTGGCGCCTGGTTCGTTTCTCGCTTCTTGGCGTTTCGATTGTGTGCTACGCCGCGCGGCTGGGCATCAGCCAGTATCGCGAAGCGAAAAGTGCGAATGCTGTTCTTACGCACAGCATGGCTATGGATTCCGCTGTGAATGGCATGGCCATTTTGGATCCACAGGGAAGATATGTTTATGTCAACCCGGCCTACGCGCAGATGATTGGGAATACCAATCGGGAAACCATGTTGGGCAAATTTTGGCAAGAGGTGTCCGATTCTCACGATGTGGCGCCGGTGGCGTCGGGTATCCGCGAAGCCTTGAAACGACATGGCAAGTGGTTCGGGACACTCACCCTCCATCACCGCGATGGAACGGTTGTACCCACGGAAATGGCCGTTACCACGATGCCCGATGGCGGAACGATTTGCGTGAGCCACGACATCTCGCAGCGCATCAGCGCGCAACGTGAGCGCGCCGAAACTGAAATCAAATATCGCACGCTCATCGAGCAAGTCGCGGCCATCAGCTACATCGCAGAATTAGGCACTTATGGCCAATGGCTCTACGTCAGCCCGCAGGTCGAATCCATCTTGGGCTACACCGCCGACGAATGGCTCTCGAGTTCGAAAAACTGGATCAACCACGTTCATCCCGATGATCATCCCATCGTGAATGCCGCGGAAGAAAGTTGCCAGCGAGGTCAGCCCTTCCAGGCTGAATATCGTATTACCCGCAAGGGCGGTGCAGTCATTTGGGTTAGCGACTCCGCGGTGGTCGTGCGCGGCAGTGACAGTCATCCCGTAATGGAAGGCCTCATCGTCGATATTACTGACCGCAAGCTGCTCGAAGACCAGTTGCAGCAGGCCCGCAAGATCGAGGCGGTGGGCAGACTTGCCGGAGGCGTCGCGCACGATTTCAATAATCTTCTGACCATCATCAAAGGTTACCTTGAGATGGCCCTGCTGCGCTGCCTGGACCGGCCGGAGTTGCACAGCGATATTCGCCACATCGAAGAGGCTGCCGATCGCGCTGTCACTTTGGTTCGCCAGTTACTGGCCTTCAGCCGCAAACAGGTTCTGCGGCCGAAAGTCCTCGATCTCAACACCATCGTCATGAATCTCGACCAGCTCCTTTGCCGATTGATGAACGAAAACATCGAGATGAAGACGTTCGTCTCCAAAGATCTCGGACCCATCAAGGCCGACCCGAGCCAGATCGAACAAGTCATTATGAATCTGGTCGTGAACGCGCGCGACGCCCTGCCCGACGGCGGTCGCATCCTCATCGAAACCAGCAACGTTGATCTCGACTCTGCGTACACGCGCGAGCATGCCGTTGTCGTTCCCGGACCATACGTCTTGCTCACTGTCTCGGACACCGGCACGGGCATGTCGGCCGAGACGGTCGCCCACATCTTCGAGCCGTTTTACACCACGAAGGAAAGCGGCCGTGGCACTGGCCTCGGTCTCTCGACGGTCTACGGCATTGTGAAACAGAGCGGCGGCTACGTCTGGGTATACAGCGAACTAGGAAAGGGCACCACCTTCAAGGTTTATCTGCCACGCGTCACAGACGCGGTCCAACCGCCGGCGGAAAGGCCCGCCTCCACGAACCAAAAGGGCCACGAAACCATCCTGCTCGTCGAAGACGAAGAGGACGTGCGTGAGCTGACGCAAATGGTTCTCAGCGAGCGCGGCTACAAAGTGATCGAAGCGCATTCGCCGGCGGAAGCAGAGCGCCTGGCAAGCAGCAACGGCGCCGAAATCCATCTCCTGCTGACCGACGTGGTCATGCCGGGCATCAGCGGACGCGAGCTGGCCAAGCGACTCACCGCGCGTTTCCCCCATCTACGCGTGATGTTCATGTCCGGCTATACCTACAATGTGATCGCGCAAAACGGAACGCTTGAGGAAGGAATCTCTTTCCTCCAAAAACCGTTTACACCCCAACTGCTCACGGAAAAGGTCCGCGAGGCATTAGACCGCTCCGTTTCCGTAAGGTAAAAGCACGCATCACCTTCGCTTCACTTCTTCTCTTCCAGTGAAACCGTCTTTCCCGTCGCCGCTGATCGTCTCGCCGCGTCGAGTATTTCCGTCACTATCACATTCGTCTCCAGCGAAGACTGCCCCTCCGGTCTCAAGCCTCCCAAAAGCACCGCTCGCAAATAGCTGACGGAGTCTGCTTTCGTTTTCTCCAGTGGCTTAGCGTCCTTCAGCAATTCCTCTTTCTCTGGAAGCCGCACGCGCACCGCATCGCGCCCCACGGTGATGGCATAGCCCCTCTGTCCATACACTTCCATGTCTTTTCGCGAAAACGGCCAGTTCCACGAAGCCTGCACAATCGCCTGCGTCTTTGGATACGTCAGGATGATGGTCGCTTCGTCATCCACTCGCGGATAAATCTCCGGCTTGATGCGCTGCGTCACGGCCGTCACCGCATCCGGTCTGCGGCCATCCATCAGCCAGGTCGCCAGGTCCGCGCCATAGCAGCCGAAGTCAAACAGTGCTCCCCCGCCGTTTAATTTGGGATCGCTCAGCCACGCAAGAAACTCCGGCTCCACTCCGATCTCTTTCGGGCCGCTGTGCCCATCATGCACGACAATCTTTCGAATTTCTCCAATAGCCTTATCGTGCACCAGATCGTAAGCCGCCTGATTGCTGCGGTACCAAGTCGTTTCGTAATTCACCAAAACCTGAATCTTCCCCTCCCGCGCCGTCTTCTCGATCGCCCGCGCATCTTCGAGGCTGACCGCCAGCGGCTTCTCCATCATCACCTGCACGCCGTAACGCGCGCAGATCTCCACCACGCGCCGGTGGTCGTACGTGTTGGTGTACGCCAGCACCGCCTGTGGATGCGTCGCATTCAGCATCTCCTCAAGGTCGGAGTAAAAGAGCCCCGGCGCCAATCCGTAGCTGTTCGCAAATTTTGCCGCCAGTTGACGATCGGCTTCGGCAATACCCACAATCTGCAGGTCGCTGCGGTGCTGGAACTGGTCGAAGAACCCGGAAGCATGACCGTGCACCAAGCCCGCAAGCGCCACGCGCAACGGCGCTTCTTCCTTCGTCGCGGGGTTCGCCTGCGCGTGTGAACCAGCGCTCTCGCCAGTCAACAGCGCGGCAAGCAACAAGAAAAACGCTGGGAACGTAATTCGTCGCATAGTCCTCCCTCAAGCCTCTGGCTTTCTTTCTCAGGAAGCGGCTGCTTGGTTTTGGCTTCGGCGGCTGGCCCGCAATCGCATAAAAAGGTAGATCGATCCAGCAAGCAGCAGCGGCGAAGAATAGAACCCCGGCGCGGGCCGCGAGAAGTGAACGGTCGATACGGTTTGCCCGAAGATGGTAGCTACTGTGTGGCCCATCCCGTTCAGGAGGTGAACGGTAGCGTAGAAGTACGCCAGCGGCCGCAGCCACCCTGCGTTTCGAAACGCAAACGGCGTCAACAGCAGCAAAACAATATTTGCAACGATCAGCATCGTCAGCCAATCGCGGTACTCGAATGTCGGCATCGGAAACCACTGGTATTGGCTGCGCATCGCCAAAACGGTGGGGTTGTAAACGCCCAAAAAGCCCGTCAGCGCCTCATCCGCCACATGCGCGCAAAACGCCAGGCACAGCAAGAACCACGCCAGCCCAAAACTCCCTTGCCCGCCGGATTCGCTCCCCAAGTCCATGCGCTGGATTCTACCCCAGTTGCCCCCGCGCGGTTGCCTGCGGCTGGCCCACCCAGGACCAGGACGCAGGGCTACTGGCCAATAGGCCGGTGCTGGAAAGGAAACACGCGTCGGAGATGCGCCGGGACTCCACCTATTGGACTCTGTACGATTTAGGTTATGTAAGGGATACCCATCGTTTCGCAGTTGATCTGTAAGTTCGATCGGTGAAGGGTCCAACCAGCCTCCTCATCCCATTCACCCCAAGGGTGCCCCTTTGGAGGTGTGAAGTGTTCAACTCTCGGGTGCGTCGAAATCTATGGCTTGCTTTGGCAGCTGCGGCCGGTTTGTTGGCAGCGGCCTGCTCGAAAACGGCCACGGACGAAACCAATAACACGGCAAAGCATGCCGTCAAAGCAAAACCTGCCGCAGCGGCGAAACCCGCTGCCGCAGCAAAACCTGCCGCCGAAGCCAAAACAGCGGAACCGGCCACCATGGTCACCTTGCCGAAAGGCACAGCGATCAGCGCGGCCGCAAGACAAACGCTGGCCACCGACAAGAACAAGGTTGGTGACACCTTTGCCGCCAGTCTCACCGAGCCGATTCAGGTGGACGGAAAAACCGTGATTCCCAAGGGCGCCCAGGTAACCTGCCGCATCGTCAAAGTCAAGAAGCACGAAATCAAGGTGACCCTCGCTTCGGTGGAAATCCATGGGAAATCCTACCCCCTGGACAGCAATTCCATCGCGGGACCGAAGAGCCAGCCCAAAACCAATGCCAAGGATGCGCCTAAGGCTAAGGCCAACAAGGACGTAACCCTCCTCGCTGCCAAGAGCAAGTTGACGTTCAAGCTCGCCAAGCCCGCCACCATTCCGGTGAAAGGGTAACTAAGCATTTGGTTTCGTAGCGCCGGGCTTTGCCCCAGTTTCTAGGGACTCCGCGCGTTCCTCGCGCGGGGAGAGCCCGGCATCCCTGTTGTTGCGCGGGGTGCCCCACCTTTGGTTTGTAAGGGTGGGACTTTGCTTTGCTTCAGTCTGCACTCTCTTCTCTCGTTTCAATTTCTAGTTTCGCTTTTTGGACCGTGCCACCCCATTCAAGTCTCGTCCACCCACTATTCCTCCCAGGCGCCTTAGGTGCGTCGGAGGCTAGCCCAGTCCGGGAGGACTGAGAAACGTACCCAAAAGGACCCGGAGCGCCGTAGGTGCGCCACCGCCTCTCTTCGTTTTTCAGTCTTCGTTTTTCAGTCTTCCATTTTCCGCTTTCCCATTTCTAGTTTCTGCCTTCTGCCTTCTAGTCTGCCTTTTCGCCTCAGGGCTTTACCGGACCGTAGAACTCGGACTCTTCCTCCCAATAAATTGCTGTCCCCACTCGATGGAAAGCCCGCACACACCAGCTATAGTGCGAACCAGGAGGACAAGGGCTACGAATACAGTACCAACGGCCCGCCCCGAACTGTGGGCCGATTCTTAGATCGCCGCTCTTTAGATCGCTCCTCTTCTAGATTGATGATGAGGATAAAAGCATGATCAAGGTCAAGGCCAGCCAGAAGATCTTTACCGACACAGAGACTGCCACCCTGACGGGCATCGGCCTCGAGCGGCTCCGCCACCTGGCGCGCACCCGACACATCGGCTTTATCGCCCGAGCCGCGGAAGCAGCGGGTAGGCAGGCGGAACAGTGGCTATTTACGCGGTCAGACCTGATGGTCCTGGCGATGCTGTACCACCACTGCTAGCACTAACCTGCGCAAGCTTTTCACTTTTTCAGTTTCCGATTTTCCAATTTCTAGTTTCAAATTTCTAGTTTCTAGTTTTATTTTCAAGTTCTAGTTTCGCTCTTCCTCCCTACCGCATTGCACTGCCCCCCAGTCGCCGGATCCGGCTTAACTGACGAGCGGGCGATGCACTGTCAATGACAAGCACTAACGGATTCTAACCGTGGTAGGCTCATCGAATGGCGGGTGGAGCACCCTTGACGCGATGAGACGATCTTGCGTGCCGCATCCCCTTGGGGTTTCGTTCACCAACGGGTGCGGGCGTTGACTTTGCTTTACTCTTATTCCTCTTTCAATTGAAACGCAATCGATGCCAGGGGCACTACTTGCAAGCAGTACGAGGTGCCGAATCAACCATGAGTCCAGAGGAAGCCATTGACCGAATTCTTGAACTTTCAGCCGAGGCCCACACGAAGAGACGCGAAGCCGCTGAGAACTCCACGGCGTTTCACAAATTAACGGGAGCGGTATTAGCCTACGGCCAAGCCCTGGACCTTCTCACAAGACTTTGCAAGGAGCGCTACTGGAAACAAAGCAGCCCGGGAGCCCAGGTGACGGCACTCGGCTATTCTTCTCTCACTCCAGGTTCATAAGCGCCATTCGGCATTCCCGCCTTCTATCAAACCGATTTTAAACAGACTACTGTGCAGCCGCAGCCTCACCGCAGCCTTCCACCAGAAACACATGGAAGTCCGTGGCCACAGGCTCGACGCCAAGCGGTCGCATCATCAGCCCGACTTGTCCCCGATGGTAGGTGGAATGGTTCGCCATATGTTGCATCAAGTGCCCCAAGCTGACGCGTGTTGAGCGAAAAGGAAGCATTCTCTGTAAGGATTCGTTGGTCGTGCCATTCACGAACTCCGCTTGTTCTTTTTCGACTTCCGCCCACTTTCGCTGCACCGCAGCGGCGTTGGGAAGGGCCTCCGGACGGAACAGGGCCTCCCGTCGCTTTCTCAAATCTGAGATGAAGGCGTCATCGGGGTTCGACTCCTTCCAATGCGTCAGCCAGCCCCACTCGCCGCCGATGATATGCAAGAGGGTGTCTCGTACCGAGCGAAAGCTGCCCCCTAGATCGCGCGTGAACTGCTCATCGTTGAGCGCCGCGGCCGCTTGCAGGACCCTGTTGTTGGACCAGCGGTCGTATTCATAGAGCAGCCGAATGTCATCCTTATTCATGCTGGCGCGCCTGCCCTTCCTCCGTGAAATCCTACCCTGCCCCAAAGTCCCCGACAAATTGCAATTTCTGCCTTCGATTGGGGTCGCACCCCACCTTCATCCCTGAACAAATCGCTCCTCTCCTTTCACTCACTTACGGGAACCCATTTTGCGACCCGCTTGTTTTCAGATTAATGCAGGAATGGGCCCCCCCTCCCGACCGGCCAACCTTCGAACCTGCCAACGTTCCAAGGTGTCTTGGACCTATCCCCTTTCCTTTCACATTGTTGCGCACTCTTTTGCATGCCCAAAAACTCAACTCTTTTTTTTCAATCGGTTCCGCACTCTGTGCGCAAAAACACCCGGGTGGGGGAGGGTCTCCAAGCTGAATAGCCCTTCCTGCGCTCCGTGCAGTCAGTGTCTTAGTGGCAAGCCGTGTTGCGGCTAGGGCTTCGTTGGAGGATCCGCGGGCGCTTCGGTCGCCCCTTTCGGCTTTGCGATCGTGGAGAGCGTCTCCACATTGAATTTCTTGTAGTCCGAATACCGCGTCACCACGCTGCCCTTGAATCCTTCAGGAACCGCGCTCCAAAGTGCGCTTCCAGGTAGGTCGGCAGCCACACCTCATTGTTCACAAATGCCTGCTCGTAAACGATGCTGCTGCCTTTCTGCAAACTCGCCAGCAAGCCGCCGGCAAGTTTCATGTCCCCAGTAAAATAGGCCTCCAGCCGCGCCACGTCGTGCGCTTTTTCGTCCACCCAGACGACTCCGGCGAGTTTCTGTGCCAGTTTTTCCACCAGCTTGTGCGGCTTGAACTCGGGATTGGGCTCGAAGTCGAAAACCAGCACGTCCTGCCCGCGAAAGCGCTCGCGGCGCGGATTCACGAACTGGCATGTACGCAGGAAAACCTCAATCCCCGGTTCGTCGCCTTCTTTATCCTTCCCTTCTTCCTTGGCCTTCTCTTCTTTCGCTTCTTTCTTGGCCGCGCGCTTCTGGTTTTCCTCGATGCGTTTCTGCGTTTTCTCGTTTTCCTTTTTCTGTTCCGTTTCGCTCAGCGGCTTGCCGTCTTTTTTCACCAGCGTGGTGATTTCGTCCCCATTGAGATAGAAAAACGTGTATTCGTTGACTTCGTGTTTCTTTACTTTCCCATTGCCCTCGAATTCCGTCTCTTCTTCCGATTCCGATCCTGCGTAGTTCTTTTCCCATTGCCCTCGAATTCCGTCTCTTCTTCCGATTCCGATCCTGCGTAGTTCTCTTTGAGTTTGTCGAGGGCCTTTTGGTTGTCGTCAATCTCTTTGAAAAGAGCTTTCAAGTCCGGCAATTTCACTTGCGACTTGATCGGAAAATCAAACACGCGCTCACCCACCGTCCCATTGATCGCCGCGCGCGAAACTTCAATGTTGTATTTGTCGCTCCCCCGGTGCAGCTCGATTTTATGCGGCAACTTCACGCCATCCACAGTGCGGTAGTCGTCGTAAAGAATCTCTTCCCCCACGCCTCCTACCGTCGCTGCCTCCTTCGCGATCAAGTGCGTCTGCGCATCAAAAAATACTTGCCGCTTCACGCCGGTAGCTGTAGTCACTTCGAGTTGCAGCGCGTCCTTCCCACGCACTTGCGCGTGTCCCACAAGCGCCAAAGTGATTTTGTTTTTCTTGAGGTTTAGTAGCCGCGAGTTGTAATACTGCGCCGCCGCTTCCAGTTGCATTCCTTCAGCACCGACAAGCGTGCCAAGTTCGCCCGCCGGATTTTGATGCCACGCCGATTTCCCGTTGTACGCTTTGATCAGGTTTTTTTCGCCCACCAGCAATTCCGAGTAGTAGCGATTCGGCAGCTTGGTATCCAACGTGTACGTCCCGCTCTTCCCGTCATCCGTCGTGAAGGTTCCTTCGAGCGTCAGCGTCTGAATCCTGGCCAGCGCCTTGCCGCCTCCGGCGGCCTTCACATACTGATCCACGATCTTCCCCGCCTCCTGGCAGAGTGCCGGCGCAGTCAATCCAAGGCCATAAAGCAAAGCGAGAGCAAAAAACTGCACAAGAAAGCGAGCACGGCGGGAGCGTGTGTTCATGGCGTTCTCTGTCTAGAACGCGGTTTTCAGGGAAAAGTTTCTCGAAAGTTGCAGAGAATTGTCTCTTAATGACAAAAAAACTGGGCTATTCGTACCGCAAGGCCACCAGTGGATCGACCAAAGTGGCTCGGCGCGCGGGAAAAAACGATGCGGCGACGGCCACAAGTGTAAGAATCAGCGCCACACCCCCAAACGTGAGGGGATCATACGCGCTGACGCCATACAGAAAGCTCCGCAACAAGCGGGTAAGCGCCAATGCGGCAAGAATTCCGGCTCCGACGCCGGCAAGAGCCAGCCGCAAGCCTTCGCCCACGATGATGTGAAAAACATCCTCAGGCTGCGCGCCAAGGGTGACACGAATTCCAATTTCGCTGGTGCGCTGCGTCACCGTATACGACATGACACCGTAAACTCCCACTCCCGCGAGGACCAGCGCCAGCGCCGCGAAAATCCCGATAAGCCAGGTGCGGAAGCGCGGTTGCGCCACGGTGGCCGCCATATTTTCTTCCATCGTGCGCACTCTCACCAGTGGCTGATTAGGATCGATCTCCCCAAGCGCGCTCCGCAAAGCCGCGGCTTGCAGCAGCGGGTCCGTTGCGGTGCGCAGCACGATGGATAACTGGAATACCGGGAGGACTTGGTCCGCCTGGCGATAAGGCAAATACATCTCGGCTTGCGGATCCAGATCCAGGCCCTGGCGAACGTCGCCGACAACACCCACGACTTCCATCCATGGCACGTCGGATTCAGGAATCGCGCCGAGTTGCAATCGTTTTCCGAGCGGATTTTCTCCCGGGAAATAAGTCCGCGCCATGGCGGAATTAATAACCACCACTGTCGGGGCTTTTTCCGTGTCGGCAGCGGTGAAAAAACGGCCCTGTGCCAGCGGCATTCCGAGAGTTTCGAAATAATTCGGAGTGACGGTGCGATAGCCGGTTACGGTGTAGTCGTGCGGCGATTTTGGCGGACGTCCATTGATATTAAAATGCAGCGCTCCGCCGCCACCGCTGACCGGCAAAAAGGATGCAGCGCCGGCCGAGCGCACGCCTGGGAGGGACTTGGCGCGTGCGACGAGACGGTCAAAGAATTCGAATCGTTGTTGCGGTTTCGAATAGGCGGTAAGCGAAAGCGGAAGATCCGCAACCAGGAGATGGTCAGCTTGAAAACCGGGCGGCACTTCCTGCAATCGAGAAAAACTGCGTAACAGCAGGCCTGCGCCGACGAGCAGGAGCATGGCCATGGCGATCTCCGCCGCGACAAGCACACCACGAATGCGATGCTGACCTATTCCCGTTGTGGAACCGCGCGAGCCTTCATTCAGCGTTTCGCGAAGATCAAGCTTGGCGGTTCGAACGGCGGGGACGATGCCGAAGACAAGCCCGGTTACAAAGGAGACGACGAGTGTAAAAAAGAGCACCCAGCGGTCAAGACCAACAGTCAAAACCGCGGGCACACTGGTTGAAGAGAGTTTGAGGAGTGGACCGAGCGAAGCCCAAGCGAAAAGCAATCCGAGCGTGCCACCGGCGAGGGAAAGAAGCAGGCTCTCGGTAATCAACTGGCGAGTGACACGCCAGCGCGAGGCGCCCATCGACGTTCGAATGGCCACTTCTCTTCCGCGCGCCGCAGCCCGAGCGAGCAGCAGATTCGCAACGTTCACGCAAGCGATGAGCAGTACAGCACCTACAGCTCCGAGAAGCAACAGGAGCGCGGGACGGACGTTTTGTACCAACTGTTCCTGAAGGCCAACGACATCGGCACTTTTGCCGGTGTTGTAGATGGGGTACTGCTGTTCGAGGCGCTTGGTGATGCCAACCATCTCGGTGCGCGCCTGCTCCCGCGTAATTCCGTCCTTCAGGCGGCCAATCACGAATATCCCAGGATGCCAGTTGCGGTCATCAGGAAGAGTTTTCGCCCAGGGAGTGAACGGCAAAAAAACATCCGCGGGCTGAAGAAGCTCGAAACCACCGGGAAGAACGCCGACGACGGTGTATGGCTGCGAATCGAGAGTGATCGATTTGCCGAGAATGTCACGCGCGGCGCCGAAGTGACGCTGCCACAATCCATAAGAGAGGATAACGACAGGAGCTCCCCCGGCACGATCCTCTTCGGCCAGAAAGGTGCGGCCAAGAATTGCATTCACACCGAGGAGCGAAAAAAGCGGGGCGGTGGCCATGCGCGCGTTCAATCGTTCAGGTTCACCTGTGCCAGTGAGGGTGATAGCGGTGCCGCGAGTGGCTTCCAACGATTCGAATGAATGACTCTGGCCGCGCCAGTCGATGTAGTTTTCGTAGGAAGTGGAGACTGTGGGGTAGGAAGTTTTTTCGGCGACGAGCACGACGCGCGAAGGGTCGCGGAAGCCGAGCGGGCGAAGCAGCACCCCGTTGACCACGGTGAAGATGGCGGTGTTCGCCCCGATGCCGAGGGCCAGTGTCAAAACGGCGATCAGGGTAAAACTGGGACTCTTGGCCAAGAGGCGGAACGCGTAACGAAGATCCTGCAGCAGAGTGGCCATGAGTTCTCCTTCGCGGACAGAGGTTTAGCATATGTGACGCACGCGGCGGTAGAACGTTTCTTTCCCTGCGATGCGCAAGCAGGGGCTCGCGAACTAGTGCGCGGATTTCGGGCGTTTTGAATACTTTTCGTAAAGGCGGAGATGCCGGTTGTCCATGGAAGTAAGCTGCCCACGAATGAAGAGGTACTTGACGTCAGTGGTCAGCTCGAGCGGGTCGCCGTTGGTGACGATCAGATTGGCGAGTTTGCCTTGCTCGAGAGTTCCGAACTGATCGTCAAGGCCGAAAATGCGCGCGGGATAAATGGTGACGGCTTTGAGGGCTTCCTCGTACGGCAAACCGTAGGCGACGGCGTTGGCGGCATTTTGTCCTAACCGCCGCGCAAAGGAATTATCGAAGCTGGCGAAGGCAAACTTCACGCCGGCAGCGGCAAGCTCCGCGGGTTGCGAAAGCATGCGGTCGTAAGGATCGTCTTCCTCGGGCGGAAGCGAGAGCGAAGGCCGGAGGATTACCGGGATGCCCTTCGAGCGCAGCAGATCTTTGACTTTGAAAGCCTCGGAGCCACCTGCGAGGATCATCCGCAGTCTCTGTTTGTCGCAAAATTCGACGGCGTTGCGGATTTCGCGCGAGCGATCGGCAAAGACCAACAGGGGCAGTTCGCCGCGAACAACGGGCGCGAGCGCTTCGAGTTTGACGTCCCGATCGTATTTTGCCGGAGAGCCTTTCTCCACAACTTGGGCGTAGTGACGGGCGCGCTCCAGCCAGTCGGTGATTTCATTCACTTGTTTGTCGTATTCCTGCTTGGCGTCGGAGTAGGGCTTTTCTTTTCGCGAAAAGGTGGCGAAATCGAAGGTTTGCGTCTCGATCTCAGGCCAGTTGAGCACCATTGCAGCGCTCTTCTTGATGAGCATTTCTTCGATGGCCCAGCCGGCCATGTGGATCGCGGAGGCCTGGCCTCCGATCACGTTGCTGGAGCCACCAGAATCAAAGCCGCCACTCCCAGGAACGGCGAGAACCTCCGTGATGCCCGCGGCGCGGGTGACAGGAATGTGCTCGCTTGAAGGAGACACGGCCGTAGCGGCAACCACGTCGGGATTGTAGTTCCCCGTTTCCGTGGAATCGACGGTGGCGCTGACTGCACCGATCTCCCGCAACCCCATTTGAGTAATCGAGTCGAAGATTCCAGGGTAGACCTGCAGACCTTTGGCATCAATCACTTGGGCGCCCGCCGGGATGTCTAAACCGGCGCCGACGGCGGCGATTTTTCCGTCACGAATGACGAGCGTGCCGTCTTCGATGGTGTTCCCGGCAAGTGTGAAGATTTTCGCATGCGTGATCGCATAGGCGGTTGGTGGCGGAAATTGACCACCAGCATTCGGAGAGATGACGAGGTAAAGGAAGTTAATGAAGCAAAGGAGGTAAAGGAGACGAGCGCGAGTTGCCGTGAGGTTCACAGTGCATCTCCGGCCAGACGAGCGGCGGCAGGCGACGCGAGGTTCGCCCCTATGCCAGTCTGCGTTGATTCGGGAGGCTTGGGTTTTTCTTCGGGCTTCTTTTCCTCCGGCTTCTTCATTTCGGGTTTCTTTTCAGCGGGTTTTTGTCCGGAGGGTGCGGCAGCGTCGGGTTTTTTGTCTTCCGGTTTCTTTTCCGCGGATTTTTTCAGTTTGTCGATGAGCGCCTTTTTTTCTTTTTCACGTTCTAAGCGTTCGGCGATGTCGCGCTGACGGTCGAAGTAAACGCGGCCATCGATTATGGTTTTCTGCACGACGGCGTAAGCGCTGAGGGGATCGTGATTATAAATCGCCAGGTCGGCGTCTTTGCCAACGTCAATGGTGCCGACGCGCTTGTCGATGCCAAGCTGCATCGCGGGGTTCAAAGTGACCATTTTGAGAGCTTCGTCGTGCGACAGGCCGCCAAACTTCATGCTCTTGGCGGCTTCCTGATTCAAGTGCGTGGCTTCTTCGGCACTGTCGGAATTGATGGAGACGACCACGCCGCGGCGGGTCATCAGCGCGGCGTTGTAAGGAATGGCGTCATAGGCTTCGACTTTGTAGGCCCACCAATCAGAAAAAGTGGAAGCGCCGACACCAGCGGCGGCTAGTTCATCGGCGATCTTATAGCCTTCAAGCACGTGCTGAAAAGTGCGGACTTTGAAGCCGAATTCTTTCGCGACGCGCAGTAGCATCAGAATCTCGTCTTCCCGGTAGCAGTGCGAGTGAACGTAGCGTTTGCCTTCGAGCACTTCGACGAGCGGTTCGAGGCGCAAATCGCGGCGCGGCGGAATGAGATTTTTTTCGCCAGCTGCGGAACGCTTGTTGTAGTCATCCCACGTTTTCTGGTAGTCACGCGCTTCGATGAAAGCACCGCGAATGGTTTCTTCGACGCCCATGCGAGTGGCCGGATAACGTTTAGGCTGGCCGGGGATACTGAAGTTCGAACGCTTCACATTTTCGCCGAGGGCAAACTTGATACCCGGGAGCGCGCCTTCGAAGGGAAGCTTCGCAGCGGGCTGGCCCCAGCGCAGCTTGATGACCAGCGTTTGTCCGCCGATAGAGTTGGCCGAGCCGTGGAGAATATTTGCGGAGGTGACTCCGCCAGCGAGATCGCGGTAGATGTCGATGTCGTCGGGATTCAAGATCTCGGCCATATTCACGATCGAGGAAACGGAAATGCTGCCCTCGTTAATGCTCTCCGCAGCGATGTGCGAATGGCAGTCGATAATGCCGGGGATGACGAATTGTCCCGCGGCGTCGATGACCTGAGCGTCTTTCGGAGCATTGACGGTCACGCCGACTTCGGCGATTTTGCCATCCTTAATAAGGATGGAACCGTGCTCGATGGTGCCATGCGAGACGGTCAGGATGGTGGCGTTTTGAATGACAATGGCGGAGGGCGCGTCCGGCGGAGCAGCTGAGACAGCGAGCGGGAGGTAAAGGAGGTAAATGAGGTTGAGGAATCGGAGGCTCCTTGCTTTGAAAAGAAATCTACGTGAACCCTTCATTGTGCACCTCCGAGGTTGACGATCGTCGATGAAGCTCCGCCGGGTTTGACGCCGGTGAAATCAATCGATATGCCCTGCACGCTGATGCTGCCCTTGAGCGAGGTTCCGTCAAAGGTGCCGGAGAAGGTGACGTCCGCAGGCGATCCCTCGATAGGAATGTTGATGGTGAAACTGAATTTATCCACGCTGAGGTATCCGCTGATGATCGAGGCGGTGCCGCGCTTGCTAGTGAGAGTGCCGGAGATGGCGCCGTCCTTTTCCATCGCGAGGTCAGCCGTGGATTCTTCGGGACCGTCGGGCGTGGTGTAGGAAAGCTTCCACTTGCCGCTGAGATCGCCTTTCGGCGGATCCTTGGGCTTCTCCGGTTCGCGAACCTCAAATCTGCGGCCGTCGACAAAAACCATTTTGATTTTGGTTTTTTCTTCGAAGAGGTCGCCATCGGTGACGACGAGATCGGCGATTTTCCCGTTTTCGATGGAGCCGAGGCGGTCGGCCACGCCAAAGATTTCGGCTGCCGAGAGCGTCAGCGCGCGCAGTGCGGCATCCGGCGAGAGACCCACATCGATGGATTTCTTGGCAGCTTTAAGGGCGTCTTTCGGCGCCGTGAGGCCGCCGGAATAAAATGCAAATTTGACGCCGGCTTTGGCCAGCGCCGCCGATGAAGAAGGCGCGCGATCGCGGAACCGCAGCGTTCGAAGCGATGGCTTGTCCTCCGGGTCGGCGTCTTTTTCCGCTTCGGGCCACTTGAGGTTCACGAGCAAAGGAAGTTTTTTCGCGGCAATTTCCGGCGCGACTTCATAGGCCATCTGGCCGCCGTAAATGGCGCCTTTGACGTTCCAGCGATCGACGAGCTCGAGGGCGCGGCGGAGCTGGACGGAATTGTTCGCCGGAATCAAGACGAGCGCGTGGTCTTCCAGTGCTTCGGCGAGCGCGGCTTCCGTGCGGTCATAACGGGGCCGCGCCACGCTGCGGGGATTTTTTTCATAGGTGGCTTGCGCTTTGACGCTCCACTCTGTGTCCAGCCAGACCTGATGAATGTAAGCCAGGACTCCCATAATGGAATTGGGAAACCCACCACCAAATCCTCCCGAAGTCTGAAATCCAAGGGGAATCGCAACGGGCGATTTCACGACCAGATCTCCCGCGCGTTCGCCGGCGAGATCCAGCACCGCCGCCTGGCCGGGGAAAATTCCGCCTTTGGGCGAGCTGACAACGGTAGTGAATCCTCCGCTGCGCCAGGTTTCAATGCGCTTGTCACTCAGGCTGACTTCGTCGGCGGCGCTGCGCCACGGCGAGGAGTAGGGGCGGTCTTCGGGGCCGCGCGCGCCCTCTGATGAGCGACGCGGGCCGCCTTCGCTGCTCGCGGGTGGCGCGGCGGGAATCCCGACGTCGGTAAAGGAATCGAATAGCCCCGGGTAAACCGTAAGGCCTTTGCCATCGATCACCCACGCTTCAGGGGGAATGGCAAGGTCTTTTCCAACGGCCGCGATGAGACCGCGAGAAATAACAATGGTGGCGCTCTCGACGGAAGGCCCGGAAACAGGGACGACTTTGGCGCCGCGAATGGCGAAGTATTGCGGTTCGCCGCCCTGCGCGTGGAGAAATGGCGCGGCAGAGAAAAGAGCGGTGAAGCAGACCGCTAGGGCACACCTGAGAAGCAAGTTGGAACGCATGCAAGACTCCTCGCGAAGACGTTGAAAGGACAACCCTCCCCCGGCAACCGTAAAGGTAGACGGATGAGGCTAGTGGGAAGTTTCGGAAGAGTCAAGGTAAGGGGCTGAAAAAAAAAAGAACTCCGGAAACAAAATGTCGAGGTCATGCGTTTCTTCTATTGCATTCCCATAGGGACTGTAGCATATAGGTATGGGTAACCCATAGGGTGCTACAGGAGAACGCGAATGGGCGAGAA
>WNFQ01000499.1_pt1 | contig 49387 bp, 44 predicted proteins | sample 5400171 | NCBI WGS metagenome assembly WNFQ01 (sample SAMN13153356, study PRJNA577476) | soil metagenome | isolation source: 20 cm soil under Madrone tree | place: USA:California | collected 2016-06-14
ACACTTGAATCGCAGGCAGGTCGAATGTGCCCGTGGCGTTATACAGCCAGATGATGCCTACCAGCATGAGGATTGAGCCCGCCATGGTGTAGAGCACGAACTTTACGGCAGCGTACAGGCGGCGCTCGTGGCCCCAGATGCCAATCAGGAACGCCATGGGGATCAGCATCACTTCCCAGAAAAGGAAAAAGAGGAAAAGGTCCAGAGAAAGGAACACGCCGACAACACCGACTTCCAGCATCAGCAGCATCACGAAAAATTCTTTAACTCGGTGCTCGATGCTCTTCCACGACGCCAAGATGGAGATGGGCGTCAGGAATGTCGTCAATATGACGAGAAATAAACTGATTCCATCAGCACCCAGGTGGTAATTGATCGGCGGCTGGGTGATCCACTTGAGGTATTCCTCGAGGCGATACCCGGTGGCGCCAACAGGGACAGCCCTGATCATCAAGAGCGAGAACAGAAATTCGGCCAGGGAAACGATCAGCGCGATGATCCGGATGAATTTGTGATCGTCGCCGCGCAGCATTAAGAGCGCCAGTGCTCCCACGGCAGGAAAGAAGATCAGCACGGAAAGCAAATGTCCGCCGGGCAGCATCAGCGCACCATCCCGAGGACCGTTTTACCGCCGAACGGCCAGAAGAAGACGACCGCAATCACGACCAGCGCCCCGACCACCACCCAAACCGCGTAGCTGCGTGTGTTCCCGGATTGCGTGTGGCGGACTCCGTCGCCGATGGCCGTAGTTCCTGATGCAATCCCGTTCACTGCTCCGTCGATCCCGGCGACATCGGCTGTTTTCCAGAGCACATTTGTCGAAATCCACAGCAGCGGTTTGACCACCACTGCGGCGTACAACTCGTCCACGTAATATTTGTTCAGCAGAGTCGTGTACACCGGTTTCATGGATTTGGCGAGCCCGTCTGCCTTTTCGGGTCTCTTGAGATACAGCCAGTACGCAACTCCAAGACCAATCAAGGCCGTGCCCACGGCCACCCCCGCCAGGATCATCTCGAGCTGGTAAGCCGCGCCTTCGCCAGCGGCCTCCGCAGATTCGTGCCCGACAAAAACAGGCGCAAGGAAATTGGCAAAGTGGTCCGGTCCCTGGAAAAATGCCGGTAGAGCAAACCAGCCGCCGATGGTGGAGAGCACGGCAAGTATCACGAGTGGCCCAAGCATGCTCCACGGCGATTCATGGACGTGTACGTGGTGCTCGTCAAAGCGCGGCCTGCCATTGAAGGTCAGGAAGATGAGCCGGAACATGTAGAAGGAGGTAAGCAGCGCCGTCAGCAAACCGAAAGCATAAAGAACGCTGCCGCCCGTTTGGCTCTGAAATGCGCCGAAGAGGATGGCATCCTTGGAGAAGAAACCTGCAAAGAAGGGAATGCCGGTGATGGCGAATGTGGCGACCAGCATGGTCCCGTACGTCCATCGAATCTTTTTGCTGAGCCCGCCCATGCGGTTCATGTCCTGCTCGCCGCCCATGGCGTGAATCACGCTACCAGCTGCAAGGAAGAGAAGCGCCTTGAAGAACGCATGCGTCATCAGGTGGAAAATGCCCGCGGAGAATGCACCAACGCCGCACGCGAGAAACATGTAGCCCAACTGGCTGACCGTCGAGTATGCAAGAACTTTCTTGATGTCCGTCTGCACCAGGCCGATGGTCGCCGCAAAAAACGCCGTCGCGCAGCCTACGATGGCGACGACAAGCATGGCGGTCGGCGCGTGCGTGAAAAGAATGTGCGAGCGCGCGACGACATATACGCCCGCAGTCACCATTGTCGCCGCGTGAATCAAAGCGCTGACCGGGGTCGGCCCTTCCATCGCGTCCGGCAGCCAGACGTACAGCGGCAGTTGCGCGGACTTACCGCAGGCGCCCATGAAAATCAGTAAGCACGCAAACGTCAAAGTTCCAAGATGCCCACTCAATTCAACGGGCCAGCCCTGCAGCGTAGAACTAGTGAAGATGGTTTGGAAATCCAACGTACGGAAGGCGCGGAACAGCAAAAACATACCCAGCATGAATCCAAAATCGCCGATACGATTGACGATGAACGCTTTCTTTCCCGCATCCGAAGCGGACTTCTTCAGAAAGTAGAACCCGATGAGCAAATAGCTCGCGAGCCCCACGCCCTCCCAGCCGACGAAGAGCAGCACGTAATTCGCGGCCAGCACCAGGATCAGCATGAAAAACATGAACAGGTTGAGGTACGAAAAGAAGCGGTAGTACCCGCCCTCATGCGCCATGTATCCGGTCGCGTAAATGTGAATGAGCCAGCCCACCCCCGTCACCACCAGCACCATTACTACCGTGAGTTGGTCCATCTGAAGATCGAAGCCCGCGCGGAAATTCCCCGCCGCAATCCAGGTGAAGAATTCCTTGCGGAAGAGAACCTGGCCTGACTCGAAAAACTCGCGCACCGCTTCGACCGCGCAAAGAAACGACAGTCCGGTCGAGCCGATCGCCACGCCGTTAACAATCTTATTCGGCCACTTCGCGCCGAAAAGTCCATTCACTGCCGAGCCCAGCAGCGGCAGCAATGGGATGATCCACAGGTATTCGAGCATCGGATGTGTCGGCATTAGAGTTTGAGCAGGTTCACGCGTTCGACGTTCAACGTTTGCCGGTTGCGCGCAATCAAGATGATAATTCCCAGTCCCACGGCCGCTTCCGCCGCCGCCACCACAATCACGAACAACACAAAAACTTGCCCGTCCAGTTTGCCCAGCGCCTGGCTGAACGCCACGAACGCCAGATTGACCGCATTCAGCATCAGCTCGATGGACATGAAAATCGTGATGATATTGCGCTTGAAAATAAACGCAAACACGCCCAGCCCGAACAGGACGGCGCTCAATATCACGTAATAGTTCGTCGGCACCATCTCAACTCTTCTCCCGCTGGGCCAGCACCGTGGCTCCCAGGACCGCGACAAGAATCAGGAACGACGTCAGCTCGAACGGATAGACGAAGTCCTTGAAGATCATGTTCGAAATTCCGAGCGTCGATGCCATTTCTCCGCTTTGCCGAGTGGCTTGTATGCTCTCCGTCGACCGCGCGATCGTCGCCGCCACGAAGCCCGCCAGCGCGACAACCAGCAACAGGCCCGGCACCCCCGCCATCTTTGAAATGCTGGTGTGTTCCTCGATGCCCGCATTCAAGAGCATGATCACGAACACGAACAGCACCATGATCGCCCCGCCATAAACAATGATCTGCACGGCCGCCACGAACTCCGCGCCCAACAGCAGGTACAGGCCCGCCAGCGCAATCATCACCACTATCAGCGACAACGCGCTATGAATCGGATGCTTTTGCAGGATCAAGCTGATTGCGCCGATCACCGCAAGGGCTGCCAGCACGAAGAAAACAGCAAGTGGCACCGTCATTTCGCACCCCACCATGTCATCTTCGCCAGAATCACGAAGCTGGTGACGATCACGTTCACGATAGACAGCGGCAGGAGCAATTTCCACCCGAACGCCATCAGTTGGTCGTAGCGGAAACGCGGCAGCGTCCCGCGCATCCACACATACACAAACAGAAAAACCAAAATCTTGGACAGCAGCCAGAACGGCGCCTGAATAAATTCATTCACGTTGGGCAACAAAACGAAAGCCGCCCCCAGCGCCGCAAATGCGGTTCCCAAACCCGGCAGTATGATTCGGCCAAAAAGCGTTTCATAGCGGATCCCATCCCAGATGACCCACAAGCCGAACGGAATCAGGATCGCCGACGGCAGATAATGCGCGAACGTCCACGAAGCAGGGAAGGGAGACAGCCATCCGCCAAAAAACATGATCGAGCACAGGCATGAAACCGTGATCATGCTGGTGTACTCCGCGATGAAGAACATCGCGAACTTGAAGCTGGCGTATTCCGTATGGAAGCCCGCGACCAGCTCCGACTCCGCTTCAGGCAGATCGAAAGGCACACGGTTCGTCTCCGCGACCGCCGCAACGAAAAAACAAAAGAAGCCCAGAATCTGCGGCCAGACGTTCCAGCCAAAAAGCCCCCACTCCGGATGAAGCGCCTGTGCCTCGATGATTTTTTTCAAGTTGAAGCTGCCCGCCATCAGCAGCACGCCGACCACGGACATCGTCAGCGCCAGCTCATAGCTGATCATCTGCGCCGAGCTGCGCAGCCCCCCGAGCAGCGGATACTTGCTGTTCGAAGACCATCCCGCCAGCGCCACGCCGTAAACGCCCATCGCCGTGATCGCAAAAAGCGCCAGTATCCCGATATTCACGTCAGGAGGCGCGATCCCCAGGTAGATGTCGTGCCCGAACAAGCGGATCGGGTCCGGCCCAAACGGGATGAGCGCCAGCCCCGTCAGCGCCAGCGCGAGTGCCAGCAGCGGCGCTAGATAATAAACAAATTTATCCGCTCCCGCCGGCGTCGGATCCTCTTTGAAAAGAAATTTCACGCCGTCCGCCAGCGGCTGCAGCAATCCATGCGGGCCCACGCGGTGCGGCCCCCACCGCGACTGCATGTGCGCCACGACTTTCCGTTCGAACCACGTCAGATACGCATTCACCGTCAGAACGATGAACAACAACAGCACAATCTTCACGACCGTGATAATCAGTTCAGCGTTCGCAGATAAGAGGGTCACGGCTCGGTCTTGGCCTCCGGCAGGGATTCCATCATCGTGCAGAAGCGCCCGAGCGTGCCGCTGGTGAAAAGGGTGTCCTTTGCGGATCGGATGAGTCCCACCGGCACGTCGTACGGCGCGTGGCCGTTCCTGGCAAACTGCACGCGCGTCGGCTCCGCGCCGCCAATCAGCAGCCCCGCCGGCTGCACGTCATAGCCGCTCACTGCCTTGCGAATTTCTTCAAACACTGCCGCGGGCGTCTTGTAATGAAACGCCTTCCCCAGCCCCCGCTTTTCCAGTTGATGCGACAGGATCCTCAGCAGATCGAAGTCGCTCCGCGGCCCCATCACTTCCGCGCCCTTGCGCAGCATTTGAATTTCGCCCGAAGTGTTTGTGACCGTACCGTCCTTTTCGTACGCCGAAGCTGCGGGAAAAACGATGTCCGCCACCTTAGCCGTTTCCGTCAGGAACATCTCATGCACGATCAGCAGCTCGAGTGTGCCGCGCCCCAAACTCGGCGTGCCGAAATGTGCCAGCGGATTCGCGCCCACCACGTACAGCGCCTTCAATTTTCCCGCCTGCGCCGCTTCCACCATCTGCGGCGCTGTCAGCCCCGGCTTCGTTGGAATCGGCCCGCAGCCCCACAGCTTCTCAAAAGACTCGTGCGCGTGCGGATTGCCTACGTAGGCATATCCCGGCAAGCGGTCGGGCAACACTCCCATATCCGCAGCGCCGCGCGAATTGGCGTAATCGCCCAGCGCCATGTACTTGGTCTTGCCCGGAAGCTTCGAACCGAAAGCCACCAGCTGTGCGATGGCCGCGCCGGAAACTTCCGCGCCAAAAACAACCGCGACATCGCTCTCCGCCTCGAGCCCGGCCTTCAATTGCACCAGTTGTTCGACCAGCGCCGGCGAGAGTTGCCCTTCCTCATGCGCTAGCCATCGCAGCGCGGCCGCCTCCCGGCCCGCCTCCACTTTCACAAACTGCGTGGCCTTGCGCTTCAGTTTGATCTCGTTCGCATTGATGAGGAATAGCTTCGTGCCAAAATGGCGGATACCGCTGCGAATCTGCCATCCGACCAAGGGGTTCTGATTCGTCGGATCGTTTCCCACCAGCAAGACCGCCTTGGACTGATACAACTGCTCCATAGTGAGCAGGGAATCGCCGGCGCGTTCGCCCAGCGCCGTGATCAATCCCGTGTAATCCGCCGTGCGGTGGTGATCGATGTTATTCGTCCCAAAGGTCGCGCGCGCCAACCGCTGCAACAAATAATTCTCTTCATTCGAAGTGCGATTCGATCCGATGAAACCAATCGCATCCTTGCCGCTGGCGTCGTAGACCGCCTTCAGCTTCGTCGCCGCGGCCTGCGCCGCTTCTTCCCACGACACGGGAAACAGTTTGTCTCCCTTGCGAACCATCGGCTGGCGGATGCGCTCGGCGTGCTTCGTGAAGTCAAACCCAAACCGCCCCTTCACGCACAGAAAATCCTTGTTGATCCCGCTCAAGTCCCGATTGTTCGAACGCAGAATTTCGTGGTTGCGCACGCTCAGCGTGGTCTTGCAGCCATTCGAACAGTGCGTGCACACGGTCGAGACATATGCCATTTCCCACGGCCGCGTTTTATATCGGTAAGTACCGCTCGTCAGCGCCCCGACCGGGCAGATATCGATGCACATCCCGCACTCTTCGCATTCCAGGTGATCGCCGCGATTCGGAATGATCACGCTGTTTGCGCCGCGCATCCCCACGCCCAGCGCCTTCACGTCCATGCCTTCATCGCACACGCGCACGCAGCGGAAGCACAGGATGCAGCGCGGCGCATCGTAATAAACCAGTTCCGACCATTTTTCTTCCGGCCGGTGAATTTTTTCTTCGACGAATCGGCTCGAATCCGCGCCGTAGCGGAACACCATGTCCTGCAATTCGCACTCGCCGCCCTTGTCGCATACCGGGCAATCCAGCGGATGATTCGTCAGCAGGAATTCCAGCATGTACTTGCGCGCCTGCCGCACTTGCTCCGTATCCGTTCGAACGATCATGCCTTCCATCGCCACCAGCGTGCACGCGGTCTGCAGCTTCGGCGCTTTCTCCACTTCCACCAGGCACATGCGGCATGCCGCCTGCAGCGACAGCCCGGGGTAGTAGCAGAACGACGGAACTTCCGTCCCGATGCGCCGCGTCGCTTCAATCACCAGCGTGCCCGGCGGCACCTGCACTTCGCGTTCGTTAATTTTCAGCTTGATCAGTTTCTGTTCGGCCATGGATTCCTAGCGTGATCCAACCAGCGCTTCCGCGGACTTGGACGCGCAACGTCCCTTCAAATGTTCTTCAAACTCGCCGCGCCACTTCTTCATGATGCTGATCGTCGGCATCGCCGCCGCATCTCCCAGCGGGCAAAACGTGCGGCCCAGCATGTTTTTCGCCAGGTCCGCGATCAAGTCGATGTCTTCTGGACGGCCCATCCCGGCATGAAACCGCTCCAGCGTCTTACGCAGCCAGGACGTTCCTTCCCGGCAGGGGATGCACCACCCGCAGGATTCGTGCGCGTAAAAGTGCATGATCCGGCGTGCCATGTCCACCATGCAAGTGTCTTCGTCCATAATCACCATGCCGCCGGAACCCAGCATCGAGCCCGCTTTCGCCACCGAATCGTAGTCCATCGGAATATCGATCTCGTCGGCGGTCATCAACGGGCAGGAGCTTCCTCCGGGGATAACGGCCTTCAGCTTCTTTCCTCCCGGGATTCCGCCCGCCACCTCGTAGATAAACTTCTTCATGTTCATGCCCAGAGGCACTTCATAGATCCCGGGCTTGTTGATGTGTCCCGCGATGCATACCATCCGCGTGCCGCCATTTTTCGGTGTGCCACGATTCGCATACGCATCGCCGCCCTCCCGGATGATCGACGGCACCGCGCTAAGAGTTTCCACGTTATTGATGATGGTCGGGCATCCGTACAATCCCACCACGGCAGGGAAGGGCGGTTTGATCCGTGGATAGCCGCGCTTGCCTTCCAGCGATTCCATCAGCGCGGATTCTTCGCCGCATTCGTACGCGCCGGCGCCGGTGTGAATCAGCAAATCGAAATCAAATCCCGACCCGAGAATGTTCTTCCCCAGGTACCCGCGCGCATACGCTTCGGCAATCGCCGCATCCACGATATCCAGCACGTACCGGTATTCACCGCGGATATAAATGAAGCCCTGGTGCGAATGAATGGCGCGCCCCGCAATCACCATGCCTTCGATGAGCTGGTGCGGGTCCATCTCCATCAGCGGCCGGTCCTTGCAGGTGCCCGGCTCGGATTCATCCGCGTTGCAAATCACGTACTTCGGCTTCGGTGAATCCTTGGGCACGAACGACCACTTCATCCCCGTGGGGAAGCCCGCGCCGCCGCGTCCGCGCAGATTCGACTTCTTTACTTCCTCGATGACGCCCTCGGGAGTCATCTCCTTCAGCACTTTTTCCAGTGCCTGATAGCCGCCTTGCATCAAGTAAACGTCAATCTTGTGCGAGTCCTTGATGCCCCATCGCCGGCTGATCAGCGGCGTTTCCGACGGATGACGCTCGTGGAGTGCTCCGGAAATCACTGGCTCCGGCGTAGGGTGTTTGCCCGCGTCCAGATCCTCGATGATGCGATCGAACTTCAGTGGCGTAAGGTTTTCGTAGAAATCGTAGTTGACCTGCATCGCCGGCGCGCCCGTGCAGGCGCCTATGCATTCCACTTCTTCCAGCGAGAAAACGCCGTCGGCTGTCGTTTCCTTGTGCCCGATCTCCAGCCGCTTCTTCGCGCGGTCCAGAAGCTCGTTCCCGCCCTTCAGCATGCACGCCACGTTCGTGCAAATCTGTACGTGGTGCTTGCCCCACGGCTTCCGGTGCAGCATCGAATAATACGCCAGCGTCTCTTCGACCTGCACGTTGTTCAGATCCAGCCGCCGCCCAATCTCCGCAATCATTTCATCGCTCACGCAGCCGTACTCATCCTGCGCGTACATCAGCATGGGGATCAGCGCGCTGCGCTTCACCGGATAACTGGTCTGCAGCTTTTCAAACTTCGCTGTAAGTGCCGGGGAGAGTTCCATGCTTACCTGTCCACTTCTCCGAGAACGATGTCTATAGTGCCGATGCAGGCGATGACGTCCGAAATCAACTGCCCTTCAATTAGTTTCGGCAGCGCCTGCAAATTGATGTACGAAGGGCCACGGAAGTGAACGCGGAGGGGCTTCGGCGAACCGTCGCTGGCGATGAAACAGCCCAACTCCCCGCGCGGCGACTCAACGGTGACAAATACTGCGCCCGGAGCAGGCGAAAATCCTTCTGTGAAAATCTTGAAGTGGTAGATCAGCGCTTCCATCTCCGTCTTCATTTTTTCGCGCTGCGGCGGGATGATGCCGGGTGCTTCGGCCTTGATCGGCCCTTCATTCGAAATCTTGTCCAGCGCCTGGCGGATGATCTTCAGGCTTTCGCGCATCTCCGCCACGCGAACCATATACCTCGCGTAGCAGTCCGATTCCGTCCGCGTCGGCACGTCAAATTTGAATTCCTCGTACCTGGAGTACGGAAACGCCTTGCGATTGTCGTACGCCACCCCAGCGGCGCGCAGCGTCGGCCCGGTCATGCTCAGCGCAATGGCATCTTCCGCCGAAATGTACCCCACACCCTTCGTGCGCCCGATCCAGATGCGATTTTCCGTCAGCAGTGTTTCGTATTCGTCCACGCGGCTCGGCATCATCTTCAGGAATCGTTCAATCGCCTGGCGCCAGCCGGCAGGCGGATCAAGTGCCAGGCCCCCGATTCGAATGTAACTCGTCATCATCCGTTGCCCGGAAAACAATTCGAAAAGCTTCAATATCTCTTCGCGCTCTCGGAAGCAGTAGAGAAAAACACTCATCGCACCCAGGTCGATCGCATGCGTCCCGAGCCACACCAGATGAGAAGAAATGCGCTGCAGCTCGACCATCATCACCCGGATGTACTGCGCGCGCTTGGGCACTTCCAGCCCCAGCAGCTTCTCCACTGCCAGGCAGTACACCAGGTTGTTCCCCAGCGGATTCAAATAGTCCATCCGGTCAGTGAGCGTGATGGCCTGGGAATACGTTTTGTCCTCGCACGACTTTTCGATTCCCGTATGGAGATAACCCAGATCCGGGACCGCCTTCACCACAGTTTCGCCGTCCAGCTCCAGCAAAATGCGCAGCACGCCGTGCGTCGACGGGTGCTGCGGCCCCATGTTGAGGACCATTGTTTTTGCTGTTCCGACTGCGGTTTCAACGGTTGTCATGGTGTGCTGCTCTTCCTGAATAGTTCTCCCGTGTTCGGCACGTCTCGATAGCCCTCGACGGGATAATCTCTGCGCAAGGGATGGCCTTCCCAATCATCGGGAAGCAGAATGCGCCGCAGGTCGGGGTGCCCTGTAAAACGAATCCCAAAGAGATCAAAAATTTCCCGCTCCAGCCAGTTGGCGCCCGGCCAGACCGGAACCAGCGAATCAACAACCGGATCGTTGCCGCCGAGCCACACCCGCAATCGCACTTTTTCCCGTCGCGGGATGGAAACCAGGTGATAGTTCAGTTCGAATCGCGGCTCGGCCGGGTAGCGGTCCACGCAGGTGGCGTCGGTCAGGAGGTTGTACTGCAGGTTCGCGCTTGTGCAACAGCGTTCTGCCGTGGCTCGAAGGAGTTCACGCGGCACCACAATCGTGGTTTCGCCCCGGAATGCAATCACTTCCACGACCGCTTTCGGGTTCCACGAACGCAGGCATTCGGCTACAACATTAGCGTTTTGGCTGGGAGACTCAGTCACGATTTGGAAGCCCACATGCGCCGCTTATTTATGCCAGTCCAGCGCGCCTTTTTTCCAGAGATACAAGTAACCGACCAACAGGACGGCAATGTAGATCATCATCTCCCCGAAGCCGTACCACCGCAAACTGCGAAAGATGTACGCCCAGGGGTAAAGGAAGATGGCTTCCACGTCGAACAGAATGAAAACCATCGCTACGAGGTAGAACTTGACCGAGAAAGGCTCGCGCGCATCGCCGGTAGGTTCCATCCCGCACTCATACGGCTGCTGTTTGGCCCGGCTCGGACGCCGCCACCCCACGAGAACGGAGACCGTCGTCAGCGCACCGGCAAGCGCCGTGGCAATCAGCAGGTGTAAGAGAAGCGGAGCATACGCGTGTAAACCAGAATCACTCATGGGCCAAGCGCTATAATAACGATTGGAACGCCAATCGGTCAAATGCGGCGGAAAGATTCCTGCGAAGTGATCTCAATCCTACGCGCAGGTTAGGGCGAATAGGCGAATGCTCTTCGGTCATAATTCGAACGTGAAAGCAGGCGACACGACGTATCACGTCCAAACGGAAGATCGTGGCGCCAGCAACGCGCTCATCGATACCACCGTCTATTTTCGCGGACGGGTGTTGCACCGGCGAACGAATAATTACTTCGACCTGCTTCCCCTCAACCCGGACCATGAACAAGCCCTGAAAGTACGTCTTGATGAACAGCACCGCGCCGTCGTCGAGGAGATTCGAAGGGGCGCGCTGCATCTCGCGCTGCCGCAGGACGATAAGTCTGCATCGCAAACGCCCGCCGCGCTCCCCGCTCAAGCATCGCAAGTTCTTCTTCTCGAGCTAATCAATGCCAAGACCTGGCTCTCCGGCAAGCGCGCCTTGCTGCAGGTCGCCGTTCGAAACCAGACCAACCGGGCCGTCGAAGGCGCCCAAGTTACCGTCCGCGTGGATGGCGCGGCGGAAATTTCAGAGTATTCTGCGGAAACCGGGCCATTCGGAAATGCCCAGTTCGAATTCGATATGCCCCGTCTGACCGGTGCCGAGCCGGCGCTCGTTATCGAAGCGTCGCATGGAATTGCCAGGGGGCATTTGCGTTTTCAGTTGCGCACCAAGCCGCGCGTGCCGTCGGCGAGTTGAAAGATGCAGACAGCAATATTAATTGTCGTGAACGGAGAAGAGCGCGTGGCGACGCCCGGGGCCACCGTCACGGACTTGCTTCGCGAGTTGGGACTCGCTGCTGGACGTCTGGCCATCGAACGGAACCTGGAAATTTTGCCGCGGCCGAAGTGGACGGAAACGAAAGTCGAAGCCGGAGACCGCTACGAGATCGTGCAATTTGTCGGCGGCGGATAAACTCAGTTAGTAACTAATGCTGGGCTCGGGCGATGTCGCCAGACCTGCCGTTCCCTTCCGAATGGATTCTGCTCTCTCTCTGGCGCGTGAAGACTTTTCCGCGAGGCCCTGCGCCTGGTACAGATCAGCCAAGGCCATCCACCACGCCGCGTTCCCAGGGCTGAGACTCACTGCTGATTCCTGCTCGGCCACGGCGCGGCTCAGGTCATTCATTTGGCGGTAAGCTCGAGCCTTTCCTTCCGCAAGCTGGGCATTAAATTGCCTTCCCAAGTCCGATAAATCGCCACGATACGGGCTATTCTGATTCGCACGATCGAACGCCGCCAGCGCATTCTCAGGCTGATTCATATAATCGTAAAGACTGCCAAGGTTGCGCAAGCGTTCGTAAGGAACCTGAGAAAGGGGCACGGCCTCCTTTATGCAGGGAACGGCGTCGGAATAGCGATGTTCCCCAGCGTAAAGACGCGCGAGCCCATACCACGCCGCATCGCTCGGGTTGCTGCGGAGTACGCGCAGATATTCCCCCTCCGCTTCGTCGAACCGATTCATTGCACTGAACAGTTGCGCCTTCACGAGATGCAAGTTTGGATTGTCCGGAAAGAGCTTTTCTGCTTCTTCCAGTGAGGATAAAGCTTCGGCGTCGCGTGATAGAGAATAAAAAATTGAGCCCGCATTCATCAGATAATTGAAACGTTCTGCGCGGGCGCGAAACGAGTTTCCGGCCGCTAAGGACGGGGGAGCCAAAGCTGCACTTTCGCAACGAAGACCGAATCTCTTGATAAATGCGCCATTTTCGGGCCGATTACGCAGGAAAATTACGGCCACGTCGTCGAGATAGACAAGATTCCATAGATTGCTTTGGCAATAATCATGGAGTGGGAACGAACCAAGACCTGCGTAGCGCGCTGCTGAGAAAATGAGCGTGTTGATCTGCCAACGTTCAGTGGCATGTTTCCACTCGGCGGAGTCAGGCCCGCGCGATACTAACAGCATCTGTTCGGCGAAGAGCTCTTTGCCGAAAGGGATGTACCGGCCATCGACGAAATCGGCATACTGCGGACCGATTCTCCACGTGAGATATCCCCCGAGGTTGTAGGCGTGAAAGATATTGCCCGGTAAGTTTTCGCGCGTCAAAAACGCGGCTGCGCGCTCTGGATACCACCACGAGGCGCCAGCGCCGAAAAGCGAAAGTTGTCCTGAATCGACATAATAGCGATCAGAAACGAGGTCCGCGATACGCAGTCCCACGAAAAGGGTGAGGGCCGCGGCGCTCAATGCGGCCAGCCAGGTCGGAGCCGTTCCTGCGGAAATCATCTTTTTGGTAGGTGCGCCGCCATTTGACCGCATTGCCCCGGGAGTGACAAACGGCCTTGCAAGCTCGCTCAGGAGTGCACCTCCTACGGTGACGGCAACAATTGCAAACAGCGCTTGTAATCGGATGTGTTCTACTGAGAGATACATCGCGCCCGCCAGAACGATTGCCGGTCCTAATCTTTTCTTCCACAGAGCTCCCAACACGGCGACGGCACCCACACCCAGCAGCCACCAATCTCCACTCCCCGGATCGCGAGCATTCAGCGCCTGCCGCCAGGCGAGTGAATTGAAGTGGGCAGCGGACCATTCCGTGACCAAAGCAGTGTGCAGCTGCATGACTTTGTTCTGGCGATAGATTGCCTCGTAAATGTGCCAGTCCCAGGGATTTACTAAAGTAACCGCAAAGGATGCGGCGACCCACGGCGCGAGATGTTTCAGGCGTCCCAATGCTACGGCGCGCCGCTCCGAAAAAAGCATGTCGCAAATTTCGAATAGGACTCCCGCTCCCAGGATTGCCAGCCCCGAAATGAAACCGAGATGCAGATTCGGCCAAACAAGAAAAATTGCGGGCAGCGGCCACAAGCGCGCCGATTTGCCCAGATGGTGCCTCCAAATGATTGCCAGGGCCGCCGCGAAAAGCACCGTAGTAAAGAGTTCCGCGCGCGGAATGGTCCGGAATGCCAGAGCGGGGACGGCCAATATGGCCAAGGCAGCCGTGAGGCGCCCACCAGCGCTGCACAGGAAAGCTACGGCCGTTGCGCACGCAAACGCGCCAAGCCACGAGAGCGCGCCATATCCGCCCGCAAGATACAGAAGGTAAAAAATTGCGCCCGCAAACGGCGGATAGATCCACTCTTGCCCGTGCGCCGTGTACGAAAAAAGTTCTGTGCGCGGGACTTGATGATGTTCGACTAGGTACCGGCCGGTGGCGAGTTGCCAGCCTAGATCAAAATCGGATACCGTGCGCAAGCCTGCGAACAGTGCGTAGCCCAGGGCGAGAACAATAATGCCCGCGCACAGCCAATCCCTCCTTCTGTTCACACCCTAAACTCCTTCCAGAAGATGTCCCATCTTTCGTTTTTTGGTCTTGAGGTAAGCGCGGGAAATTTTTGAAACGCGCGGCTGGCACGGAACGCGCTCGACGACGCGAATACCGGACCTTTCGAGCTGCCGAACTTTTTCCGGATTGTTCGAAAGCAAACGAATTTTCGTTGCGCCAAGTTTTCTCAGAATTTGCGCGGAAAATTCGTAATCGCGCGCGTCGGCCGCGAAGCCCAGAGTTTCATTTGCTTCCACCGTGTCCATCCCGCCGTCCTGCAGTTCGTAGGCCCGCAGTTTGTTCATCAAGCCGATGCCGCGGCCTTCCTGCGGAAGATAGAGCAGAACTCCCGAAGATGCCTGGCCGATTTTTTTCAGTGATAATTCGAGTTGCGCGCGGCAGTCGCAACGAAGCGAGGCAAGGACGTCGCCGGTCAAGCACTGCGAGTGGACGCGCACGAGGGGAGCAGTCTTTCCGTTCAGGTTTCCGCGAACCAGCGCGACCGCTTCTTCCTGCGGGCCGCGGCCTCTGAATCCGTAAATGGTGAAGCGGCCGTAACGCGTTGGAAGAGCGGCATGCGCTACCATCTGCGGGCCGGTGACTTTTCGATTCGATTTCTTGCCTTGCTGTGATTTTGCGCTCATTGGGAAACGAGAAGTATAACAGGGACCGTGTTTCGCACCGATTTCAGCTCGCGCAGCCAACCGCTGATTCCGTCGGTGGCATTTAGATGGACCGGACGCTGCCAGTGCTATCGGCTTTACATCGAGCGGCGGATTGGCTAGCGTTAGCCTGAGACGCGCAGACAAAATGGATACACCCACATCCGTTCGCGACCTGCTGTTCACCCTGCTGCTGAAGGTGGGGGTGGCGTCGTCCATTGCCGCGTTGCTGGCGCGGTGGAACGCGTTCCGGCGCGTACTCTTTACCGAGGAACGCGATCCCGACCAAAAACTCAAATTGATGCTGTTCATGACGCCGCCGCTGATCCTGGGTGTGACGCTGCGGCTCGTGGGAGGGTCTCCTTACGCGTTTGCGGATTTATCGCTGGAGGGCGCTTTTCTGATGGGTCTTCTCGGAGGCCGCGTCGTGGGGCCGATCGGCGGCGCGATCATCACGATTCCGGCGCTCATCTCGCACGAGTGGCTGACGATGCCCGCGGCGTCCACGGCGGGATTGCTCGGCGGATTGATCCGGCAGGCGATTCCCAACAAAGAAGATCTCTGGAACTTCGGACCGTTCACGTTCTTGAACATCCCCAAAGCGACCATGCGCCTGTTACGGAAAGCGGAACTGTCCTGGGAAATGGCGCCACTGGGGGCGTGCGTGGGGCTGGAACTGGGTCGCGTGGCGCTGGTGCTGGCGACCAAGCCGAAGTGGCTTTTTGCCACCGACGCCAAGTGGGATTGGTGGCTGGTGCTGGTAGTGATTGCAACGCTGATGTCGGTGGCGGCGCCGCTGAAGATCTGGAACAACACGCGCATCGAGATGAACCTGGAACGGCACCAGCAGCTGCTGTTGAAAGCGCGGATGGATGCGCTCTCCAGCCAGATCAATCCACATTTTCTGTTTAACACGCTGAACACCGTGTCGGCGCTGATCCGCTTTGATCCGGATTCGGCGCGCGGCGTGGTGCTGAAGCTGAGCAACATTCTGCGGCGGCTGCTGCGCAAACACGAAACGTTTGTGCCGCTGCGCGAGGAGTTGCAATTCATCGACGATTACCTGGACATCGAGGTGGCGCGATTCGGAAAAGACAATCTGGACATCGTGAAGCAGATTGACGATGCCGCCCTGGAAGCGTTTGTGCCGAGCATGCTGCTCCAGCCCATGGTGGAGAATTGCCTGAAGCACGGGCTGGCGCCGAAGCTGGGCGGGGGAAAAATCGAACTGAGAACGACTAGCCGCGACGGGCGGCTGAGAATTGAGATTGAAGACAATGGTGTGGGCATCTCGGAAGAGAAGATGCCCCACGTGTACGTTGAGGGAATCGGGCTGAGCAACGTGCGCGAGCGGCTGCGCGTGCTGTATGGGACGGATTTTCTTTTGGACATCCAGAGCCGGCCGGGCGAGGGGACGGTAATCCGGATCGAGATTCCGGAGCTGGTATCGACGATGCAGGAAGTGAGTTGAGACGAAGGAATGAAATGGCGAAGTAAGGATGTAATGAGGCAAGGAAGTAAGGAACGGACGAGAATCGTTGGAGCGTTTGTGCGGTGGCTGTTCGGAAGAGCGATCCGTGGAATTGTCGGGGATGATGGAATGGCGCGGGTTCAGATGGCTAGTTAACCACAACCCCCCACCTCTATGTTTTTCATAAGCGCTCATTCTGAGTATGATTAAGTCTTTTATTTTGCTTCACTTGTGCGAATGTTGATTCTAAACAAGTTGGTGGACGAAGGTTCTGCTAACGTCTTCCCGACGGGAACCGTTACGCTCAAGCAAGATTCGGAGCAAACGACAATCGCGGAGGAACGGCCACAACAAACGCCTCAGGAAATGCACTGAGGATCTTGCGAGACGCGCGGCGGACGACCTCACGAAGCTAATATATAATAATAGTTACCGTATTGTTAATAAAAACCAGCTTTATCGTTTCCGACAGATCTTGGGTTGTAGTTACGGGACGGGAGGCGCAAACTAAGAGTAAGAATCATCCCTCTCAAAGAGCAGCCGCGGAAGTCCGAGCCTCCTTCAGGGCTCGGGTGCTTTGTTTTTTGCCAGTGCGGATGCGAGACTAAGAGGAACGGGACCCACGGGGCGCAAGAACGGCACCTAGGGTACGCAAAGAGAGAGGAACAGTGACCAGTAAGAATTTACAAGACGCAAAACCGGTGGTCGGCGTACGCGGCCGTCCAGCGGGAGGTTCGCCCGAGCTTGCACGAGAGATGTGCACGTGCGGGCATCGCGCCGGCAGCCACGCGGCGCTCAAGTATTCCTGCCAGGCCCCGGGCGACCACAAAGGCTTCTGCCCGTGCATGCGCTTTATTTCGGCGAAGGAATGGCGGGGAAATAAATCGCGGTCCGCTTAGCGAAGCCGCAGGGCAAAGAACTCCTGGGCCAACGCCAACGACAATTGGGTGACTCGAGAGGCGCACGAGCAGACACAAGCTCCGGCATGTGCTCCACGGACACCAAGCAGCGGATCGAATTGCCGCCGCTCTACGCCCTTGCGGACCTGGCGAGCGGCCGCGCGGTCTTGGATTCCCATGCTTTGCGCAACTCTTCGCGGTGCGCGAGCACGTGTTCTTTGGCCTCCTCGAGGTTGCCATAGGCGCGGGTACCCTTGATGGTGTTGCACGGACGGCAGCAGGCGACCAGATTCTGCGGATCCTTCTTTCCCTTGCGAGCCCGCGGCACCACAAAATCCACGGACATGACCAGGGCATTCTCGAAGCTGGCCCTGCCGTCCAGGCCGCAGTACTGGCAGCGGTAATCATCGCGTTCCAGAATTTTCAAGCCTTGCTGCAGAGTTACGGGCGAGGCCACCAGGGATAGAGTCGAAAGGCTTATTGGCATGGGATACCTCCAAAGCGGAAATCTTTGAGAGTAGGTGGGAGTTTGCGACTTCCACTTTCCTTGCGCAGAACATAGGGCAGGGTTCTGCTGGTGTCAAGAAGAGAGTACCGTGATTACCTAGAATTCCGGCGCGTCTTAACCAGCTACGTTGTGGGATGCTGAAACCCGCTCCCGCAGGGGAGGAATCTTAACCGAGGCCATTCCCGCCGCCGTCATGGCCTAACGCGAAATCTCAGCGATCTTCATCGAATTGGCGGGTCAATGTATCAGGTGCGGCAAGACGCCAGGCGGCTTCGAGAGCACGGCGCAACGTAGGCTTCCTGGCGGCCCTCAGGCGAACATTTGTGGCGCCGCGGCGGCCCCAAGCACCAGTGCAGGGATTGAAGACGGCGGGCTGGGCTTTGACGAACATCACCTGCTCGATGGGCGTGAGTTTGACCATGGCCCAGCCATCCTCAGGGTAGCCGAGGGTTGCGAAGATCTTTCCGGCGACGCGAAAATCCGGATGGTCCATATGAGCTTTTTCGGCCGTCTCTGGGAAGCTGAGGGCCAGGCGGCGAAAGTCGTTGGGGGTCATGAATGCGTCTCCAGCGTTTGGAAGATAGGCACGATAGCATGACTGACCAGCAAAAGTACCTCACACTTACAATTTCAAGGCGCGGTTTAGTTCGAGGAGTTTCGAGGAGGAGAGCGAGCCGACGTGATTCGTGAGATCTCCTTTTCGTAAACTTACGAGATTGTCGCACATGATCCAGCTCGAATGCTTCATGCCTTCTTCAAGATCGACCGCGACTTGCGTGGATAACCCTTCGCCATTGGTGAATACTGGGGCACAGATGACTGTCGAAAACTTTGAATCGATCAACAGTTGGCGGCTGACCACGACGAAAATCCGGTACTGTTTGGGATCGCCTCCCGGCCTAAAGACACGATAAAGCTCTCCGCGGATCATTGCCATTCTTGGGGTGATTCTTGGCCGCCCCCGGCCGTCTTGGCTCGCTCCAGAATTGCCGTCGTTGGCAGGGATGCCCGCAAAGCGGTCAATCCCCGGGCGCCTGGTAATCCAAGACTTCCGCAGCCTCGAGGTTGAGCCGATCCGCGGCGTTATTGATGCGCTCGAGGTCCCGCGCCTGCAAGGTTGCCTTGGCACGTTCGCGCAGATATCTGCGCAGCACCCCTTCAATGAACGCGGAACGCGAGTGCTTTGACCCAGCCAGGCGGTCGACATTCTCCAAAACATCCTTTGATAGTGTGATAGAAGTCTTCTCTTTCATACTACTATCATACTACCAACGGTTCGGTCCTGCAGGAACCTTACGGCGAGCGAAGACACCGTATTGGCGCGAAGGAAAAGGATCTGAGCGGAAACCTGTGTTACCGCGCGGGCAAGACAGATGGCGGAGATTGAGGCGTGTGCCAGGAGATCGATTGGCGTTGCAGGAGAGCGATCGCGTAGCGAATGGGGATGGCGGCACCGGGAGTAGAAGAGGACAGAGAGGAGGATTTGGCGATAGAAACGGCGCTGGAGCGCAGCCAGCGGCCCTCGACAAGACCGACTACGGCGCGTGAGTCGAGGGCGAGAACTGGGGAGCCACTCTGGCCAAGCGTTACGGGATGGCTGAGGAGGAAGACATCGGCCGCGGGGGCGGATTTTTCAAGCTGCGTGGACTCGTAGGAGAGCACTTCGCCGGAAGAGCGGTCCTCCCTGGGGACTTCGAAAGTATGAGCATTCTGGAGCTTTGGAGGATGAAGCGAAAGGGCGATGACGGATTGGCCGCGGAAGGCCGGGTCAGGAGCAAGCGGCAGAAAGGCCACTTTGTGGTTGCCGGCGAAGGGATTTGGGGTGGCGAGGAGAATGGCGACGTCGTGTTCCGAGTCCACTGCGACGATGGCCGCCTGGAGAAGGCGAGGCGGGCTATTGGGGCGGCTGACAAGGATGTAGGGCTGGCCGCCGTCGCGAAAGGTTTCCAGGACGTGGGCGGCCGTCAGAAGGTACCCCTGTTCGTTAATGAAGAAGGCGTTGCCAAAGAAACTGTAATGGTAACCTCGCGAGGATGGGGATTGATCAAGTTGATAGGCGACGGGACAGACGGCAGAGAGAGAGGCGTCGTCAGCAAAGTCCCCGGACGCGGCCCCAACCGTCAGGCAGCCGAAGAGACAGACAAGAAGTGCTACAAGCTTGGAAGCGCTACTCCCGTTGTTCTGGCACATTTGTCGCAACCGAATCGCACTATCAGGGTATAAAGGCTACTTCACCGACGCTGCCGCCATTAGCAACCCCTTTCCGGATTTCTCTTCTCTGACTGAGCACTGAAAACTGATCACTGAGAACTGTTTCACTTCGCGGGCGCCGCCGTCGTCGCAAACCCCAGCGCCTGCAACACCGCATCATGCAGCGCCGGGCGCACCTGCTGAATTTTCGTATTCTCCCGCGTCGGATGCACGCGATTCGTCAGCAACACCACAAAAAGCTGCCGGTCCGGGTCGATCCAAATCGACGTGCCAGTGAATCCCGTGTGCCCAAAGCTGTGCGCCGAAAAATAGTGTCCGCTCGATCCGCCTTCGGTCGGCACCGCCCAGCCGAGCGTTCGCGTGCCGCCGGAAAGCTGCTGCGGCGTCGTGAATTGCGCGATCGTCGCGCGCCGCAAAATTCTCTGGTGTGCGTATACGCCGCCGTTCAGCAGCATCTGGCAAAATGCCGCCAGGTCCGGCGCCGCGCTGAAAAGGCCCGCATGCCCTGAAACCCCGCCGATGGCAAACGCGTTTTCGTCGTGCACTTCGCCCTTCACCAAACGGTGGCGCAGATTGTTATCGATCTCCGTCGGTGCAATCTGCGGCCACAACTTCTTCGGCGGACGGTACATCGTGTCCTGCATTCCCAGTGGGGAAAAAATGGTGCTTCTCGCTAAATCGTCGAGCGTTCTCCCGGTCAATCGCTCGATAATTTCCGCCATCAAAATAATTCCCAAGTCGGAATACACCTCCTTCGTCCCCGGCTCGTAATCCAGGGGCTCCGCAAAAATCTTCGTCAAAGTGTCCTGCTTGTTATTTGACGTTCGCCAATATTCCTTGAACGGCGGCAATCCGGAAGTGTGCGTCAGCAAATGCCGCACCGTCACTCTGTGCCGCCACTCCGTGTTCGGCCCGCTCGCCCATTCCGGCAAATACCGCTCGATCTTCGCATCGAGGTCCAGCGGAACCGCGAAGTCGCCTTCCGCCAATTTCGCCACCAGCGTCGTAGTCGCCACCACCTTCGTCAGCGACGCGATGTCATACATCGTATTCGCAGTCGTCCCTGCGGCCTTCGCGTCGTAATTTAATTTTCCAAACGGATGGAGCACCACTTTCCCGCGATAGCCAACCGCCAGCGTCGCCCCCGGAAACGCCTTGTCCGCAATGGCTTTCTCAATCACACCGTACGCCGGTTGCAATTGCGCTTCGCCGCGCAAATCCATCGGCTGCACTGTCATCGGACTCGCCGGCAGCTCCATCCCAAAGCCCGCTTTGAGATTCACTCCCGGCACCGTCACCGGCAGATGCCCGCGCGCGGGAATTTGTCCAAATAGCGCCCGCGCCACGGAAATTTGCGCGACGTCGCTGATTCCAAACGCTGCCAGCCACGTCTCCGCCTGCGGAAACCGTTCAATCAAATACGGGCTTCCGAATCCCACCGTAATCACTGGCTTGCCCGTCTTGTAAATTTGCTCCGCCAGCGCCGCCTGCTCTGCCGGCACATCCACATTTCCTTTGCGATCGCTAACGCGCACAAACAGCGCGAGAATCGCGACGTCGTAACTTTCCGGCGGCGGCAATTTCAAACTGCTGGCGTTCACAAATCTTGTATCTGCTCGCAGCGTGGTCACCGAATCAAATCGTGAACGCAATTCGCGCTCGAGATCTTCTCCCGGATAAGGCTCCGGGTCGGCGTAAAACGCCAGCAGCAGCGCCCGCGAAGGCTTTGTTCCATCCAGGGGCAGCCGGTGTGGCGTATCCCGCAGCAGAGTCACACCACGGTCCGAAATTTCCTGCGCTTCTTTCTGCCACGCAGCGCTGCCGAATTTCTGATTGATCGCATTCACATCCACGAGCTTGTTCTTGTTCAGCCCCAGCCGAGCTTTCGCTTGGAGAATTCGCCGCACCGATGCATCGAGACGCTCTTTCGAAATTCGTCCCGACTTCACCGCCGCCTGCAACGCTTCGAACGCGGCATCCGGCACCGGCGGCATCAATAGCGCGTCCGCTCCCGCCACAACCGCGCGCACCGCCGCTTCTCCGGGCGCGTAACGCACGGTGATTCCGCCCATGTCCATCGCGTCCGTGACGATGAGGCCCTGATATCCAAGCTCCTTGCGCAGCAGATCGGTGAGGATGCTGTGCGATAAAGTGGCTGGCGTGTTGGGATCGGACTCGAGAGCAGGAACGTTCAGATGCCCCGTCATGATGCTTTCGACCTGCATGGCGATAGCAGCGCGGAATGGAACAAGTTCAAGTTGATCAAGTCGAGCGCGGTCGGCGCGAATCACTGGGAGATCAATGTGCGAGTCGGCGGCCGTATCGCCGTGGCCTGGAAAATGTTTGGCCGTCGCCAGTCCGCCATTTTCCTGCACGCCGCGAACGAACTCGCTCACAAATTGGGCGACCCGCTCCGGATCTTCGCCGAAGGATCGCGTGTTGATGATCGGATTTCCGGGATTATTGTTTACATCCGCGTCCGGTGCATAAATCCAGTGGATTCCGACGGCGCGCGCTTCGAGGGCCGTGATTTTGCCCATGGCATATGTATCTTTCGGACTGCCGCCGGCGGCAAGCGCCATGGCCGTTGGAAAAGACGTACCTTCATCCAGTCGCATCGCCGTGCCGCGCTCGAAATCCGCGCCAACCAGCAGCGGCAACTTCGACTTCGCCTGGAGCTGGTTGTTCAGCACCGCCGTCGGATACGCCTGGCTTTTCACGATCCCCAGCGGCGATCCTTGCGTGATGTTGATAAACCCTCCCACGTGGAGATCGTTCACATCGTGCAGGACCTGCCGGTAGGCCGCCGTGTCCGTGGCCGCAAAACTTCCGTGATAAGTGGTGAAAAGAAGCTGCCCAATCTTTTCGTCTACGCTCATCTTGCGCAGCGTGGTTTCCACCCAGGCGTCCGCGGCGGGCGACAGTTTTTTCAGTCCGCTGTTTGCGGGAACTGCGCCCTCCTTGACGACGGTTTTTTTTGCCGCGGTGCTGCGGCTCTGGCTGCGTGCGTTATAGGCCATAAGGAAAACGATCGAGACGGGAATCAGAAGCAAAAAACGGACGCGGCGTCCTTCCATCGGTTAGGATCCCCCAGCGGCCGCCCGCAGTCTCCATTTATACATAGCACACGCACATCGTGCTCTCAACGCGGCTTCGGCCAGCGCGTTCCAGAATATCATTGTATGGTTTCAATAACGGGGGACCTTTTGACTGAACTCAACCGCGCGCAATTTGCGTTCATCCATTTCACCATCTTTGTAGCGCTTCTCTCGCTGGGATCCGCGCCGGCGCATGCGGCATCGAAACGCTCGCGTCACGCCGCGCGGGTGCAAACCGGCGTCGACGTTCTCGAATCGCAGAAGTTCGCGCCTCTTCGCGGCAAGCGGGTCGGCCTCATCACCAACTACACCGGCCTCGATTCGCAAGGGCGCAGTACCGTTGACGTTTTATCTCATGCCTCCGGCGTTAAACTCGTCGCTCTCTTCAGTCCGGAGCACGGCCTCGCCGGCCGCAGCGATGAAAAGTTCTCTTCCTCCAAAGACCCCGCCACCGGCCTTCCTGTCCATAGTCTCTACGGCGAAACGCTCCGTCCCACCAATGAAATGCTCGAGGGCATTGACGCGCTCGTCTTCGACGTTCAGGACGCCGGTGTCCGGTTTTACACCTACACGACGACGATGGCTTATTGCATGGAGGAAGCCGCCAAACGCAACATCGCTTTCTTTGTCCTCGACCGTCCCAATCCGCTCGGCGGTGAAATCGTGGAAGGCCCGATGCTCGACGCCGACAAAACGAATTTCGTCGGATATTTTCCATTGCCGGTGCGTTACGGCCTCACGATTGGCGAGCTCGCCCAGCTTTTCAACGCCGAGAATCACATCGGCGCCGATCTCCATGTCATCGCCATGAAAAACTGGCATCGCAACTATTTCTTTGAGAGCACCGGCATTAAGTGGATTCCGCCCTCGCCGAATCTCCGCACCACGAAGGGTTCCATCCTCTATCCCGGCATTGAAATCCTGCAAAACGCCGGTGTCTCCGTCGGCCGCGGCACCCAAGCTCCCTTTGAAGAGTTCGGGGCGCCCTGGATCAACGGCGACGATGTCGCCTCCGCACTGAACGAGCGTCATCTTCCCGGTTTGCATTTCACTGCGCAACCCTTCGTCCCCATTGTCGGTCTCTACAGCGGCCAGCGTTGCGGCGGCGTCGCGGTACGCATCACCGATCGCTACAGGGTGCGCGCCATGAGCATGGGCGTGGACATTGCGGTGATTTTGCACAGGCTCTATCCTCAGCAGTTCGATCCCGAGAAACTCCTGTTGCTCCTCGGAAGCTCCGACAGCATCCAGCAATTGCAGTCGGGGATGCCTCCTGAAAAAATTGTCGCCAGCTGGTCCACCGCTCTAACTGCCTTCGACCAGATCCGCCGCAAATATTTTCTCTACAAGTAGCCTTCATCAAAATTGTGTTAAAGTTCCTTTTGTCATGCGCATTGTCTCGTTGCTTCCGTCGGCTACCGAGATTCTCTTTGCGCTCGGCTTGGACCCCGAAATTGTGGGCGTCAGCCACGAATGTGACTTCCCGCCGCAGGCGAGGACGAAACCCGTAGTCATTCATTCGCGCGTGCCGCACGATGCTTCGCCTGCGGAAATCGACGCCCTCGTTCGCGAGTACGTTCACCGCGGGGAAAGTTTGTACGCCGTCGACGCCGGGGTTCTGGCGGCATTGGCCCCGGATCTCATCATCACTCAGGACTTGTGTCATGTTTGCGCCGCATCTCCCGACGATCTCGCTACGGTCCTCACGCGTTTCGACCGGCGCCCCGAAGTTCTTTGCCTCAATCCACAGGATTTGGGCGACGTCTGGCGCGACGTTCTTTGGGTGGGAGAAGAATCCTGCCGCGGTCCTCAGGCGGAAGCGCTGCTGAAAGAGATCGGTGCGCGTCTCGGCGCGCTGGAAGAGCAGTTGCCGCAATCGGCGGATCGTCCTCGCGTTGCCCTCCTAGAATGGCTGCAACCGTTCTACGTCGGCGGCCACTGGGTTCCGGAAATGATCCACCGTGCTGGGGGCGAAGACGTCTTCGGCACCGCTCGTACGCCCTCCTTTCGAATCGCTATCGAAGATTTGATCGATGCGGCGCCGGAAATCCTGCTCATCGCCCCTTGCGGCTACGCCGCCGAGCGGGCTCGCGACGAATACAAGTCCATGTCATTCCCTGAGCCGTGGCACGCCATTCCGGCCGTTCGAAACGGCCGCGTCTACGCGCTTGAGGCCAATAGTTACTTTTCACGCCCCGGCCCGCGCCTCGTCACGGGCATCGAAGCGCTCGCCAAACTTTTCCAGCCCGCGATCGAAGTTTCCCGCGAGGCCGAAACCGCAATTTTGCCCATCGCCACTGGCACGGGCAGTGCCCGCGCCGCCTCGGTTTAGTCCGTCACCTTGGACGTTTGCCTTTGGACACCCGTTCCAAAGGCCAGTTGACAAATTTTCGCTGCATATATAAGACTCTTATATGTAAGGGAGAGCTCTATGATCGGAACAGGAATCAAACGCGGCACCGCGGAACTCGCGGTTCTCAGCGTTCTTGAACGCGGCCCTCTCCACGGTTACGAAATGGCGCGCCGCATCGAGCAGCAAACCAAAGGCACGCTGCGCTTCACCCTCGCGGCTCTCTACCCCATGCTCTACCGCATGGAGCAGCGCGGCTGGATTCGCGGCGCATGGGAAATCAGCGACAGCGGCCGAAAGCGCCGTTGTTACCGCCTCACGCCTGCCGGGAAGAAGAAACTGTCACCTCTGCGGAAGGAATGGGCGGAACTGTTCGGCGCACTGAAGCGGCTGACCAAGGTGTCGCATGCCTGATTGGCAAAGACTTGTCCGCCGGCGCCTCTCCGGCCTCACTCTGAATGCTGCTGAAAGGGATGAAGTCCAGGCGGAACTCGCCACGCACTTGGAAGAATCGTGCGAAGTTTTTCGCGCCGAAGGCCTGCCGGAGTACGAAGCGGTTCAGCGAACGCTTTCACAGGTTGCTGATTGGAAGGATTTGCAGCGGAAAATCGACTCCGCTCGCATTGGAAAGGACACTATGACAAATCGCGTAACGCAACTCTGGCTCCCCGGCTTGCTCACTTTCGCGCTATCGATGGGCTTGCTTGAGCTAGTCCACCTGTTCTTATGTTCTATACCTCTTGGCTGCTGATACTGCCATTGGCAGGTGCACTGGGAGCCTATCTATCGAAGCGCGCGGGAGGTTCTGTTCGCATGGTGCTCGCCTCCAGCATATTTCCCGTCCTGCCATTCGCGGTTGTGTTCTTGATTGCCATTCCCGTGGGTTTAGTGATCGGCCATAATCTGGCGCACCATATTGTGACAGCGGCATTTTTCACCATGGGGTTAGGATGGGTTTTGGCTCCGGGAGCGACTCTCTTCGCGGGAGGTCTCTTGGTGCACTTTCTTTTTTCGCGCCGCTCAGGCTTTCATGGCGTCACTACGAGCTGAACCTGACGTGCTCCACCAACGATAAAAAGGAAGTCCCGCCAGGATTAGCAGCAGGCCGATGGAAGAGCGGCCGGGGCGCTCGAGCCAGATGTTTACCGTGAGGGCCAGAGCCCCAGCGACGAAGATGCCGGGAACCCAGGGATAGCCCCAGCAGCGATAGGGGCGCGGCAAATCCGGTTCGGTTTTTCGCATTCGAAACAGGGCCACGACGGCGAAGGCATAAAAGATCCAGGCGGCAAAAATAAAAAGATTTGTGAGCTCTTCGAACGTTCCGGTCAGCGCCATCAAACTTGCCAGCACGCCCTGGAAAATCAGCGACCGTCCGGGCGTGCGGAAATTTGGGTGGATGCCGTCCGCAATCTTGAAAAAAATTCCATCACGGGCCATCGCGTAGCCTACGCGCGCCCCGCTCAGGACCGAGGAATTCATTGAGCCCAGGGCGGAGATCGCCATCGCCAGTGTAATCCATGCCGCCGCGGTGGGCCCCGCGATGTGCTCCACGACATCGGAGGCAATGTGGCGCGAGGCGGCCACGCTATCGAACGGCAATACTTTCAAGCAAGCCGCGCTGAACAGCAGATAGACTACAGCGACAAATCCAACTCCTCCGACCAGCGCGCGCGGAAAATTCTTCTGCGGGTTTTCCACTTCGGAACCGACCAGATTCAAGTCTTCCCATCCGTCGTACGCCCAGAGCGCCGCCGCCAGCGCCGCCAGAAACGCGCTAAAGATTGCCCCGCCACCCATGCCCGCGGGCGGCCAGAACGGATCGGGCGCGCGCGCGGCCGGTGCCTGCGAAAAAAACGCCACTCCAATCACAATTGCCACGGACATGATCTTGATCGAGGTTAGGAATACTTGGACTGCACCGCCCAGGCGCACGCCCAGATAATTCACGCCCGTCATTGCCATGATCCACAAGACCGCCAGCGGTTGCGCCCACGTGAACACAAAATCGTATGGTTTGATCCAGCCCGTGAAGCCTGGGATTGCGATGTGAATCGTGAAGAGGGGAGCGGCGACGGCGGGAAGCAGAAAACTGAGGAATCTCATCATGCCCGCGGAGATCGAGGCCAGCGAACTAGGACGCCCCACGATCGAATGCATCCACCCGAACAGGAATCCCCATACCGGTCCGAAGCCGCGGCGCAGATAGGCGTACTCGCCGCCCGCTTCCGGAATCATCGATCCCAGTTCCGCGAACGAAAAAGCGCCAAAAATCGAAAGAATCGCGCCCACGATCCACGCCCCGAATACGACGCAGACGCTGCGTCCCTCGCGCGCCATTTCCGCGGGCTTCAGGAAAATGCCTGTGCCAATCATCGTGCCGACAACGATCGCCGCGGACGCCCACGCGCCCAGACCGCGCACCAGTTCCAGACGTTTTTCGGTCATGTCACCTCAAACAAAGTTCTTCTGAATCGCACAGTTCTCGCAAACAGGGGCGCAGCGTGCTGCGCCCCTACGGCTGCGCAATTCGGCTCGCAAGCCAGCCGAAGAAGAACGTGATGAGCGCGCCAATCATGAAATACCAGGTATACGCCACGCTCGTAAATTGGAATAGGCATAAAATCGCGGCGAGTCCCACAATCATTCCGGCCAGGGCCCCGCGCGCGTTGGCACCGCGGTCGAACGTGCCGAGAAGAAAGAGGCCGAGCAGGCTGCCGAAGGGCAGCGACGCCACGGTCAGCCCGGTTTCGAGGAGCGGGCCCCACTTCACCAGACCGAAGCCCATCAGCACCAGGCCCCATGCGAGCGTCATGCCGCGGGAGAGGCGCAGGAAGCGGGCCGGATCGGCGCTTTGCCCGTGCAGTTTTGCAAAATCGAGCACGCTCGAAGCGGCCAGGGAATTCAATGAACCGCTGGCGTTGGACATGGCCACGGCCACGATAGAAGCCAGCAGCAGGCCGGCCAGTCCCACGGGCATCTCGCGCACCAGAAAGAGCGGCAGGATGCGGTCGGTGCGTTCGCCGGGCGCCAAGAGCGGGGAATGCTGTGCGAACACATAAAGGAACACGCCAATCAGCAGAAACACGGTGAATTGGACAAGCACGATGGCTCCGCTGGCGAGCAGGGCGCGGCGGCTGTCGCGTTCGCTCTTCGCCGCGAGGAGGCGCTGCACGATGATCTGGTCCGTGCCGTGGGTGGCCATGGTGAGAAATGCGCCGCCGATTAACCCGGACCAGAACGTATATTTCGTGGCGAGATTCCAGGAAAAATCGAGTAGTTGGAGTTTGTGACCGTCCGCGGCTGCTACCTGGACCACTTCGTTCCAGCCGCCGGGAATCCGGTGCAGCAAAACGAAGAACGTCACCGCGCTTCCGGTTAAATAAAGCAGCAGTTGCGCCACGTCTGTCCAGATTACGGCTTTCATCCCGCCTTCGAACGTGTAGAGCACCGTGAGCGCGATGACGATGACGACCGCCAGCTTCTCCGATGTGCCCAGCACAACGCTCACGACCAGCGCGATTGCCGAAACGCGGACGCCTTCGGCAATCGCGCGGGTGACGAGGAAAGTGCTGGCGGCGACCGCGCGCATCTTCTGGCCAAATCGCTTCTCGATCAAGGCGTAAGCGGTGAAAAACTCGCCGCGAAAATAGCCGGGCAGCAATAAGAGCACAATGAGCACGCGGCCGATCAGGTAGCCGAATACCAGTTGAAGGAAGGCGAGGTTTCCGGCGTAGGAAATGGCCGGCGCGCCGATGATCGTCAGCGTGGAGGTTTCGGTGGCCACGATCGAAAAGGCCAGCGCCCACCATGGTGCGGTCCGCCCGCCGAGAAAATAATCCTTTGCGTCTTGCTGCCCGCGGCGGAAACGCATGCCCAGCGCCGTGACGCCGAGCAGGTACGCAATGACAATGGCCAGGTCCAGCGGATGGATGCGCATCGAGTGTCTCTTCCGCGGCGCGCTTCGGATGCTGCGGAAAAGTGCGTCGAGGATAGTGGCCTCACGTCACCTCGTCAAGAAGTCGTTGCGCCTTGCGTCAATACTTTTCGCACCTTCTTTGCGGCGAATCGATTCGGGTTCGCCATTTTTCACGTATGCTCTTTCCATGGATTATGTTCTGGGCTTCGATGGCGGCGGCACTAAGACGGAATGTGTCTTGATGGACCCGGCCGGAAAGATTCTGGCCCGCAGCTTTGCTGGCCCATCGAACCCTTCGCGCGTTGGCGTGGAATCGGCCACCCGTGAAATCGAGAAAGCGGCGGATCTTTCCTTGCAAGAAGCTCGGGGAGTGCGAAATGCGGTCGCTGCGCTAGGCGCGGGATTGGCGGGCACGGGGAAGCCGGAGATGAAGGAACGGATGCGCGCGTCACTTGCAGCAGCATTTCCGGGCGCGGCGGTCCGCATTTTTACGGATCTGGAAATGGCTCTGGCGGCTGCCGGGGAAGGCCCGGTGATCGTCCTTGTCGCTGGAACCGGGTCCGCTGCCATTGGCCGTAATGCACAGGGACAAATCTGGCGCACGGGAGGACAAGGCCCGCGGCTCGGTGACGACGGCAGCGCGTTTGACATCGGCAGCCGTGCGGTTGCGAGAGCGATGAAAGAACGAGAGCAGTTGGGAACGGACTCGACTCTGGGAATGAAAATTCTAGAGCAGCTCGTTTGTGCCTCCTGGGCGGAACTGCAACAGCGCGCCGCCCTGCAGCCAGATAGCGTTTTTCCGTCAGTATTTCCCGTCGTGGCTGCTGCGGCGGATGCCGAAGATCCTGCGGCGCGTGAGATTTTGCTTCAAGCAGCAAGCGAATTATCCTCCTTGGTGCACACAATTTCCGAACACTCTGGCAACGGCCGCGAGAATGTTAGGATTGTGAAGACAGGAGGAACCGTAGGCCGGTGCGCTTTTTTTGATATGCAACTTGACACGGCATTGAAGCGAGTTTTGCCCCAAGAGCAAATCGGCGGGCTTCGAATGTCGCCCGCGGAGGCAGCGGCACGCGCCGCGCGATCTTGAAATGTCCGAAGAGGGATCACTCCGCGAACGCGCGCTCATCGCCACTGGCGAAGAGCTTGCCGCGCTCTTGCATCATCCCTCGGCGGATGTGCTCCTCGCGCTGCTTGACAATCCGGCACTTGAGGAAACGCATGTCTGCCTGCTTCTGGAAAGGAAAACCCTTCCAGGAGAAATTCTTGAGGAGGTGGCGCGGCGCAAACCACTTCTGAAAAGCTATCGGGTGAAGCGTTCGCTGGCGTTTCATCCGCGCACGCCGCGCCTGATCAGCCTGCGCCTACTCCGCGATCTCTATTTGATGGACCTTGTGCAGGTTGCGATTTTGCCCGGGGTTTCCGCGGAGCTGAAGCGCAACGCCGAAGATCAATTGCTCGCACGCTTGCCGCAACTTCCGCTTGGGCAGAAAATCACATTGGCGCGTCGCGGCCCGGCGCGCGTGGCCGGCGCGCTGCTCGCCGAAGGTCACGCTCAAGTTATCTCGATCGTTCTCGACAACCCGTACATGACGGAAGCGCAAATCCTGAGAGCGCTCTCCCGCGAAAAGCTTCCCGTGGCCGTAATTCCGGCCATCGTTCACCATCACAAGTGGTCCATCACCTACAATGTCCGCCTCGCACTTGTCCGCCACCCTTCCGCGCCGCTCGCCGCGATTCTTGCCTATCTTCCCGAGCTCACTGTTTCCGATCTGCGGGAATTAGCCGCTCCGGGCATCGTTCCGGAAAGCCTTCGCAAGTATTTGCAAGCTGAAGTGCAGCGCCGCCTGCGCGCCAGCGAAAAAACGGCTAGTGGGAGTGCTCCCGGCAAAGGCCCTGCCGCGTCCAATCGGGAATAAGCATCGATTTTTCCGTTCGTAAAATTCGTACGTCACCGCCGTGACTTCCTTGGCATCGAAAATCACGTTGCTGGGAACAAAACATCCCTCTCCGGCGTCGTATGTGTTATGGCGGAAGAAGAGGTATGCTTTCAAGAGAGAAGCGGCGACTTCGCCCGAGCGCCGTGGTACGTAATCCCTGGCAGGGGGTTGCACGCGATTCATGGGCAATGGGGATCATCCCGCCCGGCACCTCGAACGCCGCTGGGCGCCGCGTTACTCGTTCCGCGCAGACCTCGAGATCGAATGGGGTTCCGCGGTTCTTCGCGGAAGCACGCGCGACATCAGTTCCAGCGGAATGTTTATCGAAGCCGTCGATCCGCTCTGGTTGGGTGCCGGCTTCACCGCGCGGCTGACTCTCGATCGTCCCGTAAGGCTCAACTGTTTTGTGAAGCGCGTGGAGCCGGGACACGGCATGGGCGTGTCGGTTGCCGTTTCCGAGTCCGAAAGCCAGAAGGTTTTCGAGGACCTGCTTTCCGCGCTCTCCAACACCGGCTCTTGATCCCGTTTTATACTAGGTGCGATGACACGCTGCCTTGATTGCGGTTCCGAGCGGATTGCGGATCAGTGTCCCTGCTGCGGCCTGACTTCGGCAGCCGCTGAAGTCATGTTCCGCCGGCGCCTGTTGAAGCGCACGGCGGTATTTCTCGCCGGGTCGCTGGCGTTCCCCTACGTCAGTCAGATTTATCCGCCGCTTGATCTGGACCTCATGCTGGTGTTTTTCGGCGCGCTTTTCTTTTTCGCCCTGGCCATCGCCGTGGTGCTCGACCGTCGGGCGCGAAATCGCCGGGAACTCGAAGTGCTCAAGCGCGTCTACTCGGGATTCATTCCGCTGCCGTGGATTCTTGCCGCTACACTGCTTCTGAACGGGAAGCTGGACTCGCAAAAAAACGTGGCTTATCACGCTACTACCGTGGATAGCCGCTATAACATGCCGGGAATCGTCCGAGGCACGCGCCGACTGTTTGTTCATTCCTGGCGCGAAGGGCAGAAAATCGAGCGGTTAGCGGTAGATTTCGATGACTACGATCGCTTTCGCGCCGGCGATTCGGTGATTGTGGGCGTCGAACCCGGCGCGCTCGGCATCCCGTGGTATTACGGCGTGTATCGCCGATAAGAGAGAGTTTTAGTTCCAAGTTATAAGTTCTAAGTAGAAAAAAAGAGAAGTCTAGTCGTAATTGGGAAGCGCGTAATCTGAGGCGTGCACGCTAACTTGCTACGGCTCCCTTGCTCATCGCCCGCGAAAACTCCGTACCCCTACCCCGCCGCGCAATTCCGTTCGTTGGCTGAAGCCGAATCACGAAAATCCTAAAACTAAAAACTTAGGACTAAAAACTTAAAACTGCAGTTCAGTACGCCGGTTTGCCGTTGATCAGAAGCGGGATCTGCAGCTCCAGGACATGGCCACCCTTGCCGAGGCGAAATCTCACCAATTGCACGCTGCCGACATCGCGCGTTTTCCAATCGGGAGTCTCGATCGGCTGATCCGGCTTATCGGCAGTTGACCATTCAACCCCTTCGCCGCGCAGCTTCACCGTTTGCGGATCGATTTCGTAGGCCTCTTGTTCTTTCATGTCGACGAGCAAATAGCGCTTCCAAAGGTGCACGAGCAGAAGTCCCTTTTTCTCCGTGTGATAGATGTTCCAGGACTTCGGCGCTTCGTCATTGAACTTCACGATTGCGAAAGCGACCGACTTCCAAACAAGCTTTTTTTCGGCTGACTGTGAGCGAGCTTGAGGAGGCAAAGCGCAGATCGCCAAAGAAAGAATGGCCAGCACTGCCGACAAGCTTCTGATTCTCAATTCCTAACCTCACTGAAGGACTTGTCGAGAAGCTTGATGGCTTCATCGACGTCGGGCTTGGTCGTATTCAGCATTGGGGCGAGCCGCAGCGTGTTGCCGTAGAGGCCGCCCTTGCCGATGAGCAGGCCGTTCTGGCGGGCACGTTCCATCACCTGCGTCGCGGCTTCCGGAGCGGGCTCTTTCGTCTTGCGGTCTTTTACCAACTCGAGCGCTTGCATCAGTCCCATGCCGCGCACATCGCCGATGAGCGAATGCTTCGCCTGCAACTCTTCCAGCTTGGCCCGAAAATACGTGCCGACCACGTGCGCGTTCTCCAGCAAATTCTCTTCTTCGATCAGCTCGATGGTGGCCCTGGCCGCTACGCTCGTTACCGGGTTGCCTCCAAACGTGGCGATGTTCATTCCCCGGAAGCTGCCGGCGATTTCCGGCGTGGTCACGGTCAAGCCAACTGGCACGCCATTGGCCATGCCTTTCGCGCTGGTGATCATGTCCGGAATCACTTCCCACTGCTCGATGCCAAACCATTTCTTTCCGGTGCGTCCCCAGCCGGTTTGCACTTCGTCGGCGATGAAGAGCGCGCCATATTTCTTCACGATCTTGAAGACAATTTTGAAATACTCCTTCGGCGGAGTGATGAATCCCCCAACGCCTTGAATTGGTTCGGCCATGAACGCAGCGATATTCCCGCTAGTCCCCGTTTGAATGAGATTTTCCACGTCTTCGGCGCAAGCCACTTCGCAATCGGGATACTTCAAGTGCAGCGGGCAGCGATAACAGTAGGGATTCACGGCATGCGAGATGCCCACGCTGATGACGCCACCCTTGCGGTACGGCGCGTGCGCGGTGACGGCCTTGGCAAGCGATGAGCCGCCGGAATAGGCGTGGCGCAGCGCCACCACGTCATAGCTGCCGGTGGACATGCGCGCGAGCAGAATGGCCGCTTCGTTGGCCTCGGTGCCGGAATTAGTGAAAAAGCTCTGCTGCAGGTTGCCCGGCGTGATTTGTGCGATCCTCTCCGCCAGGGCCACGATGTGTTGGTTGGGATAGAGCGTCGACGTGTGCTGCAGCCGGTTGACCTGCGCGTTCACTTTGCTGGTGATCTTCGGGTTGCAGTGACCCACGGAAACGGTTAGGATGCCGCCGAAGAAATCGAGGTACTTGTTGCCTTCTAGGTCCCAGAGGTGTTGCATCTCGCCGCGGTCGGCCACCAGCGGCTGTTGAAAGTAGTTGGTCACCGAAGGCCAAAGATATTTCTTGTGCTTGGCCACGACTTCTTCGCTGCGCCCGCTGCGGGCGAGCGGGGATGCCGGAACGAAATGTGCGGGTGTCGTCATGAATGAGTCCTCGTCAACTGGATGGCTTCTAAAAAAGTGTACGCTGCAGGGGGAGCGAAATCTAGCCTGTAGCGCCGGGCACCGTACGGAAGCCAAAAACCTTTTCTCATCGCTGTCCGGCCGCAGGAGTTCACGCCTTTTCCTCAGCACTCGAGCGAATAGCCATGATTCAGAGTTCAACTGAAATGAGCTCGGCCGCTTCTTTCGAACCGCGCACCGGGACAAACTCAAAGTCGACGAGATCCCGCCAGCGGTCCGCCCACTGTTCCAGCAAGCGCACGTCGCCGCACTCCATCAACTGGAAGCAGCGATCGAAGTTTGTCTCCACCCAGCTTTCCACGTAAGCGAGGCCGTCCGGAGCCATGCGCCCCTTCTCCCGAAAGCGCCGATAACCGCTTTCGCGCCCCGATTCTTGAATCGTTCGATGACCATGTAAAGCATCAGAGATCACCTGTCTCCCTTTGTGGATGAAGCCGCCCGCGAATCGCCCAACATTCCAGCCCATGATGCGCGACAATTTGAATTCTGTCGCGCCCCTCCACTAGCCGGCGATAGAATCCACTCCGAGGCTCCTGCGTTCGAACGACGATGCAAGCGAACATCCACCTCCGCCTTGCTGTCCCTGAAGATGTTCCCATTCTGCGCGAACTGATCGAAGCGTCCGTCCGCGGATTGCAGACGCAGGACTACACGCCGGCACAAATCGAGGGCGCGCTCAAAACCGTTTTTGGCGTCGATAGCCAGCTCATCGCCGACGGGACGTATATCGTAGCGCAGGCCGAGCCTGCCGCTATCGAGCGCGCGGGAGCAAAGAACGCCCCATCCGAATGGATTATTGTCGGATGCGGCGGCTGGAGCAAACGCAAGACTCTCTACGGGAGCGATCATTGGACGGGACGCGAGGATGCGCTGCTGGACCCTCTTCGCGATGCGGCAAAGATTCGCGCTTTTTTCATCCATCCCGATTGGGCGCGCCGCGGAGTCGGCAGCATGATCCTGCAGGCTTGCGAAAATGCGGCGAGCTCCGCCGGGTTTACTCGCTATGAGATGGGGGCAACGCTCACTGGGGCGAAGCTCTTCGGCGCAAAAGGCTATGTCGCTGTCAAACCCATCTCGATTCCACTGGTGAACGGCGAATCCCTCCCGGTCCTCCACATGGAAAAACATGCCTGAGGCGAAGGTGTGGGAATTCATCCATAAAGCCTTCGCCGCCGGGAAGGCCTAACCCCGCTTCAGTCTCCGAGGGAGAATCAGCGCCAGAAGATGGGAACTTCGAGTTCCCATTCCCGGCCCATATTGTCGTCAGTGATGAGACGCTCGCGGCCATACTTTTTGCGCAGCGAGTCAGAACCCTCGAGGCCCACCACCACTGGTGGCAGGTTGATGCTGTTTGCGAATCGCACGTAATAGCCAAGGGTTTGCTGCGCCACGGCGTCGGCGGGGTCGAAGAGGGTGCGATTGTCGATCCTGTATTGGCGAAGAGTGTCCAGCCAACGGGTTGCGGCGACCTCGATGGGTGAATCGCTGACCGCGAGGAAATTGAAGATGCGCAAGCCATAGGGAAAAACTTGGAGACCCGTAGCAATTGCCTCGGCCGACTCGGTCGTGTTGAAGTAAAGGATCCCGACGGGATTAAGGTGGCTGCGCGCCATCTTGAAAAACTCGACGGAAAGAAGTCCCGAACTGTGATCGCGCCAGAAAAAGGTACTGTTGCAAATAATCGCATCGTAGCGTGCATCGGGGTGAGCGATCAGCCAGCGGCGGCCATCGTCGACGAAGATGTGCACCTTCGGATTCTGAAGGAATGAGCGAACGACAGGATATTGAGGGATGAGCTGGAGATAGCCGGGGTTGATTTCGACGACATCGAGCGACTCGACTTGAGGGTGATTGGCGAGAATTTGTCCCCAGGAACCGGAGGCCAAGCCGATCATGAGGATGCGTTTGGGAGCCGGGTGGATGGCGCTCAGAACGAGAGCGCGGATGATCATGTTCGTATCGTGACTGGGATCAATCCGGAAATAGCCGTCGTACACTCCACCGCCGAAGACGGCGGCCTCCTGTGTCACGGAGATCACTCCATTGCGGTTTTCGACCACGCGCGCAAAAGTCGTGCGGAATTCTTCCAACCGCTTCCCGAAGGTCAGCTTCTCGTACAGCAAGTCAAAGCGTGGCGAAGCCAGAGGAACGGCCACCAGCGCGACGACAAATAACAGGGTCGCCCAGACGGGCGGGAATTTGGATTCCTGTCTGCCGAGAATCAGAACCAATCCGCCCGTCAGCACCGTCGCAAAGCCAAGCTGCAATGAAATTTGGCGAAGGCCGAAGTATTGCATAAGGATGAAACCAATCCCCAGACTGCCCAGAACGGAGCCAAGGATATTCGAGAAGTAGATGAGGCTCACGCCCCTGCCCGCGTTCTCATCGGCTGCGACCGAAAGCTGGCACAGAAGCGGGAGCACGGAACCGAGAATCGCCGCCGTGAGAAAAAAGACGGGAGCGGGAGCAAGGAAAGGCAACCCGTGAAACCTCGCAGCCGCAACGAGCGACGGCAGATACGCCGAAATCCCGCCGGCCAGCAGCATCAGAACGCCGATCACGCGCACGACCGCGCCGGGGCTTGCACGTTGCGTCAATTTTTCCGACAGATAGGAACCCGCAGCGATCCCTGCCAAGAAGGTCGAAAGCAAGAGAGCAAAGGCCGGGGCACGATCCGCGGAAGCCATAGAGAAAACGCGAAACCAAGCGATCTCAAATCCGAGTGAAAGGAATCCTGCAAGTCCTGCGAGGAGCATGGCAATCGGAAGTTTGATTGGAGAGTCAGCACGCGCTTCTAGGGCAGACACAAGAGGCGCGTTGCTTGATGCTGTTCGCGGGTGGCGACCGTAGAGGTAGGCGATGCCGCCCACAAGCGTATTCAGGCATGCGGCGACCGACACCGATCCGGCCTGACCAAATTTGCGGAGCAAGAACGTTGCGCAGAGATAGCAAGCGATGGCTGAACCCAAAGTATTAACGAAATAGAGCCGCGATACGGAAGCGCCCACGCGGCCTGACCGGCGAACCAGATGTTCGACAAGGATAGGCAGTGTTGCGCCCATCAAGATGGTCGGGATGAGAAGGAGCACGAGGCTAAAAAGGATGACGGAGGGCAGATTCGCTCCCGCGGAGTACGTAGCGGCCCATCGAAAGATGTGGAGTGACGAGAGCCCGAAAATGGCGATGCCCAACTCGGCGACGGCAAAAATCAAAATTCCGTGGCGCGGAAAGCGCAAGGATAAGCGGCCGCCGGCAATACTCCCGAGACCCAAACCAAGCATGAAGGCGCTGACGACCACCGCCACGGATTCGGCGTTCACACCGTAAATGGAAAACAGCACGCGCTGCCAGATGACTTGGTAAATGAGGGCGGGCATTCCAGAAAAAAGGAAGAGCGCGCTCAACAGGAGGTTCTCCCATTTTTGCTCGCTACTATCAAAGTAGAAGGCCGCTACGGCAAAAAGAAGCAGGTCGAAAAGAAGCAGAAGCAAAACCGGACTAGTGACCATGTTCCTCCAGGGAGTGGATGCGACGAATCGAGCGAGGAAGATTATGACAATGTCCACGCGGCGTGAACGGATTCATGCGTCCAGGATTGTCCAATGGCTCATTACTTCACCAAGGGAGGCCCAGGAGAATCGTTGTCATCCCGGGGTTTTGCAAAAATATCAAGAGCGTGCCGATGGATGCGCGTGGATTCAGGCATGAAATAGCCGTCGCAGGTATAATGCGACGCCATGCTCTCAGGGGGGGAAATCTTTCGGAGGATGTACCGGGTGTTTGCGCGTGTATTTCCGCGGTGCAGCATGATTTCGCAGGCGATCGCCTTCAATCTTTTCCTGGCGTTTTTCCCCACGCTTCTGCTTGCCGTGGCGTTGGCGACGAGCCGGATTGGCGGCCGGACGAGTTTGTTTGACCTCATCGAGGATCTCATGCAGTTTTTGCCACCGGGGAGTCAGACAATCGTTTCGGAATTTTTGGTGAAGCGCGGACCGGAAGCGTGGAAAATCGCGGCGTTGGGTTGGACCGGAACGCTGCTTGCAGGCTCGCAGGTGATGAAGCTGGTGATGCAGGGCATTCACACCATTTATGGAGACACCGAGGAATTCGGGTTTCTGCACCGCCAAGTGCGCGGCCTGATGTTACTGTTAGTGACGATTGCTCCGCTGCTGGGGGCGGCCATCCTCGGCGTTCTGGGAAAGCCGCTGCGCCGATGGATTGTCCATGAAGTCGGCAAGCACAGCATTTTGCAGGGATGGTGGAATTTCTTTTTCCCCGCCGCCGCGATGTTGCTGGCCATGCTGGCGCTGACGGTGATTTATCGCGTGGCGCGGCCCCAGGAGGACAGTATGCGAAATGTCCTGCCCGGTGCGATGGTCGCGACGTTGCTGTGGTGGTTGGTGGACGTGTTGTTTGGAGTTTACGTTCGCCGCGTCCCGTATGGCGTCGTGTATGGCGGTCTTGCAGCCGTGATCGGATTGATCATCTGGATGCAGCTTTCCGCCGTAATTATTTTCCTGGGCGCCGCCTGGAACGCGGAGCTGGCAGAGAGCCGCAGAAGGGCGCGGGCCCATGCCCATGCGTGAAAAAGTTATCCGCGTGGAGTGCTATTCCGGATATAAGGCGGACGAGCGCCCCGTGAGGCTGAATCTGATAGACGGAGCCAGGGAGGTCGTGGCGATTGAGGATCGCTGGTATTCACCCGGGGCGACTTTCTTTCGCGTCCTGGTGGACGACGGCGACCGTTACGTGCTTCGCCATGACGAGGCGCAGGATGTCTGGAGTCTGGCTGGATATCGAGCAGCTGCGAGCAGCTGCGTGATTGACACAAAAATTGCGTCGAGCGTATAGTCAAGTCATTGATTAGCGGCATCGCATCCCCCGTGTTCCGTCCCTTCCAAGCCCGGGGGCACCTCAGGATGCGGGTTTCTGAAGGGCAGGGATGTTTTACGCACTGCTATTCCCGGGTTTCCGACTCATCATTTTGGTAGTTTTCGCTTGCTGCCTATCGATTTCAGGCAATCGACTCTCCGCTCAGACGCCCGCACCGTCCTCACCGCCGCAGGATGCGCCCGCAAAAACAGATTCGACCGCGAAATCAGCTCCATCAGCGAGCCCGAATGAGGAAGTCTCCAGCCACGACACGCCGACCACCTTCAAGGTGCGCGTAAACCTCGTGCTGGTGCGCGTGGTGGTTCGCGACAAGCAGGGCAAGATCGTGCCGAATCTCAAAAAAGAAGACTTTCAGCTGTACGACAACCGAAAACTACAAACAATCTCTTCTTTTAGCGTGGAGACACCCGAAACACGCACGGCCTCAGCAATAGCATCCAGCGCGGAGTCAGGTTCTTCCTCGAGTATGGACGCAGCCGGCGGCAAAGCCGTCGTGCTGCCGCAGCGATTTGTCTCCATGGTGTTCGACGACGTGCACCTCTCGATGGCCGATGCGGCGTTCGTCCGTGATTCGGCGACACGCTTTTTCGGAGCTTTGGCGGCGAGCGATCGCGTTTCGCTGAACACCACCTCCGGGCAGTTGACTCAGGAGTTCACGGATGATCACGAAAAACTCGCAAAAGCGCTGCTTGGAATCGTGCCGCGGTCCCTGACAGGCCACGGTTTTCATGATTGCCCTGACGTGGACTATTACCAAGCCGATCTGATCGTGAACAAGTCTGACATGCAGGCGCTTGGCGTCGCCACCGAAGAGGCGCTCCAGTGCGCTTTCAACGGGGACACCAAGATGATGGCGGCCGCGCAAAACCTGGCGCAGGTCGCGGCGGACCGGGCGGTGGCGCAAGGGGACAACGAGACGCAGTATGCCTACAGGCATCTGGAGGAGGTCGTAAGACGCCTGGCAACCATGCCCGGTCAACGCGTGCTCGCTCTGGTCTCACCCGGCTTCATCCCGTCGACCCTGCAGTCCGAAGCATCTGAAATGGTGGATCGCGCGACCCGCGCAAATATCGTGATCAATACCATTGATGCCCGCGGCCTCTATGCCCCGGACGTGATGGGGGACATCGCCGATCCACCGAAAGACACCTTCCGTACCGCCGGTTACAAAGTCTCCTACCGCGTGGCGGCACAATCCGCGCAAGGGGAGGTTCTGGCGCAGTTGGCCGATGGCACGGGCGGCAAATTCTTCCACAACCGCAACGACTTGGATGAAGCCATGCGGGAGGCGGGCGCGGCGCCGGCGTTCTCCTATTTGCTCGGATTTTCTCCGCAGAACCTGAAAATCGACGGACGATTTCATACCCTGAAAGTTGCACTCACAAGCAAGGAAAAATTCGAAATCCAAGCGCGGCACGGTTACTTCGCGCCGAGGACGCTCACCGACCCCGCCGAAGCGACAAAGCTGGAGATGCAGGAAGCCTTGTTTTCCCAAGAGGAAATCCGCGACCTGCCGGTGGAGCTGCAAACGCAATTTTTCAAGAAAGACGAGGCCCAGGCGCGCCTCGCGGTCTTGACGCACTTTGATGTGAAGGGCATCCACTTCCGGAAATTGCTGGGGCGCAACAACGACGAATTGACGATCGTCACCGGCATTTTCGACGAGAATGGAAATTTTGTCACTGGGCTTTCAAAGGTCGTGGAGATGAACTTGCTCGACACGACCTATAGCAGATTGAGCCGCTCGGGGTTCACGGTGAAAACCAGTTTTGACGTGAAGCCGGGCACCTATCTCGTGCGGCTGGTCGTGCGAGACGCCGTGGGTGCGCAGATGGCGGCACGCAACGGGGCAGTGGTCATTCCTTATTGAAGTTAAGTGATTTTGGCGGGGGATAACATGAATACACTGACAAACCTCAGGCGAACAATTCAATTGGGCGCGTGGTTGGCTGCCGGAGCGATGTGCGCGGTTCCTGCTCCTTCGCAGGCGCAAGAGCAACCAGCTCCGCCACCGCCGCAGGCGGCCTCACCGGCGGAGCCGCAGCCGGCCGTCGTGATCAAGAAAGAATCAAAGTTGGTGCTGGTCGATTCGGTGGTGACGGATAAGAAGGGCAACTACATCCGCGACTTGACACAAAATGATTTCAAAGTTTTCGAAGATAACAAGGAAAAGCAGGTTTCCTCTTTTTCCGCCGGCGCCGATGCGGCTACCCAGGCGAACGGACAACGCCGGTATCTGATTTTGTTTTTCGATAACTCCACGATGGCGGCGCCGGACCAGATTCAGGCGCGGAGCGCCGCTACCAAGTTCATCGCAGCGAACGCCGGCCCCGATCGATTGATGGCTGTCGTGGATTTCGGGGGCTCGCTCCGCATCGTGCAGAATTTCACGGCGAGCGCGGACGTGCTCCGCGCGGCGGTGTCGGGGGTGAAGAGTTCGTCGGTCGATGCAAACGCACCCGCACCGGACGTGCCCGTCACGATAGCGTCGACAGGTTTATCATCACTGGGCAATGCCGCGGCGGATTTTGGGGCGCGCAGCATGCTGCTGGCGGTACGCAGCCTGGCGAAGAATCTCCGCGCCGTCCCCGGCCGAAAAATGGTGGTGCTGTTTTCGGGAGGGTTTCCGCTGACGCAGGAAAACCAAGCGGAGTTAACGGCAACTATTGATGCTTGCAACAAGTCGAATGTGGCGGTGTACGCGCTGGATGTTCGCGGTCTGGTGACGACAACTCCAGGTCCAGGTGGGAGCGCCGGTAGGAGATCGACGGCTGCGAAGACCCATGCCGTTTCAAACCACGTTCCCGCACGAAGGGCTTCACCACGTCCGCGCCTCCTCCTCGCAGCCTATCCGGCGATGGCCATGCCTGATCCGCAGAAGCCGGGCGGAGGCGGTGCTGGCGGGGGCGCTGGTGGTGGCCGCGGCGGCGGTGGTCCGGGTGGAGGCGGCCCGGTAGGCGGGGGTGGTGGCCGTGGCGGCACGGGCGGCGGAGGTACCGGAGGCGGTGGTAAGGGTGGCCCCGGTGCAGGTGGTGGTACGGGAGGCGGCGGTAAGGGTGGCCCCGGTGCAGGTGGTGGTACGGGAGGCGGCGGTAAAGGCGGCACGGGCGGAGGCACAGGCGGCGGGGGCACGGGAGGCGGCACTCGCGGTGGCGGTTCCAATCCTTTCTCTAACAATTACAATTCGCCCTACAACCAGCCGCGGACAATCGTGCCGGCATTTCCACCTTCGGCTTCGACCAACCAACAGATCCTGGCGGCGCTGGCGGAAGGAACGGGCGGTTTCACGATTTTCAACACCAACGACCTGCTGGGTGGACTCGAGCGCATCGGTCGAGAGCAAAACGAGTTCTACATTCTGGGGTACGTGCCTGGCGACACGCCGGAGGGAAGCTGCCACACGCTGAAAGTGAAGCTGAATCGTGGCGGACTAAACGTGCGCGCGCGCAGCGGATATTGCAACACGCGATCCGCAAACGTGCTCGAAGGCAAGCCCTTGGAAAAACAGCTCGAATCGCACGCCATGGGTTCTCAGCCCGGCTCGATTCGTGGCGTATTGCAGGCGCCCTATTTCTACACCGCGCCTGAGACGGCGCGTGTCAACCTGGCGATGGAAATTCCGGCGGATACATTTCAGTTCAACAAGGACAAGGGAAAGTATCACGCCAACTTGAACGTGCTGGGCGTTGCTTACCGGGCGGATGGGACGGTCGGAGCGCGATTCAGCGATACCGTTAATCTGGACTTGGAGAAAGACGAATGGAAAGAGTTCACAAAGTCGCCGTATCGCTATGAAAATCAATTCGACACAACACCGGGCACGTACAGGCTGACCGTGGTCCTGAGCGCCGGTGGCGATGCCTTCGGCAAATTCGAGTCGCCGCTCGCCATCGATCCCTATGACGGAAAACACTTCAGCCTCAGCGGCGTGGCGCTGACGAATTCCGCGCAAAGAGTGAACGATATTCCGACCGGCCTGGATTCCGTTCTGCTCGAAGATCGCACGCCACTGGTGGTCAAGGGTTTGCAGATCGTTCCTTCAGGCAGCAATCGCTTCAAGCATACGGACAACGTAATTCTGTACACTGAAATCTATGAGCCGCTGCTGACCTCGGCGACCGCGCCGGTTGTGGGCATGGGCTACCGCATTTTCGAGCGATCGACCAACAAGCAAGTATTCTTCACCGAAGTCGTTCGCGCCGATGAATTCATCCAAAAGGGAAATTCGGTGATCCCCATCGGTATGAAGGTAAAAGTGGATGACCTGAAGCCGGGCTCCTACCGCTTGATGATGCAGGCCGTCGACAGTGCGAAAAATCATGCACCCGACCGAATCGTGGACTTTGACGTAATGGAGTGATGGGGTTCCCCAAGCCCTGAAAAATTTCCGCGCGCATTTTGGAGTGCGGGAGCCTTGCTCCTGCTTTTGCTGCTGCTTCCAGGCTGAACCCTAAGAGCGGCTGCGAAGCTCCTGCACACCATAGTCGCCCCCTAAGTCCTTATCCTCACTGCACATTCAGCCGTGGTAATGATTCGACACGTTCTCCGGACTTGTGCGACTTCTTCGCTGGGCACGGGTTATTCTATTCGTGACTGGCGATTCCCCCAATTTGTCAGCCGGCAGGAGAGTGCGATGAGTCCGCAAAAGCGCTCCGCCTCAGCATTATTTCAACGGATCCCCGCGATTTCCGCGACGCCGAGATCTTTGCTCGCGGCCATCCTCTCTTTCGCTTGCATTATGCCGCTCACTATCGAGCTGCCGGCCAGCGCTGCAATTCCCGCAGTGGCGAAGGACAAGAAGCCGAGGACGGATCCTGCGCTCAAAGGATTGCCGATTACAGAGCTCAGTCCCGACGAAGCTATCCTTCATGCGTTGAACCGCCTCGCCTACGGCCCGCGTCCGGGCGACGTTGAGCGCGTCCGGCAGATGGGCTTAGCCAAGTGGATCGAGCAGCAACTCAATCCCAATTCCATCGATGACAAAGCCATGGAAGCGCGCCTCCAGGACTATCCGACTCTTCGGCTCTCCACTGCGAAATTGATTGATGAATATCCGCAACCCAAGCAAGCGGAGAAGCAAGCCGAGAAACTGGCTCAGGCACAAACGAAGCAGGAACAACGCCGCGCCGATGCCGCCGCGGAAACCGTTTCTCGGGACAAGCAAGCAGCGCAAGGACAAGCCGCCGGCGGAGGCGATGGAGAAGCGCCTCGACAAACCGCCGCGAGTGCAAAGCAAGAAATGAGCGATGCCCCCGCGCCCATGAAGCAGGAGCAGGCTAAGGGAAATCCCGCGGCCAATGGCGGAAGGAAGCGGGAGGTTTTGGGTGGCGGCGACCCCAACAATGTTCCGCCTGCGATTGCCGACGACAGCAAAAGGCCGCAGCGCGTGGTGGCCGAGCTGGGTATGGCCAAAGTGACGCGCGCGATTTACAGCGAGCGGCAACTCCAGCAGGTGATGGACGATTTCTGGTTTAACCACTTCAATGTTTTTGCGGGCAAAGGCGAAGATCGCTACTACCTCACTTCCTACGAACGCGACGTCATCGAGCCGCACGCCCTGGGGAAGTTCAAGGACCTGGTAGCGGCGACGGCCAAGAGTCCGGCGATGCTTTTTTATTTGGACAATTTTCTGAGCGTGGATCCGCGGGCCGCGCAGCGGCAGGCGGCCGAGCGGGCCATGCGCCAGCAGAGGCGCCGCGGAGGATTTGGTCGACCGCGGCCCAGGCCAAATCCGCAGCAAGCGAAGAAAAATGAGCGCGGGCTGAATGAAAATTACGGGCGCGAACTGATGGAATTGCACACCCTCGGTGTGGACGGCGGTTACACGCAGAAGGACGTCACGGAAGTGGCGCGCTGCTTCACGGGCTGGACGATTGACAAACCGAGGCAGTACGCGGATTTCAAGTTTGACGACAAGCTGCACGATCCCGATCCGAAAATCGTGCTGGGCAAGAAAATTCACGCGGGCGGGATGAAGGATGGCGAGCAGGTGATCGACCTGCTTGCGCATCACCCGAGTACTGCAAAATTCATTTCCACAAAACTGGCGCGCCGTTTTGTTTCCGACAATCCACCGCCGGCGCTGGTGGACCGCATGGCGCGGACGTTTCAATCGAGCGACGGCGACATCCGCGCGGTGCTGAAGACCATGATCTGGTCGCCGGAATTCTGGTCGCGGGAATCGTACCACGCAAAGATCAAGACGCCGTTTGAACTGGTAGTTTCCGCGGTGCGCGCCCTGGGCACGGATGTGGACACGCCCATGCCGCTGGTGCAGTGGATTGGGCGAATCGGCGAGCCGTTGTATCAGTGCCAGCCGCCAACAGGTTATTCGGACAAGGCCGATGCGTGGGTAAACACCGGAGCGTTGTTGAACCGTCTGAACTATTCCTTGGCTCTCGCGGGCAACAAAATGCGGGGAGCGCGCACCGATGTGCCTTCGCTGCTGGGCCTGGATTCCTCGGCAGACCCGAAGACGGCGCTCGACCGCGCGGTGCAAGTATTCCTCGGCGGGCAGGCGGGACCGACTACGGTTGAAACGCTCGAGAAGCAACTCGATAACCCGCAAGTTTTGCAGGCCAAGCTCGATGATCCGCGCAAGCAGGTGGATCTGGGCGTCGTCGCGGGCTTGGTGCTGGGCGCGCCGGAATTTCAGCGCCGCTGATTTGGAGTGCGGGAGCTTGCTCCCGCTTTTCCGGCGGCCGAGGCGTTTGGGAGTGCGACAAGCGGTCGCGGAAGTAAGAAAATCGGCGGCAAGCCGCCGCACTCCATAGGGCAAGTGAGGTTGCGATGAGTTACAAATGCTGTGAAGGCGTCAGGGGCCTGAAATTCTCGCGGCGCTATTTCTTGAAGCAGGGCGGCGTGGCCATGGTCGGCCTGAGCGCGATGCCGGCGTTTTTGCAGCGTGCCGTGGCTGCTACCCCGATGCCCAACAAGAAGCAGCTCGTCGTACTGTTTCAGCGCGGCGCGGCCGACGGCTTGAATATCGTAGTGCCCTTCGGCGAATCCAGCTACTACCGCATGCGTCCTACGATCGCCATTCCTCAGCCCAAGCGTGGCGGCACAGATGCGGCGATCGACCTTGACGGTTTTTTCGGTTTGCATCCGAGCCTCGCGCCCCTGGAGCCGCTCTTTCACAAGAATCAACTTGCGATCGTGCATGCCGCCGGCTCGCCGGATCCCACGCGCTCGCACTTCGACGCGCAGGACTTCATGGAATCGGGCACGCCAGGTTTGAAGTCGACCGAAGACGGCTGGCTGAACCGCGCTCTGGAAACCGTTCCGGAGGAGAACTCTTCGCCGTTCCGCGCCGTGGCGATGGGGCCGAACCTACCGCGCATGCTGCATGGAGGAGCACCGGCCATTGCGCTGCCGGACCTGAAGCAGTTCAAGGTGATGGCGCAGGCGCCGGGAACGGGCCAAATGGTCGAGGGCGGCTTTGAAGCCATGTACTCGCAGACCGTGGATCACGCGCTGCATGGCACGGGCACGGAGACGTTTGAAGCCATCGATCTCCTGCGCAAAGCCGATCCGAGCAAGTATCAGCCGGAAAACGGCGCGCAGTATCCGGCCAGCAGGCTCGGCCAAAGTCTGCAGCAGATCGGGCAACTGCTTAAAGCGAACATCGGCGTGGAAGTGCTCTTCGTCGATTGTGGAGGTTGGGACAACCACGTGAACGAAGGCGGCGTACAGGGTCAGCTTTCCAATTTGCTGAAGGATCTTGGGCAGGGCATTGCGGCGTTTCATCTGGATATGGGCGACCGCATGGAGAATATGGTCTTCGTGACCATGAGCGAGTTCGGGCGCACCGCCAAGGAAAATGGCAATCGCGGCACCGACCACGGCCACGCCAATTGTATGTTCGTGATGGGCGGCGATGTGAAGGGCGGGCAAGTTTACGGCAAATGGCCCGGCCTGAACGATCACCAACTCAACGAAGGCCGCGACCTCGCGCTCACCACGGATTTCCGCTCCGTCGTCGGTGAAATCTTGACCAAACACATTGGCGTGAAAGAACTCAACGCCGTCTTCCCCGGCTTCGACAACAATCCGCGCAAATTCCCGGGCTTAATCCGCTCGTAATTTGGAGTGCGGCGGCTTGCCGCCGCTTTTCTTTCCGTCACCGCACCCTGCTAAAACTTACACGTCCGCCCTGTCTGAAAAGTGGGAGCAAGCTCGCACTCCATAAAGGCGAATTACTCCACGCTTTGCACTTCAAAATCGTCCGGAACGTTCAGCTTGTCGGTCCTAAATCCAGATACCGTTTGAGAGAAAGAACGCGCGGCCGTTCTCTCGAACCATCCGGCAGAACACCACGGATATTGACGAGGAACCCGCACCAACCCATGCCGGACCGCGTTCTGGTGTACGTAATTCAATCTGGCCAGAAACGACCGAGGAAATGTAATTCGTGTCTCCCAATACTCGAACCACACACGCCTGCCCGGAGTCTCGTCCAATTTGTTCGGTTCGATCGCCGTAATAGAATGCAAATGGCGCACGAAGCCGTGCAACGATTCCGGAACTTGCGAGCGGCCCACCAGGTGGTAGTGATTCGGAAATACGGCCCACGCCTGTAATGACCACCCGTACCGGTCCGCCAATTCCAAGATGTAATTCGTGAGGTTTGTGAGCCGATCGGAACCCTTGAACAAAGGAACTTTCTTGTACGTCCCCGCAGTGACGATCTAGGAGCCTGCGTCACACAGGTGGTGTGCCGGACTGTGGGCCAGTTCCGCAGTTTTATCACCGGCGAAGTTCCGAAATCGCGACTAGGCCGCGCGGCGGGTGGCTGTTCTTGGAGTGCGGGAGCTTGCTCCCGCTTTTCCGGCGGTTGCGGGATGCTTTCATTTTATAGCTAGTATGGTACTTGTCAATATTTGTGAAACGAGCAGGTATGGCAGGAAGAAAAGCGGCGGCAAGCCGCCGCCCTCCAAATGGGGGCCAAAAGGCGTAAATTTTCCGTTGAACAATTCACAACTCGCGGATCCAAATGTTTCGGTAGCGCACGGAGTTGCCGTGATCCTGCAAAGCGAGCGGCAGCTTCTCCGGTTGCGGTGAATACGGTGGACGTGCTTTATGCGCTGTCGGCCCCGTGAGTTCGACGTTGTCCTGCACGAGAACGCCGTTATGAAGCACCGTGACACGAGCGGGGCGCAGGAGCTTCCCATCCTTATCGAAGCGCGGGCCGTGAAAAACGATATCGTAGCTCTGCCACTGGCCGGGAGGGCGCGAGGCGTTAACGAGCGGGGGATATTGGCCGTAAACTGAGGCCGCTTGGCCGTCCGCGTATGTTTTGTTTTCGTAGGAATCGAGCACCTGAATTTCGTAGAGGCCCATCAGAAAGACGCCGCTGTTGCCGCGCTCCTGGCTTTCGCCTTTGGGAGGCACTGGTTCGGCAAATTCGACATGCAGTTGGCAATCACCGAACGCTTCGCGCGTGTAGATGTTGCCAGTTTTCGCCACGACTTCGGCGTAACCCTGCTCGACTTTCCATTTTGCAGGGCTGCCGTCTTTGTGAGACCAGTGCGAGAGATCCTTGCCGTCGAAGAGCACAACGGCATCAGAAGGCGGGCGTCCGGGCGAATCTTGCGTGCTTGGAGTCCCAGCGTTTATTACCGGCGGCACCGGGCGATCGGTATCATGAATTTTCCATCGAGAATCGACTTGCGCGTAGCTCAGCTGGAAAGTAGCGGCAAGGAGCAAGCCGGTCCGGACGATCAGAAAGCATTTCTTCATGGGCAACACCTCAACGTGACAGTGGATGGATTCTACTTCCTATCTGCTTGCAATTGTACGATGGGTTCAAGAAGTCTTGCCGGCGATCTCCACGTCCGCCCGCGCAAGGCCAAGCAGAAAGGTCGCACGATTTATTTATGACTGTCATCATGCCAGCGGAGCCAGGGTGACATGGCTTCCTCTCCAAGGAAATATTCGAGGCCGCGCAGTGCTTCGGCGGTGGTGATGTTCCACGACGCCGGGTACTCATCGCGCTGGCCATTCGACAGGTAATACTCAATGACTGCTTTCTCCGGCCCGACATACTGTGGATTGCGGGTGGAGAACCCTGCATCGCCTTCATGGCGCACATACATCAGCCACGCAGCTTCGCCATTGATTAGCGCACCGATTGCCGGCCAGCCCGC
>WNFQ01000436.1_pt1 | contig 49381 bp, 46 predicted proteins | sample 5400171 | NCBI WGS metagenome assembly WNFQ01 (sample SAMN13153356, study PRJNA577476) | soil metagenome | isolation source: 20 cm soil under Madrone tree | place: USA:California | collected 2016-06-14
CCATTGCCTCGATGTTTTCGACTCTGACCCGACGCAGGATTTTTTCCGCCGGCATCGTGCAGAGTTTGACACTGCACAAAAGGTTCGCGCCCAACCGCTGGAAGTGTCGGAACACAAGACGACGCAATTCACGCGGCGATTTTTCATTGCCAAAGGCGATGGAGACGTTCCGCCTGGCCAGGCGTCGATAACCCGGCAGAACGAGCCACGCGCAGAAGCCCAGAAATTCTCCGAGAATAAAGAGAAACGGCAAAGGCAACGCGCTGGCAATCGCCGATCCCGCGCGGTAGAAAAGAAAAACGGTAAAATCAAGCATGCAAAATTGGCGATATCGCGCGCCAGCGCCGCAGGGTAAATTTGCCTGCGGCTGCCTTCAACCAATATAATGTGAGCGTGTTGCCATCGGCCATCCATTCCGTTCGTTCGGATTTTGCTCGCGTCATTTCCGGGAAATTTCAAGCCGGACGCTTCCTCGTTATCGGCGTCGCCGAGGCTGAGAAGCTTGAGCGACAGTTTGGCGAAATGGGAAGGAAAGCGGTGTTTACGGCCTCTTCCGCAGATTTAACGGCAAAACTTCAACGGGATGGAAGGGCGACATATTTCGAAATCGCGATCTGGTTTTATTCTCCGGAAAAAAACGAGGACGATCGGATTTGCGAAGAACTTTCTCGCTGCGCGAGCGGCGTCGTGCTGGTGCCCGGTGCCGGATCCAGCGTTGCGAGGCGACGGCCCCAACTTGTCGAATGTTTTCGCCAATTTGGATTCTCGCCTGATTATGGATGCGATCTTGGCGAGCTCGATCCGGGAACCCTACTTCTCCGGCACCAACTGAGTCCAACTTCCGAGCTACTTATTTCAGAAGCGGAAACCGCTTTCGCGAGATTCAACGCACGGTTAAGCGGCGTGGAACGAATGCTGCGGACGCGCGTATCGGAATTGGAAGCGGCCGATCGGCACATCGCCGCTCTCGAGGAAAAATTGCTGAAACTGAAACAATACCGCAGCGAGCTAAAACTGTTGAAAGAGCAAAGACAAGCACTGCGCAGATCGCTGGAGCGCAGGATCGGTCAAGTGTTGCTTGCCCCGTATCGCATTCCTGAAAAGCTGGTCAAAGCAGCTTGGAACAAACTGCGTCCACCCAGCGGAAGACGGCCTAGATCGGCTGCTTCAACCGAATATCAAGAGTGGCTCCAACGGCGCCGTGCTACCAGTGACGACCTGGACCGCATGCGCCAGGAGGCGCGCGGATTTGCGACCCAACCGCTCGTTAGCATTATCACGCCGGTTTTTAACACGCCGGTCCCATGGCTGAGGGAATGCGTCGAGTCGGTGCTCGCCCAGGCCTACGAAAAGTGGGAGCTGATCCTGATCGATGATGATTCCACCGAGCCGGAAATGCTCCGATCTTTGACCGAGCTTGCGGCATCTGACTCACGGATCATCCTGGCGAAGGATGAGAAGAGACGCGGAATTTCTGCCGCCTCAAATCGCGGTCTCGCGCTCGCGCAGGGTGATTGGGTGTCCTTCCTCGATCACGATGATCTTCTCGAACCGGATGCGCTTTTTCAAAATGTGAAATGGCTTCAAGACCATCCCGATGCCGATCTGATTTACTCCGATGAAGACAAACTGACCGAACAAGGCTTCGATTCTCCCATTTTTAAACCGGATTGGTCACCGGACTATTTTCTCTCCTGCAATTATGTCTGCCATTTCACGCTCATCCGCCGCGAGCTCGTAAAGCGGGTGGGCGGTTTCCGCGCGGAGTTCGACGGCGCCCAGGACTACGATCTTTTCCTGCGCGTCACAGAACAAACGAACCGCATCCATCACATCCCGCGAGTGCTTTATCATTGGCGGCGCAGCCTGGCTTCCACCGCTGATAATATTCGGTGCAAGCCCACAATGCTCGAGGCTGGCCGTCTCGCGCTCGAAGCGCATCTGGAACGGCGGCAGCAGACTGGGCATGTCGCGGTCGACTGGCGCACGTATCTCTATTGGATCAAACGCGAACTGACGGAAGCAAAGAAGATCTCGATTATCATCCCCGTGCGCGATCGCGTCGATTTGCTGGCCCGTTGCATCGACAGCCTAACGAGCAAAACCAGTTACGCCTCTTATGAGATCGTCGTAGTCGATAACGACAGCCAGTCCGAGGAAGCGCGCGCGTATTTTTCGCAGTTCAGACACCGGCTCTTGCATTACAGCGGTCCCTTCAATTTTTCAGCGGTCAATAACTTCGCCGTGAAGCAAACCGACAGCTCGTGGCTCCTCTTTTTAAATTACGCCACCGAGGTGTTCGACGGCGATTGGCTGACCACGATGGCGGAGCATGTGCAGCGGCCCGAGGTCGGCGCTGTCGGGCCCCGGCTTCTTTATCCGGACGAAACGGTGCAGCACGCTGGGATCGTGGTGGGCGTGGGTGGAATTGCGGAGCACGCGTTTCGCGGTTTGCCCGCGGAGGCACCGGGCGTTTGCCGCCAACTGCAAGCGACGCGCAATTACAGCGCAGTCACGGGCGCGTGTCTGCTCACCAGGCGAGACGTGTTCGACGAGGTGGAGGGATTCGATGAGGAGCGCCTGCCGGTTACCTTTAGTGACGTCGATCTCTGCTTAAAGATGCGGCGCGCTGGTTATCTTATCGTTTACACTCCGTTCGCGAAGTTGTATCAGCACGGATCCGGGACCCGACTGAGCTGATGCGCCAGCGCTGGCCCGAGGTGCTCAAGCGCGATCCGTATTATAATCCAAATCTTTCTCGCGACCGCGCGGATTTCTCGTTAGGCAAATAGCGAAAGTTTTCGTGAGCTCTTGCAATAACCTTTGTCAGGCAGCCCAGTCTTAAGCTCAGTTTACGTCAATCGCGCCATTGAAATATCTGTTCGTGCGCGGTTTTGCGAGTGTACTTTGACTGCCTCTTCGAACCGCAACGGATTCAGTCCGAGAATTCGCCCTTTTGGCGAATACATTCGGATAAGGCAGCGGTGTTTTTCAAACAAATGTGCTACCAGTTCTCGCTCGAAAAGGTTAGTTGCATTGCTCATCGACTTTTCATGGTGTCGATAGAGACAAAGAACATTCGGAAGGAAACTCACACGGAGGTTTGCTTTCGCGATTCGCAGCCACAAGTCATAGTCCTCCCACCCAAACCAGCCGAATTTATATAATTCAGTATCATAACCGCCGACTTCGATGAGTTTCCCTCGGTCAAACAGCGCCATCGCGTCAATGTAGGGATACTCGACCAGCATCTGTGGATCCCAATCGAAATAGGAAAGCAGTCCTTGCAGATTGTCGTGATCGCGTTCAAAACGGCAGAGAATCGAGTAAACTGCTGCTGAATTGTCTTTAACAATTGTCCTATGCAATTCCTCCAGTGCGCGAGGAAACACCATGTTATCTGCATCCAGGATAAAAGCATAAGGCGCACGGGCTAGCTGAAGACCGAGGTTGCGTGCATCCGCCAATCCGGTATTCAGCCGCTTGTCGACAATACGAACGGGATAACGTGAAATTCGTTGCCATGCGATCGCCTGCTTCAGCGAATCGTCTGTCGAGGCGTCATTGACAATCACGACTTCGATTCCGCCGGGAATCGCCGCAGTGCTAGAATCTTCCAGGCTTTTGAGGCACTGCCGGATGTACGCTCGGTAATTGTAAAGAGTGACAATAATTGAAATCGCCGGTGTGCTGCCATCAAATCGCGTATTTTCGAGCAATCGGAAAATCGCTTCCCCGTTTTGTTGTGCCTTTTCTTGCGCGTCAAACCGCTCGATATAGCCACGCCGCATATTGCGGAGCGTCGTGACGCGTTGAGCTATATCCGCCGCATCCGTGGATCTCCTGACAGTCGCTGCCGGTTTTTGCTTCGCCGGGCGAAACATGTTTGAGAGATCTTCACGCAGCGCCGAGAGGAATAGCGCTGTAGGTCTTCGCGAAAGACGCTTTGCCAACGCATTCGGGAATGGTTCACTTGCTAATGTGGGTTCCGCGTTCGCCTCTGGGTCGAAATTCGACTCGGCCGCGTCGTTTTGTCGCCGGACTGTTGTCTCTATTTGCTGCAAGAATGCGCGACAGTTATCTTTCTGCGTGAAGCGTTCACGCACGAAATTATAAGCCGCTTCGGCAATCGGTTCACGCTCATCTTTGTGCTCCAGATAATATTCGCAGCACGTTGTGAGATCGTCTGCTTTCGCCATCACGAAGTGTTTACCTGGGACCAATGGCTCAAAGCCTTCGCAGGTTTCGGTAATCAAGCAGCAACGATTCGCGATTGCGATCAGCGCCCGATGCCATTCGAAATAGCGCAGGTCTGAGTAATGAACGTTCAACAAAATCTTTGTCTGCTGCAACAGGGCGTTGCGTTGTGGAGCGGGTAAATAACTTTGCGTCTCTTCCGTCTTGGCGAATCCGATCGGAACGAATCTGATGTGGCAGTTACGCGCCGCGAAGAAATCAGCATGGGCGGCGATGAAATCCTCGCGGCGGTCAGTCATCGCAGCCAGAACGCAAATGTCGAGGTCTCTTTCGGACTTTGCTGGCGCGTCACTTTGTTCAAGCAATGGGTGGTAACCGAGCGGCAGATGAAAACAGGGCAGGCCGCGCGCGCGGTACGCGGCCACTCCCGACAAATGAATGTCGAGCATAGCGTGTGCGTGTGGAGCCGCGACAAGATTGCTGTCAAACCATTCGCTTTCGGGTTGCTCGGTACTCAGCAAAAAAAGGTCATTTGTGAGGCGCTGAATCCTCTCCCAGGAGAGCTGATAACTTAAAAATAAATTAAAGAACTCATGAGGCGTAACCACGATTTGGATTTTACCCTCCTCGGTTTTTTCCGCGGGAATTTGATCCACGAAAAGTTGCGCCTCACAACCCGCAGCACGGAAGCCGGCGCGAAGTAATTCGGCGATTTCGCGGATAAACAAATTCGATTTTGAAGTGACGAACAAATGCACGGTCTTGATTTCGCGCTGTGTTGAACCGATCGCGCCCGTGAACGTTTCGATGTCACCGTGACGAGGGCCGCTCTCGATCTGCGCGACCAACTCGGAGCGCACCGAGGCCGCGATGTTTCGCGCCTTCCCGAGAAAGAGCTGCGCGAGATAGGTCACGAGAAAATGCTCGACGCGCGGCAAACCTATCCGACCGAGAAAGGCAAGAGGGAACGCCCAGATCTGGGTGACAAAAATCGTTCGCCAAATTTTCTCATGGTCTCGAACCTGGATTGTGACGTCGCTTCCGCCAGCAGGCAGTTCGAGCGCCAGAAAAAATCCGCTTTGTCCCGCATCTGGAAAATCGGGATAAACGGCCGCGATCAACGGTCTTGATCTTTTGCGGCGCGCCTTGAAAATGGATCGGCGTCGCAGAATGCCGCGAACAATTCCACGAATTCCGTAAGTGGGCAGCCCCTGGCGATGCAAGAGCCAACCGGTGATTTCGCTGCGCTTCTTGAAGGTAACGCGTTCTGGCAACGCGTCGAAATGAAACACGTAATCTGCGGCCGCATTCGTCTGCAGGATTGACTTTCTCATTTCGATTTGACGCGGGCAGCCTTTAACGCCGCACAATTAAGCGGCAACATTCCGCCACGGTTTGGTCGTTCGCGGCGGAAAAGCCAGAGTAAAGAGATCTTGGCCGAGCGAAAGGTTGGGATTGTAAAAGGGATCGCGCTGCAACATGTCGCCCCACTTCGCATTCATGTAGTCGATCTCGGCCAGGCAGCGGACTTGCCTCGGCGTGCTATCGTCGACCCCGCGACTGGCCGACTCGTGATGAACCAAATCGGCGTGTGGCGTCCAGACGATCGAGTAGCCGGCCTCGCGGAGCCGCAGGCAAAAATCGATGTCATTGAAAGTGACTGCCAAATTTTCATCGAACCCTCCGAGTTGTGAGTAGACTTCCCGTTTCACCACCGCGCAAGCAGCGGTCACTGCGGAAAGATTCTGCGCCAGATGTGCGCGCGCAAAGTAGTCGGGGGTCATCACACCGTAAGCCGACGTGGGCGTGACCGGCAATTCCCCTGCGCCAAGAATCACTCCGCCGTGCTGGATCGTACCGTTCGGATACCAGAGCCGTGCGCCAACGATTCCCACTTCCGGTCGCAGCGCGTGGCTCACCATTTCGCTCAGCCACCGATCGTTGATCACTTCCACATCATTGTTAAGCAGCGCGATGAACGATCCCCGAGACAATTCGACGCCACAATTGTTCAGTCGGCTGTAATTGAATGCACCTTCGATCCGCTCCACGCAGACGCGGTCCTGTTTCCTCAGCGTGGCCAAAAATTCCAGCGTCTCTGAATCATAGCTCTCGTTATCGAGCACGATTATTTCATAGTCTTCGTAATCTGTTTTATGAAAAATGCTATCGAGACATTTCTGGAGAGACCATGCTTGATCTCGCGTCGGTAGAGGATTGAGACCATTGGTTGTTCTGTCGGAAGTGAGTATTTGGTTTGTAAATATACGCCCTGGCTCGGCACCACCGTGCTGGCAATTGCTCTGCGATCGAGGTGTTCCTGCACGGCCCGGCGAGCCGCTTCTTGCGCATATGGCTTGGCCGTGACACACAACGCGGTGCTTTGATCTCCACTCCGCCAATGATAAAGCACCCAAGGCAGATGCTCGAAAGTTCGTACAAGCCCAAAATGGAATAGATTTGCGATGTGGTTTCCAGCGCTTCACTCAGTGCGAAGGACAAAACCTTCATGCGAAACGCGGCCAAAGGCGGAATGATGGAAGTCGCGCTGGGAAAATTGACCAGCGAAAAGGGCCAAAGCGCGGGCGTGAAGAAATTTGGTGAGCGAATGGTCACCGATCACTCAAAGGCCAATAATGACCTGAAAGCCATTGCAGAAAAAAAAGGCTTCAAACTGCCGAGCAAGGAGCCAAGCGAAAAGTGGAAATCAGATAAGGCTTACATGGATGCGATGGTGAAAGATCACGAGAAAGATCTCACTGAATTTCAGAAGGAGGCTAACGAGGCAACTGATCCCGATCTAAAAGAATTCGCCGAAACAACTGCCAAGATGGTCCAAAAACACCTCGATCTTGCCAGGGAAACTCAAAGCAAGCTGCAATAAGTGCTGGTTGTCGGAACGCGGCGCGCTTGCTATGGTGCGCCGCGTTCTTTCTTAATCGCCCGGGATTCCGGTGTGGACGCGCAATCGCATTTCGACGATCCAGCTCCCGGCGCTCGAAGAGATCGGTGGCAAATATAACTGCGGATCGATCCCCGTAACTTGGAGACGGAGAAAGTTTGAATGGGAAAGACGATCAGCATCGCCACGGATGTCGATTTTATGGAACTCAGCCGGTGCCGCGGCCTGAAAAAGGACCTGGCCTGATCCAAGGACGCGGATGGAGGCGATGTCGATGACGTTGAGTGCGTTTAAAAAATCGATTCGCAATGGCGATGCTCCAGCCCCGGCAGGCAAAGCAATGGAAACATCCTTCCAATTCTCATGTCCGATTCGCGCGTTGATCGAGTCCATTTCCCGGTGGGTGCCCTCGCTAGTGTAGAAAATCTGAATGACAGTTTCCTGGGCCGATGGACTTTGCCGAATGGCGCCGCTTTGCCATTCCTCTGCCATCCGACATTGCAGTTCGCGAGACTTGCCATTGTAATAATCAATCAAGGCGCCGCGGGATTCGCTGTTTGGGTCAAGAAATGCATTCACGAAGCCGGACGCGCGCTGCGGCGGTTTTTCCCAAAGCCCAAGTCCCGGTCCCTCGTTGAAGGTGAATGAACGTCCGCGGTGTTTGAGTTGATCCCAAACTTTCCAAACGCCAAAGCCTCGAGCACGCACGTTTACGTCATGCAACAAGACGAGGCCGCCAGGCGCAACTTTGGGCAGCCAGTTATTCAAATCGTGCCGAACAGCGGATTCGGAATGCAAACCATCCAAATGCAGAATATCGATCTTGCCATCGCCGAACTGAGCGAGCGCCTCGTCAAATGTTCGGCGCAACAGGTGAGAGAAGAGTTGGTAGTGGGCGCGATTATGCGACTCGACCTGTTGGAAAGTTGTTTCGTCATAGAACCCGGAGTGCACGTCTCCTTTCCAAGTGTCGACAGCAAAACAACGTGTGTTCGTTTGATTTTCGACGACCGATTGACAGAAGGCGAAATAACTCTCGCCTCGATCGGTTCCGAGCTCGACGAAAATGCCAGGGCGTTCCTGGGCCGCGAGATCGTAGGCGAAGAAAATGTGTTCCGTCCAAGCGCCCACGCCATAGATGCGGGGCTGAAAGCGCTGGGAAGGGAGTTCCATCTTCATGCGTGCCGGAGGAGAACCGCTTCGATCTGCCCCGCAGAATGACGCCAATCCATTCCGCGCACCCGTTGATAAGCATTTTCAATCAGGCGCCTGCGCAGCGGTGCGTCCTCCAGCAACCGCGCCATACCGTGCGCGATCGCATTTGGATTCGGCTCTACGAGCAAGGCATCCTCTCCATGCGTAGCGATGCCTTCCAAGCGTTCACTCGCCAGTTCAACAACCGCGCACCGGCAAGCCATCATCTCCAGCGGCACAAAGGAAGGATTACTGAGGGACAAGACCAGTCCGACATCGCAGCTGGAGAAAAGCGCGGCTAGTTCCTCTTGGCTGAGCAAGCCGCGATCGACAAAGGAAAACGTGGGCTGCGGCTGTAGGTTGGCCGTCCCGTAGAAAACGATTTCCACTTTCGGTAAGCGCGCCTGCAAGAGACTAAGCGCCTCGAGACCTAGTTCGTAGCCGCGTCGCGGCGTATGCGGCCGAGCGTAGAAGCAGACTCTGCGGTTTGCACTATGTCCCACGGATCGCGGCCAATAGACCGCGGTGTCCACCGCGAAATCGAAATGGTCCGCGGTTGCGCCGTAGCGGGCGCGCAACACTTTCGCCAGCCAGGGGCCGAGCGTAATGCAATGCAGCCCGGCCCGATAGGTGTTCTCGGCGCGGCGCGCGTGGTGTAGATCTCCTGGGTAGAAAGAGGGTTCGAAATCCTGCACCAAATAATAGCGGCGACCGCCCTTCAACAAACCGGTCAGATTCTCGACTGTCGGCCAAAACGTTGCAAACGTGCAGTCGGCGTTTTCGATATAACCGTTCCAGCGATGATAGTGAGCGAGCGTCTTCCCGAAATGCTGCCGGACATATTCGCGAATTTGCTCCGTACTGAAGCCGGCCATTGCCTGATATGGGACCACATAAACCTCACAGTCGTGGCCGAACTCGGCGAGGTAGCGAATGATTCGAAAAATGCCAAGATCACCTCCGGCTCCGGCCAACGGCTCGGGAATGAGCCAGTTGATAACTAGACGAGTGGTTTGTTTTTTGTCTGCCGCTCGAACAATTCGTTTCGCTCTGGCGCGGAGGCCTTTAACTAATCCGACGAACTTTCCGACGCCCATTTGGGATCGATGTTTGCTGGCACCCCAGCCGGTCGGCGCGGTCGGGATAGCACTGGGCGTGGACGGTGTCAGTTGCGGCAAAAGAAACGCAAGGTCGCGCGTGCGCGCTGCCGGGCTGTGACGCTTCAGAACGATCTCGCGTGCGCGCTCTCCGATCCGCGCGCGTCGCTCCGGCTGCTCAATAAGTGAGGTCAAGGCCCGCGTCCACTCCACCTCGTCCGCAACCAGCAGTCCATCTTCGCCCTCCGTGATCGAATCTCGGAATGGATCGCTGTTGGAGGCGACAAGTGGAACTCCCAATATTCCGGCCTCCACAAATTTGATTTCACTCTTGGCGCGGCTAAAGAGGTTATTCTGTTCCAGCGGCGCGAGGGCGATATCTATCTTGCCGACTAACTCAAACCAACCGCGCCAATCCATCAGGGGAAGTCGCCGAACCCGCGTCCCGAAACGCTCCAACTCCGGTGGTATAGTCAGCGGTCCTGCAATCCATAACTCGGCTTGGTGGAACCGATTAAGCACCGTAATCAGCGCCGCGGTCGCCTCTTCGAAATCGACGTCGTGCGTCGGGGTCCCACTGCCGTAACCAATCACAACCTCATTGCGCCGCAGCCGTTGTCGTCGTTGGGCCAAAAGGCGGTCGGCATGCGCAAACATCTCCTGGCCCAGACTATTGCGGTGAACGTAGACTGGCTTGCCCCGCCGGCGCGCAAATTCGGCGAGTAGCGGCGTCGCTGTCACAACCGTATCGCTCGCTTGCAGCGTTTCTAGATATCGGCGCACTCCATTGGCGTGCTGAATCTGATCGCTCGGACTAAGATTCTGCACCGCGCGATGCTGCTCTATTAGGTCCGGCTCGAAGATCAGATCGTCGGTGTCGAAGATGATCGGTTTATGCAGCTCGTGCGCGCGATTAATTAGCTGACGAAGGAGCTGGCCCATTTCCAGTCGGTAAAGGAAAATCACATCGGAACGAAGCGCTTCATCGATGTCGATTGCAGTTTCCTGAAACCATTCGGCTACTCGGGCGTCATGCCCGAGTTCCCGCAACTGCTCCTGGAGATGAATGCAGCGATAAAGCGTCGTGGTTGCAATCGGGCAACCGCTAGCGATAAAAAAGGACGTGCTCAAATAGCGCGGGGCATCGCAGGCTTGTGCAAGATCGCCAGACCGCAGGCGTCTTTATAAAGCGGGCGGGTTCCTTCCATAGTATGCGACTCGCCGTTGAGCATTATTGCCTCCACTGCAGGGTTAGCAGCCCGCCATTCATGGAAGGCGCGGTGCACCCCCCCCTCACCCGTCGCATCGAACTGCGTGGCAAATTGGCTAGCGTCATGGAGAAGAAACAATCCGCACGGCGCTAGAAGCGGATACCAAAGATTAAGTTCGTCCAGCGTCGCCTGGTATTCATGCGATGTGTCGAGGATAATCAATTGAGGCAGATCCCCGAGGTATTTTACTGCCTCATCGAGTGCCCCGCGACTCGTGGAAAGAATCTCAGCGTTCTGGACGAATGGTTCCAAACCTGCGCGGTTCAACCACCTCTTCGTGATGGCGGCGACCGCCGGATCGTAATCGAGCGTGAAAAGACCGCGCCGCACGTGCATGCGGCGAAGCATGAAACCAATAAGCAATGTCGAATAACCGGAGCACGTTCCCAGTTCGACGATTCGCTCCGCTCTACTGCCCATGATCAGACCATGCAGGAGCGAAACCAGCGGCACGGCGCATTCACCGATGCGTCCACTCTTATCCGTTTCGTCATACCAGTCCCGCATGATAATCCATTCTTCCTCGGCGAGGTCGGAATAGATGGGTGGCACGTAATCCATGCCCGGCAAGCGATGCCACCAATAGCGCGCCCGCGGATCACCTGTCCAGCGGCGCGAGCGAAGCCGGTTCTTCTCCATCCGGCAAGTTTACGAAGGCAGGGGCGTTCAGCAAAGCGCCCAGCGATTAATCGATCGCAGGAATCTTGTCCGCTGCACCCCGAACATCGTGCTACGTGGCTCGTACCGCCCGAGCAGGTCTCCAAAACGATCAATGAAATGTTGAACCAACTCAATTTCGAACAAGTTCGTCGTGTTGAGCATCGAGGTTTGATGATGACGGTAGAGACAAAGGATGTTCGGAACGAAACCGACTCGATAATTCTTCTGCCCGAAACGCAGCCACATGTCGTAATCTTCCCAGCCAAACCAGCCAATCTGGCTGAGCTGATATCGTAGCCGCCGAGTTGGAGCAAGGCATCGCGGCGAAACATCGCCATCGCATCGATATAGGGATCCTGCACCAGAATCTGCGGATCCCAATCGTAGCAGGAGAGCAGGCCGCCGCGATTTGCTGGCGTGTTGCGGAAACGGCAAAGCAGGCTGTAGGTGGCGGCGTTTTGATTGCGCGAGATGGCGTCGAGAAGTTCGCGCAGCGCGTTTGGAAAAATTAGATTATCGGCGTCCATCGTGCAGATAAACGGCGCGCGGGCGATGCGGACCCCCGACATTGCGAGCATCGGCTAGGCCGGTGTTGAATTGCTTATCGACGATACGGATGGGAAGAGCGCATGTACGGAGCATTGTCGTGCAATTGCCACACCGCTTCGCCGCGCGCGCGACGTTCTTCCTGCTCCCTCAGACGAGCGCGGAATGCTTTGCGTTTCTCGATGGCAGCGGCGCGATGTTTGGCCAGAGCCTGGGTGGGCGGTGGCGCAATATCGCTGGCCGCCGCCGGCGCGGACTTGCCTAACAAGTTCCGAAAGTCACTGGCCAGCGCGCGCCGCAGCGACCGCCCTTTTTGCCGGAAAAAAATCCGGCGCAGATCGCGCGGCAACGGCGCAGGAGACGCATCGGCTGGGAGCGGAAAGAGACAACTATCGGCAGCATGGCGTCGTTCGCCACAATGTCGTGGAGGAAAGCCGCGCAGGCCTGGGCCTGGCGCAACTGCGTCTGAACAAACTCCAGACCTGCCTCCGCGATTTTCACGCATTCATCGGGATGATGCAGATAATACTCGCAGCAATCGATCAGTTCATCTGGCTCGACCATGATGAAGTGCCGGCCCGGCACCAGCGTGCCGTGGCCCTGGCAAGTTTCGGTGATGATGCAACAGCCATTGGCCAGACCCACGAGTATGCGATGCCACTCGAAATATTTTTGCTCGGAATAGTGGAGGTTTAGCAAAATGCGAGTGTCGCTGAGCAGTTCATTGCGCTCCGCCGCGCTCAAGTAACTTCGGATTATTTTGGTTTTTGCAAACCCCAGCGGCACCAGTCTAAGATGACACTGGCGCTGGGAAAAAAATCGGCCCGCCGCGCGAGAAATTTTTCGCGACGCGGAGTCAGTGATCCGAGAAAAGTCAGATCATATTTCCGCTCTGCCTGTGGTTTTTTCCGGGGCGCCGCGAGCATCGGGTGATAACCGAGATGCAGATGATGGCTGCGGAAGCCGCGGGCGCGATAAGCCAGGACTCCAAGGGCATTGATGTCGGCGACGCCACGTGCATAACCGGCCCATTGCAAGTTGCTCTGGAACCAGCCCGTCTCCGGCTGCTCGGTACAAAGGAGAAGGACGCTGCTCGTTAGGCTGCGCGCGCGTTTTTGGCAAAGCTGTTCGCTCAGATAAAGGTTATGATATTCGTGGGGCGTGACCACGATCTGGAGCTTCTCCTCGGGCGGATCTTCCGCCGGAGGTTGATCCAGGTGCAGTTGTGCGGTGCAGCCCAGTTCGCGAAAACCGGCCGCGATCAACTCTCCAATTCGAGAATGAAAAGATTCGATTTGGTCGTCCCAAAGAGATCCACGTGCTTTGTCCGAGCCGGCGCGGATGTTTGCGGCCAAAAAACAATTCGCTCGGCGTCATCGACACGGGAGAGCAACCTATTTTTATGCGAATACGAATGCTTAAGGCAGGAGACGAGGAAGCGTCGCACATTTGGAAACCCCAGCTGGGCGATGATGAAGAAGGGAGCGGCAAAGATGGTCGCCCTGTAAAACGTGCGCCAGATATGCTCGTGGTCGAAGACCCGGGAGGGGAGGTGATTACGGCCCAACGGCAGCCGGAGCTCAAAAAGAAAGCCGCTTATTTTCGCCTCCGGCAAATGCGGGAAGGCAGCTTCCACATCCGGCCGGCGTCGTTTTCGTCGCGCCCGAACGATCTTTCGCCTCGCGAATTTTTGTTTTACGATCGCGCGAATTCCGTTGATCGGCTTGCCGTCGCGATGCAGGAGCCAGCCGCTGAGAGCGAGCTCGTCGAAAACGAGCGGCTCCATCGACGTGTCGAAATGGAACATGTAATCTTTCGCGGCGTCGGTGTCGGATATCGATGTGCGGCCCATGGAAAAGTGCCGGATCAGATTACGGCCCACGGTTTCGAGATGCGCGGCGGAAAAGCCAGGGTAAAGAGATCTTCGCCGAGTGAAAGGTTGGGATTGTAGAAGGGATCGCGCTTCAACACGTCCCCCCACTTCGCGTTCATGTAATCGATCTCCGCCAGACACCGGACTTGCTTCGGCGTGCTGTCGTCGAACCCGCGACTGACCGACTCGCAGTGAACCAACTCGGCGTGTGGCGTCCAAACGATCCAGTATCCGGCCTCGCGCAGCCGCAGGCAAAAATCGACGTCGTTGAAAGTGACCGTGAGATTTACTTCATCGAAGCCCCCAAGTTGCAGGTAAACTTCCCGTCTCACCACGGCGCAAGCAGCGGTCACCGCGGAAAAGTTTCGCGCTAAATTCGCGCCACCAAAGTAGCCGTTCTCGTTCCGGAGACCGACGTGCGCATGGCTCGCGATTCCACCCGCTCCGAGAATCACTCCGCCGTGCTGGATCGTACCGTTCGGATACCAGAGCCGTGCGCCGACCATTCCCACTTCCGGTCGTAAAGCGTGGCTCACCATTTCGCTCAGCCACCCACCATTGATCACTTCCACATCATTGTTAACCAGCGCGACGAATGACCCGCGAGACAATTCGACGCCGCGATTGTTCAAGCGGCTGTAATTGAACGCGCCCTCGATCCGCTCCACCCGCACGCGCTCCCGCTTTTCCAGCGCGGCCAAAAATTCCAGCGTCTCGGATTCGCGGCTCTCGTTATCGAGCACGATCACTTCGTAATTTCGATAATCTGTTTTCTCGAAAATGCTCTCGAGACATTTCTGGAGACACGAAGCTCGATCTCGCGTCGGGATGACAATCGAAACGATCGGCTGCTCCGCCGGAAGCGCGTATTTAGTCCGCAAATAGACGCCATGATGCGGCGCGACCGTCGCCGCAATTCCTGTGCGGCCGAGATGTTCCTGCACGGCGCGGCGAGCGGCTTCTTGCGCGTATGGTTTCGCCGTGGCGTACGACGCTGTACTTTCATCTGCCATGCGCCAATGATAAAGCACACGCGGCAGATGCTTGATCTGCTCCGGCCGGATCTGTTCGATGCAACGCAGCGTCAGATCATAATCCTGCGAGCCTTCAAAGCCGATACGAAAACCGCCCACGCGACTGACCAGATCGGTTCGGTAAACGCCGAGGTGCGCGACGAAGTTTTGCGCCAGAAGAAGCTGTGGGTTCCAATCGGATTTAAAATATGGATCGGAACGCCGGCTCTGCGCATCGAGCTTGTCCTCATCGCTGTAGAGCAGTTGCAATTCCGGATTTTCGTTCAAAGCCAGGGCCATAAAATAAAGCGCGGTAGGCGCCAACTCGTCGTCGTGATCCAGCAGCGCCACAAAATCACCGTTGGCCAGGCCTAGCGCGTCGTTCGATGCCGCTGAGATGTGTCCGTTCTGCGCGCGGCGCATCAACTTAATGCGCGGATCCCGACGCGCGTACTTTTGCAAGAGCGGCGAAGCGTCGTCCACGACGCAAAGCTCCCAGCGTGGGTACAACTGCTTTTGCACCGATAAAATAGCACGCTTCAGCCACCTCAAATTCGAGTTGTAAACCGGTAACAAGACCGAAATCAGTGGTAGAAAGTCAAAATGGGCGATTTGCTCCCGAATGCGCCGTAAGTCATCCTTCTTCAGTTGATCGTAGCATCGAATCCAGCGCGCATAATCGCCGGCGGTTTCCCACTCCTCGTCAGATTGCTCTCTGACAATCGGACCGCGGACCTGATGGAGGAAGAAAGTCTCCCAAGGCCCTTCGCCGCTGCGCGCCTCTATTATAAATTGGCTCCGCCCAGGCGAAATGGTTGCTTCGAGTGAAAAGCCGCTCCGCAACGCGCCTGGTCGGTTGTCGTATCGAAGACCAATGTCGGGTCGGAGCTTACCGAAACGCACGGGGAAAATGTTCTTTCGCACACGCGCACGCACCTGGGTGATTTCGTCGCCGGAAATCGCGAGACACCAGCCGGAGACCTTGAGGTGACGAGTTTTTTTTGGCCAAACCAAAGGACGGTCGAGCCAGAATTCAATTCGTGGGTTGGCGCCGCGGTTGTAAACGAAATACTTTGGGTCGATTGGCGGGGAGACCTTTTCGTTAGGCGAACCGAAAACCTCTCGCGTGGTGAAGGGTCGCCAGACTCGGTCGGCCTCGAGCACCTCGATGACCAGTCGTGATTTTCCGGGCGGGAGCGGCACAGCGATGGCAAAGCCGCTGTGTTCGACAACTTTTTTGTTACGGAGAGCAGCGGCCACATCTTTGCGTTCGATTCCGTAGTTACCTGCGAATTTCCGCCAGCCAATGCGGACGCGAACGTCGCGGATCGGAATCCCGTCGGGCCGCAAACACCAACCGGTGAGATAAACCGTGCTCACGGGCCGCTTCCAATCGGTGGGATGATCAAACCACCAGTAATATCGGCTCTCTGCGCTCGCGATTTGCTCATTGAGGGCACGCGTGCGCTCAGCCGCTCCAGCGAAAAGAGACGAAATCCTCACTACGCAGTATCAGCTATTTAGCAGCAGTTCTGGTTTAATCCCCGAAGCCCGGATCCAGTCATCGTCCGTGCGAATCCGCACGTCGGAGAAGCCCGCGCGTTTCAGGTACGTCTCAAGCTCTTGTGGGGTGGAGTTTTGTGTCATATGGGGCGGACGCCTTGCGGGTGGCAACGCGCGATGAACTTCAAAAACGTTCCAGCCGCCGTCAGAGCAAAGATTTTGCATTATCAACATAAATTCGACCATTCGGTCGCAATACACGGAACGCCTCGAGGAGGTAGTTATATCGGTCCCAGGGTTCAAGATGCATGAAGACGACCGTGCAATAAACAACATCCACGGAAGCATCAGCAAGGCCTGTCAAATCATAGCCGGTTATCTCCTTCAGCTCCACGTTCAATAAATCTCGTAATCGTTCCGCTGCTAGCGAGAGCATATTGGACGCGACGTCGCAGCCGATCCATTTTCGGCAGAGCGGCGCCACCACTCTCCGCACGCGTCCAATCCCGCACCCAATCTCAAGAACCACATCAACCTTTCGAATGCCCGCGCTTTCCTGAAGAAAGCCCAGGGTTTGCTCGCCAGTCGCGCCACCGGTGAAAAATTTCGGCTCAGAATTTTGCGCTGTGTAGAATCGCGGCCCCATCGCGGTCAGAGTGTAAAGCAAAACCGAGGTGCGCCAAGTCCCCAAAAGGATGCACTTCGCTCTAAAGTGATCCCACTACGAACAAGGTGCTTGCGGGACAATCACTCTGCACGATTGATTAGGCGACGTGCATTCGAGCTCGATTGATAAAATGACGGCTTTTCGCCGCAGATATCTCGATGCGCAAGCAACCAAGCCGCTTATTATTCTCGATCTCGGGAGTCAGGATATTCGCGGGAGTTATCGACCAATATTTGATCGTCCTCCGTGGCGATATGTCGGCGTCGATATCGCGCCGGGTAAAAACGTCGAATTAGTTATCCGCGACCCGTATAACTGGCGGGAGCTAAAGTCTAATAGCACCGATGTGCTTATCTCGGGCCAAACATTTGAGCACACGGAGTTTTTTTGGGAAACGGCCGAAGAGATAGAGCGTATACTGAAACCAAATGGTCTTTGCTGCATTATCGCTCCCTGGACTGGACCTGTTCACCGCTATCCACTCGACTGCTGGCGCATGAATTGTGATGGAATGCTTGCCATCGCCCGATATGCCGGGCTCGAAGTCTTGGAAGCTTGGACCCAGACAGGCGATTCACCTAAATATGATGCAGATAGCAATCAATGGCACGAGTCGATTTTTGTCGGCCGCAAACCCACTGGCGCGACGAGGTTCCGTAAGCGGATTTACCGCTGGCTAAAGCATTGTGTTCGTCGTTCGCTCGAAAATATCGATTGCTCGATTCAGATTTTTTATGCGACCGATCAAATTCATCGCGAAGAGCAATCGGTTTATTCATTCCTAGATCGCGGTCGCTGGCAGAAGGTTTGGATCGGTCTTCCAGAAGACGCGCGCGTGCGTAATGTTCGAATTGACTTTTCCGGGCCCCGGCTCCGTCTGATCGAGATCGCATCTCTGCGTGTTTCCGATGAAAAGCGAAATTTCCTGGAATTCCCCGCACAAAATGCTTGGAAGGAAATTCAACTAGCGGGTGATGCCGAACGTTTGGAATCGGCCGAAAATCTTCGGATCAAGACTGATGGCATTGATCCGCAGCTGCACTTACCCGCCTTGCAAGAAGCTGCCGAAGAGTTGCCGCTTTTTGTGGAAATGCAGGCGCGCGCGAAATGCGAACCAAGCTCAAATGGGAATGCGTCGGTCACCCTATGCTGCGCAACGTAGCTTCATCCCCGAAGCTCGGACCCAGTCATCGACGCGCGAATCCGCACGTCGGAGAAGCCTGCGCGTTTTAGGTACGTCTCGATCTCTTGCGGGGTGGAGTTTTGTGTCATGTGGGGCGGACGGCTTGCAGGTAACATCGCACGATGGGTTTCGAACACCTTCCAGCCGCCGTCGGAGCAAAGATTTATGTTGTCGACGTAGATTCGACCGTTCGGTCGCAACACACGAAACGCCTCGAGGACATAGCCATATCGGTCCCAAGGTTCGAGATGCATGAAGACGACCGTGCAATAAACAACGTCCACGGAAGCATCGGCAACGCCTTTCAAATCATAACCGGATATCTCCTTCAACTCCACGTTGGGCAAATCTCGTAATCGTTCCGCTGCTAGCGAGAGCATATTCGAGGCGACATCGCACCCGATCCATTTTCGGCAGAGCGGTGCAACCAGTTTGCCTACGCGCCCAATCCCGCACCCGATTTCAAGGACCACATCATCCTTCCGAATACCCACGCTTTCCTGAAGAAACCCCAAAGTTTGCTCACCAGTCGTATGCAGCGCGGCTTCTTCCGTCACTCCGATAACATGCAATTTCGCCTGATCGTGTGTGGTTGAGAGCGCCGACCAAACCTTCTTGTATTCAGAGCGCGCCGGCTGATGTTCCATCCCGCGTTAATTAGCCTATGATTGCAACACGTCAACCTCCCGGAAGGAGTGCGCACTCTCTATGAGAAACTGATCGATGCGCAGGCCAAGATCGACATGGAATCACGAAAATGAACGCCCGGATTGAGTCGCTGCCAAAACGAGGGATGGGCTGTTTCGCAAAAGGTTGCCTGATCCTCATAGCATTCGGAATCTTACTCGTGACAGGGATCGGCGGAACTTTTTTGGGTCTCCGTCACATCTATCTTTCCGATAAACCTGCATTGATCCCTGAAGCTTCTGCGCCCAGCGAAACCAGCGCCGCCGTGCCTGGGGAAACAAGCGTGCCCACACCGAGCGAAACAAGCGCCACGGTTCGCGAACGCTTGGATACGATCAAGTCAGCGGCACGCGCTCACGCGCAAACCGGAGCGGAGTTCACCGCCGGGGACATCAATGCGCTGATCGCGGCCAATCCAAAATCGCGTGGCACGGCCTTTGTTCGTATCGACGGCAATGTCGGGCAGGTCCAGTTGTCCATTCCGCTGAAAAGATTGGACGTTCCATTTCGAAATGCGTTTGGTCTGGGCGATCGGTATTTGAACGCCACCGTCACGATGGTAGCGCCGCCGGGAACCAACGCGAACAACGTGCAGCTGAGCGGGGTGACAATCAACGGCCACAGCTTTCCCACCGGTTTGCTGGACCGGCGATTACTCGGAGTCGGACAATCGCTGCGAAGTTACGTGATCAAATATGCCAACCAGTATGGCGTGACGGGCGGAGAAATCAGCGACGGCAAAGTAATCTTGCACACCAGCGGCTACTAATTCTCCTGCATGGTTTCCCGCGCAAAGACATTGAGCTGCCCATCTTCCTGTTTGCGCACCTCCGGTGATTCCGTAGGGGCGCGCTTCGTCCTGACTAACGACGGAACCTTGTCGTGGCGGAGCGTAATCGGCCGGAAACTCGACCATGATGCGGGTCGATGAGCCTGCGCCGAAATGCAATACGGTGTCGGTTAGTTTTGTGCGGGGCCGCAAGACGGCGCGATTGGCATCGGCAAAACGGGCTCCGGCAAAAAGAGGGCAGTTTGATCGCGCATCTCAAAAGAGCCTGCAAATCCGAAACGCATCGTGCGGTTGTTTCGATAAAGCACACGGCGCAATCTCCAAGGCAAGAATGCGCCCGCCGAAGTCGTGGAAAGAACTTGATTTAGCGCAGCGGGCCGCGAGAAGGGCTGCGGGGCCTGGAAACGGCAGACGTGGTCAGCAAACGCTGATTCACATAAACGACAGTTTGGATTCATTCGATCAACCGATTGAGGCGGAATTAGTCCCAGCAGATCAGCCGCCGGAGCAAGTCTGCGCCGTGGAGAATGGCGCGGTTTCCTTACCGTAAAAACGACTTCGTATTCCTGCCGCCCGGACGCATTGAATCAGGACTGCGCATTATAGGGGATCAGGGTTGCCGCGCCCACTCAAACATCTGAAATTCTTCCCGGTACTTGCGGCACCTGCCTCTAAAGAACATCGCGTTTGAGCAAGCGAAGTCCTTCGCGTTCACCGATGGTGGTATAACCCTCGATCGCGCCTTCCGCCGCGGGCATTTCAATTTCAAGAACGAAATTAACACCGAGACGATGGAGAAACTCGGGTCTTAAAGGGAGCAACACGTTGTAGTGATTGATGAAAGTCAGCTCGAACGATGGCTCGGCCTCCGTTGAGGGCAAAAACAAGATCTCGGCGTAACGATTGTAAACGAACGAGTATTTGTGACTGGGATCGAGCGCGCGCATGATTCGTTCATCCGGCTCACACCGATACCCGCCAAAGGTATCGGCACCAGTGGCCTTGACGAACTGCGGAAGAAAATTTGTCCGGCCCGAAGCATGGCCGACGACCAGCCACCTCGCGTCCGGTCGCGCGCGCGCATTGTCGGAGAGCCAATGAAAGATTTCACTCTTGGTAAAGCCGGGCACACCGCGACCGATCGGATTCACCAGCGCATTAGCGTAAATGGTCGGAATTAAAACAAGGATGGCAGCAACGGCGACTTCATGACGCCAAAGGGTGGTGAAAAAAAGCGCGAAAAAAATCGCAGCCACGAAAACTCCGGACGTACCAACAAAGCCGGCAAGCTGCCGGTTCGTGCTCTGGAAAATCGCGAGCAGCACCAGGATCAGCACAGCGAAGGACGCCAGGTGAATCCCAAGTGATAAATTTCGCGATTTCTCATTGGCGCGGCCGAGATAACGACAAAGCGCGATTATTGAAGCGATGCTACCGGCGAGAAGCACCCGAGCCGAGTAAACGAGATAAAAACCGGTCCACTTCGCGACGGCATCCGAAAAACCGAAAAGCATGAACCAAATTCCCAGGGCGATAAAAGCGAGACTCGCGATGATAATTGGATCGAAGCGTCGCCTGAGTAGATCGCGCCCGAAGGCAAAGGCAATCAGCGGCGCGATAAACAAAAAGCCGGCCGCTTCGCACACGTTCATTTGGTGCGACGGATAGCGTTGGTCGGTCATTGCGAACTCGAGAAAGGGCATAAACAAGCGCTGCCACGGCAGACCGCCACCGGAGGAAAATACTTTGCCGGGGTAAACGAGGGCACTGACGCGATGAATTGCTCCGGCGACATCGTGATACCAACCCGCCACCACCAACACGGTCAACGCTCCGGCAATTGTCAAAACATAAACCCGGAAACGCGCGTAGCGCTCAGCCACGATTCGATGCCGGTTCGCGATCAAAGCTCCAGCGATCAAGAAAAGCGCGAGATGGAGCAGCGGAATTTGAAATCGTGGATACGCGCAGAACACGAATTGCGCGGTCGAGGCGATTAACAGGAGCCCGCCTCCAGCTATCGCCCACCGTGATTTGGCGCTTCGAATGAGCACGAGTGACCACAAGAAAAAAAAGAAAGCACCGATCATTTCCGGCATGCAGGTCGGGGTACTGAACCACCATTGGATGAAAGGAGAGAAAAAGAGGAGGAGAGCGCCAAAAAGCGCGATGACCGCGTTCCGGCAAGCAATCGCCTCCAGAAATAGAAACGCACCCAGCACCAAACCGAACCATTTAAAGTTCCAGTAAAAGGCGAAGGCGTGTTCGAGATCGGTGATGAAGAAGCCCCACATCTGGGGCCGAAAAAACATCGTCCAATGCCGCGCCGGCAGATTGTTCAGCAACGGCATCACGTTATTACCGACCCCGGGATTCTCCACGGCAAACCGACTCGCCGCTTGCGACAAAATCCATGGCGTCTCCCCCGCCCACTCATCGGAACGAATGGTTTTCGGAGTTCCGAGAATCAGACCAGCAGTCGGCGCCTGATGATCCGCGTAAATTCCCCAGAGCGCCGTCGCGCTTCCGTTCAGTTTGGCGATACTAGCGAGGCAGTAAGCACAAATGAGAAAAATCACTGTGCCGTTTCGAATGCCTCGCTGGCCCCGATCGGAGATTACCGCGGAGTCGATGAGCCAGTGCGAGAACGCCACCGCAAAAAGCGATTACGATTCCGCGACGCAAACGCCGGCTGGTGCGGCTTTCCAGGAAAGCGGTGGATAACGCCATCCCAACGCTTGCATTGCCGCTGATTCCCCGGATTTCCACGACATCGCCGTTTCGAATGACCGTTGTCCCGGGATATCCAGGGCGGATCCGATCAGCGGAGATCTCGATCGGTTGTCGGCCCAACATCTTTAGGCGAACCGCACGAACGCGGAGAGGCTCGCTACCGTCGTATTGGAGTAACCTAAGATTGCGAACCCGTGAGCCCGCGATTTGGAAACGAATCCGTTTGAAGGCCGGTCCGCCGGCGAACAACGTAGCAATCGGGTCTTGCTGGCGAAAGCCACCTCCCCGATCGTATAGGAGTCCCAATCGCGCATACCGATCGGTTTGCATTTCCATCTGCAAAACAAACGGTGCCGGCCAGCCTTCGAATTGTAAGATGAAAAGCACTGCGCAAAGGAAGCTGAGACCGAGAATTGCAAGATAGCGCAGAGGCGGCATCGCAAAGCTATCTCATTGACCAGAAGCACCCGTCCAGCGCGAAAGTCGGGATTGGCTGATCGATTGGACGCCTTACTAATCGGCTAGATTGACCAAGTATTGTCAAGCCACCCGAGACAAGCGCCAAACCAGTGATGCTCGGAACAATGCGCACCGGCAACGCGGCCTTTGCTTTAATCGCCGCCTTGGGCAAACCCAACATTGCAAAATGACGCGATGACTTCAAACCGCAGTGGTCCCACTGCTCACCTAATCAAAGCGACCAGCGACTGTTCCATCCCGCGTTAATAAGCCTCTGACTGCAACGCGTCAATCTTGGAGAATCCGTTCTGTCTCGCCGTCACCAGCGACGCACGAATCCCAATCCCCGCCGCTTCCCTGCTCCGAGGTGGATTCAGGAGAGCGCCTCGGGGTTGGCAACCTGACGGTCTTGAGCAGGCAAAATAAGCAGAGTGTGAGTACTTCCGCGAGGCACGCAATTAAATGCTTGCCGCAGCGAACCTCCTCATTATAGACTCGGCGCCGTGAAATCACCAGCGCCAGTGCGCGCGGGCAAAGAACCGTACCGGGTCGTGGCGGTCGGCGATACCATTATTAGCGAGCAAGGCTTGGTCGCAATTATTGGCCGCGACCCGCGGTACCATGTTTGTGGTGCCGCACATACTTTTGAAGAGGCGAATAAACTTGTTCGACAACATCGCCCCGATGTGCTCCTTATCGAACCGTTCCTCGAAAACCGCGATGCCATCCGCTGGATCAAGGATCTCGCGGCGGAATTTCCGCGCATTCGCATCCTTGTAGTATCGCGGCAATCCGAGCGGACTTATGCGGAGCGCGCCCTTTGTGCCGGAGCCTCCGGTTACTGGATGAAAAATAGTTCGGTAGAAGAGTTAATGCACGCGATTGAGACTGTGCTGGCGGGTAAGATTTACGCCAGTGAAGCAATCACTTCCTTCGCCATGGGCAAGTTTGCCGGTGGTCGCAATCTCCCACCCGCTCTCGATGTCCTCAGCGATCGCGAGATGGCGGTGTTCGCACTCATCGCGGCTGGGCACGGCAGCGGTCAGATCGCGACAGAGCTTGGTATCAGCCGCAGAACGGTCGAAAGCCACTGCGAGCATATCAAGCTCAAACTCGGCTACCCCGATGCCGAAGCGTTGCATCGCGGCGCTCGGGAAATCGCTAGGCACAACTGAGCGATCAGCGCGAAATCCCTCATACCTCAATCAGGGATCGCGTGCTCAAAAAATGCGGGACGATCCCCGATAGCGCTCGCAGTTCATCCACAGTAGCCTTGGCGTGATGATTGCCGGATTCACTTATGCGGATTCACTTATGTGTATGCGCAGCCATAGTCGCTCGGTGAGTGCAAGTTCAACAATCCAGCCTCGACAAAAAATATGAAGCTTAAAAACGTTCTGTTGCCCTTGTTCGTCGTCGTTTGTCTTGTGGGCAACACCAGTACCGGTGCGATCACTGTCACAACTAGATCGCAGCTAGTCAACATCAGTACTCGTGCCTTTGTACAGACCGGCGCCAACATACTAGACGGCGGTTTCATCATTACAGGGACGCAACCAAAGACGGTGATTATCCGTGCCATTGGTCCTGAGCTCACTCAACACGGTGTTCCCAATGCATTGGCTGATCCAACGTTGGAACTGCACGCGGCTGGCATTCCGAATGCGATTGCCTCTAATGACAACTGGCAGACTACGATAATCGGCGGGATCATCACCAGCAGCCAGGTCAGCGCTATCCAGAACAGCGGGGTGGCTCCGACTGCGGCCAGCGAGTCTGCGATCATTGCAACCCTGCAACCAGGAGCCTATACCGCGATCGTGAGTGGCGTGAACAACACCACCGGAGTTGCTCTCGTAGAAGTGTACTATCTGGAGACCGCTCCCCTCCCACTGACACCGCTCACTCTGGCGACAACTGGGATAGACTCGAGCAGCCCAGTGTCGGTCAGCTTTTTTAATGGCGCGGGCTTTTCTGTTAGTTATCAGGCCATACGAGCCGAAGCGGACGGTACGGTTGTGGTTGCTGTGCCATTATACATGGACCCTGGCACCAATGAAATTACCGCTGGGACGGTTTCAATGATTCTAACCCAGGGCAGCAATAGTTCACCGCCGGTTTCGCTCGACATCCAGAACCTGCCGACGCTTGATACTTACGGAACACAGCTTGGGCAAATTAGTCATTCATTCTTAATAATGGACGCGACTTTGGAGGGGAGACGGCTTAATCAATTGCAGGCCGGCCAGGCTCTCTTCAACAATGTGGATACTTCAACAGCTCAGTCTACTGAGGGCAGTCTACTCGGCGGAGCGGTACGTGCACGGAATGATGTTGATCGCATCCTGACGGACAACTCGACTATTATTTCCGGTGGTACGCTCCCGAGCGGCACGGTAATCCAGTTTGACAGGAATTCTCTAGACATGATGGATCGCGTAACCGCGGTGTATCTGACTGGCCTCGCCGGAATTGTCGAAAACTCTAACGGATCAGTATTGTCACAGCAACCGAGTGCCTCCACCGGACAAGGAGGGAGTGCCTTCACTGGGCAAGCCTTAACTCTTCAAGGTTTGCAAAGCCTGCTTCCGCTGATTGAAAATTCTAAAACGATAGGAGAAATTGCAAAAGCTACACAAGATGCTCTGAATTTTAAGAGCTATCAGGACCTCGGGTTAGCTTGTTTGATTGGAGCCACTGGGTTTGTAAATTTTGCGAACGCGCAGATCGAGCAGAATCCAACTGTCAAAGAGGTGACGCAGCAACTCGGCGCTATTCTCGCGGTGTCGAACGTAGCCAAGGATGTGGGCACGATGCTCGGCGATTTGCAAAACATCTATGACGCATCAAAATCAGGCAATGATCCAGCATTACTCCAAGCAGCCACAACAGAACTCAATGACACCGCCCATAAGACCTACTTCGATTCTGTCGGCACAGCGCTCGGGGCTGCAGAGATGTACTATAAAGACGTTGACCTCGCTGTAGGCGCCATTCAAACGCTGGGATTAGGGTTAACCATAACTCAGTTTTATCATGACTCAACAGCAGCGAAAGATTCTTTTGGAATTGCGGTATTAGTCGCCAATCAAGTTCCCGTGTTTTCTTCGCCCCAACAAGGTTTTGCCACGATCGACGGCACGGTCAATATCTCGAACAACCAAGGAATCGCCGCCCCCCAAACTTCACTTGACCTCTGCTGCATGAATTCCTCTGATATCCAAGGGATTTGCGATCCAAGTGGTGAATGTGATCTCTTTGTGCCCCTTGGAGTACAGAATACCGCCTACAACAATCTTACATTGAGCGCTTTTGATTTCATCACTGGCAATACGCTTAGTTCCGAAATCGTTGATTTAAGTGGCTTGAATACGAGTCAGCCAGTGCAGGTACCGACCATGATCGGTACGTGCGACGACACAGACGCGGGAAACCCGGATGGCGACGATCCGGATTGTGATTGAGAACAGCAGGCACAACAGGAGGACTTGGAGGAATAGCAGCGATACATTTCTGACGGGATTTGCTCTTATAACGGTGTTACGTTCACATTTTCTGTGACCGGTAACGTTGTCTCCGGCAATGGAGTGGCCGCGTAAAGGTGCCAGTTATAGTGGCGTTGCAGTTGGAGGTGTTCGTGCTCGAATCTCTGTGTGGCTTTTATTTACCGGGCCGCCGAACAGAGTAACTATGAGAGGAAACAACGTCTAACAGCAGACGGGTTACATTGACAAAGCAATGGTTACGATTCCCTTGAATTGTATGACAGCAAAACGAATGCGCCGGTGGACGTTTCTTTCGTTTTGGCATGAGGGACTGATCGCGCATATTCTGGGGGCCTGCTAAAAATGAAAACCCGGATTTTTGCATTTACTTTGTCGATCCTTCTTTGCGCCGCGGCGCGAGCCGAATTGAAATGGGAACAGACCATGCTTGAATTGCGCCCGGCGATTGGCGACAAGGAGGCGGTCGGGCACTTCAAGTATCAGAATGTAGGCACTGAGCCGATTCGTTTTAAGTCCGTCCATGCGTCTTGTGGGTGCACTACGGCGCAATCACAAAAGGAGGAAGTGGCGGCGGGCGAGCAAGGTGAGATCACCGCCACGTTTAAGATTGGCGATCGGGTCGGCCTTCAAGTGAAAACGATCACGGTACAGACCGACGACCCGGTGCATGCCGTCACCGTGCTAACGCTTAAGGCGGTGCTGCCGGAGCTGCTCGAAATCAAACCCACTTTCGTTTACTGGGAAGCAGGCGAAGCGCCTAAGCCAAAGACGATCATTGTGCGCGGCGGCAAAGTTTTTCCGGTAAAACAATTGAAGGTCTCTTCATCGAGCCCGGATTTTCAGACGAACGTGCAACAGGTTGGTGACGGCGAGTTCCAGATCAACGTCGCGCCGAAACAGACGACGCACGCCATGGTCGCAACGCTCACGATACATGCGGACAAGTGGGCAAAAACTTTCTATGCAAACGCGCGGGTGACGAACGTCCCGATCACACAGTAATTCGTGACACCTTGACTGCTGCGCCGGGGGGTTGATTTTCGGTGGCGTTGGTTTGTCCCATGGAATTTGCGAAGCGGTTTATTCTCGCAAACGCGCCGATTTCTCGTTAGATAAATAAGCGGTTTTAGAAGATCGACATGATCAAAGGCGAAACGAACTTGTGGACGGGCGTGAGCGATGCGGCGCGAAACGCGCTTACTGCGCGCGATTATAAAGCGGGCTCCTTGGCACAACGAGTTGCGCATTCCGGTATTGATGCGGGCGACCTGGCCGAAGCAGACCGGTCCAAGCCCGAGATAAAGCGTGTCTGGATCCCGGGCGTGGAGATTTTTTCGCGCGCAATCCATCCCCAGCGTCACCGCGGCACTTTTGGAGAATTTGTCCGACGCGATGAGGGAGTCCTGGCGAAAATTGGATTTTGGCCAAAGCAATGGTCGGCCGCGCGCATGTTTGCGCACAGCGCAAAAGGATTTCATATGCATCCGCCGAGCATTCCGTCCGACACGACTGCGGAGAAATGGTTGCGACGTTTGTTTATACTCCGGCCTCAAAATTATTCGCTGCGTCGTTACGATGAGGAGCAATGGGATGTAATGTTTTTCCTGCAGGGACGCGCGGAGATGATTCTGTGTGATGTGCGCGCTGGTTTTTCCAAGCGCATCATGCGCTTCTTTATCGATGGCGACAATCATCGCAGCAGCAACAATGTGGGAGTGGTCATTCCACCTGGGGTTGCCCACGCTATTCGGGCGGAAGGATCGGAGGACGTGATCATGGTTTATGGGACGAGCACGACTTTCCACCCGGAGTTCGAAGGTCGCATTGCAAGTGAGATCGAGACGGCAGAGTTGCCAGAATCGTGGCAGGAGTTTCTTTCGTTGTAGCTGCGATCTCTGATCGCCGAAAATGCGACGGTCAGAGACCGCCGCTACAGTTTGCTTATGAAGCGCCAATTCGATCCGGCCGTGCTGGAAATAATGGACCGGCCGCAGCCGGTTTCAGCCGAGCTGGAGCGGGATCTGGAGCGAATTCGGCAACTGAATCGCTGGTTCGGCAGCTATTGGCTGGTTCTCGGTTTTATGGAGCGCTGGATCAAACCGGTTGACCAGATACGCATTGTCGATCTTGCCACAGGCTCGGGCGATATCCCGCGATTGATTGTCAATCATGCCAGAAAGATTGGCGCGAAAGTTCAGATCGACGCATTAGATCGGCAGTCTGCCACTCTGGAGATTGCAAAAAAATTAAGCGCCGGTTACGAGGAAATTTCCTATATCGACGCTAACATCCTGGAATGGGATCCCGCCGAGACCTACGACATCGTGCTTTGCACGCTCGCGCTCCATCATTTCTGTGAGCAAGACGCAGTCCGGCTCCTGCGTCGGTGTCGCGAGGTGTCCAGGAGATTTGTTCTCGTGTCAGATTTACGGCGCGGATTTTTCCTTAAGGCGGGTGTTTATCTCTTAACAGCGCTCATTTTTCGCGAACCAATGACGCATTATGACGCGCGACTCTCCGCCGAGCGCGCATTCTCATTCACCGAAATGGACAATTTGGCCCGGCAAGCCGGTTGGGAGAACTTTGGCCAGAAGAAATTTCGATTCGGGCGTCAGGCAATTTGGCTGGAAAAGAGGGACAATTAAATTCGCGAATCTCCAAATTTTACGGATGGTTGGGAGCAGATCGGGAGAAAGCTCAAAAGGGCGGCGCGTGCTGGTGCCGACAATGGGAGCGTTGCACAAGGCGCACGGCGAATTAATTCGGGTCGCGCGCGAGCATGCCGGAAAAGATGGCGAAGTGAGCGTGAGTATCTTTGTAAATCCGCTTCAGTTTGAACCGGGAAACGATTACGAGCGGTATCCACGTCCGGAAAAAGCCGATGAAGATTTTTGCCGGAACGCCGGTGTCGATCTTTTGTTCCGGCCGGCGCCTGCGGAAATGTATGTGGAAGATCGATCGACATTCGTGGAAGAGACTTCGCTGTCGACTGTGCTTGAGGGTAAGTCGCGGCCCGGTCATTTTCGCGGGGTCTGCACGGTAGTCGCGAAATTGTTTAATATTCTTGTGCCCGACGCGGCGGTATTTGGCGAAAAAGATTTCCAGCAACTGGCGATCATTCGCCGGATGGTGCGCGACCTTAATTTCAAAATCGACATCATCGCTGTCCCGACTGTTCGCGAAGAGGACGGGCTGGCATGCAGCTCGCGCAATCAATACTTAAATCGCAAGGAGCGAAAGCAAGCAACGGTATTGCGAAAAGCTTTATTGAAAGGGGCCGAGATAGCGCATGGCGGGGAGACGTCGGCTGCGCGAATTGTGTCCGCAGTTCGCGAGACAATCAGTCAGGCGCCGCTCGCTCAAATTGATTATGTCGATCTGGTTGACGCGAAGAATCTGCAGCCGTTTGATGTCGTCAGGCCAAATTCGCTGCTCGCGCTGGCCGTATTCTTCGGCAAGACTCGTTTGATCGATAATATTCTGCTCTCGTGAAGGAATACGATTTCGTTGTGATCGGCAGCGGCATAGCCGGTCTCAGTTTTGCGCTGAAAGTGGCCAAGCACGGCTCGGTTGCCGTGGTTACCAAACGCAAGGGCGCCGACACAAACACTGCGTGGGCACAGGGCGGAATCGCCTGCGTAACGAGCGACGAAGATTCATTTGAACTACACGTGCGCGATACGATCGATGCAGGCGCCGGTCTGTGTAACGAAGCCGTCGTGCGGACGATTATCACTGAGGGCCCGGAGCGGATTCGTGAGCTAATGAGCCTTGGATTACAATTCGATCAGCGCAAAGTCTCCGGACATCGCGAGCTTGATTTGGGCAAGGAAGGGGGCCACTCGAAGCGTCGAGTCCTGCATGTGCGCGACGCAACCGGGAAGGAGATTGAGGATACTTTGCTGGGCGAGCTCGGCCGACAATCACATGTCGATCTATTGGAGAATCACATGGCCGTGGATTTGATCACCGCGGCCAAAGTCGGATTCGCGGCGGAAGATCGATGTCTTGGCGTCTACATTTTGGATGAACGAACGGGAGAGGTAGAAACGATTCGTTCCGATCGGATTGTACTCGCGACCGGCGGTTGCGGCAAAGTTTATCTCTACACGACCAATCCGGATATCGCGACCGGAGATGGGGTGGCGATGGCGTGGCGAGCGGGCGCCGAGATCGCAAACATGGAGTTCATCCAATTTCATCCGACATGTCTTTTTCATGTGCAGGCGAAGTCGTTTCTCATTTCGGAAGCCGTCCGCGGTGAAAGCGGAATTTTGCGGAATAATCGCGGCGAAGATTTTATGAAACGCTACGATGCGCGAGGCTCGCTTGCTCCGCGCGACATCGTGGCGCGTGCAATCGACGCGGAGATTAAGCGTTCGGGTGCGAAATGCGTGTTTCTGGATATCACGCACAAAGCGCCGGAATTTATTCGTGAACGTTTCCCGCACATTTACGAGACATGCCTGCGGTTCGGGATCGACATGTCGAAGCAGCCGATTCCAGTGGTGCCGGCGGCGCACTATCAGTGCGGCGGGATAAAAACCGACGTGAATGGGGTGACGAGCTTGCCGGGATTGTATGCCATCGGCGAGGTGGCATGCACCGGATTGCACGGAGCGAATCGGCTGGCGAGTAACTCGCTCCTGGAAGGCCTGGTGGTTGCGCATCGCGCGGCGGTGGCGTCAAAGCACGCGGGATCGGGTTCAAAACGGCATATTTCGTTGCCGGAATGGAAATCGGGAAACGTCCAGGATGTGGATGAAATGGTGGTGATTTATCACAATTGGGACGAGATCAGACGCCTGATGTGGGATTACGTGGGAATTGTACGCACCGACAAGCGGCTGCAACGCGCAGGCGCGCGGTTACGTAATCTCCAGCGCGAAATTCGTGAGTTCTATTGGAATTTTAAAATATCTGTGGACTTGCTGGAGCTGCGTAACCTCGCGACGGTGGCAGCCTTGATTGTCGATTCGGCGTTGAATCGAAAAGAGAGCCGTGGGCTGCATTACACGCTGGATTATCCCGAGACGCAGGATAAACAATTCAAACGGGACACAATACTTAGGCGGGACTGATTTTTTGGCCCGTCAGAAACCGGAGGAGAAAGCATCGCGCGCAGAAAATTCGCCTTGCCTAAATGGCGGCGATCAGATAAAAGGGTGGCGGCAATTTACGCATGAAGAGGCTTTTAGCGTTTTGTTTGACCCTGGGAATAGCGAGCGCGGCTAAAGCCGACGACCAATCCATGTCACCGTACGCGACGGCAGCGGATTTTGCCAAATATGCAATGAAACTGCGCGAGCAGGCGCTGCTCAAAGTGGAGCCGCAAGTTTTTATACCGACGAGCTCGCGGCCAATCACACAGCGTCTTCCGTGGAAAACAAACATCGTGACTACGGTGTTTTGGATTGGAGAACAAGCTGGAGGCAACAATCCAGTGCCTAACTACCGGAGCTGCTGGGACGCGAACTGGACCGGCAATTACGGCGGCTTTGATAATCCCGATTCCTCATCACGGCGCAACTACATTCCGGTGTCATTTATTCCGCGCCAAAATCCGTTCTATTGTGCGCTGCCGTATAACGACGTCACGCACGGTCAGTTCAAACCGGAAGCGCCGCTTGTCATCCCGTGGTTCAAGCAGGCCTACACGGGGCCTGGTCAGTCAGTGTGCAAAGATCGCTGGATCGCGATTCGCAAGGGCAATCGCATTTGCTATGCGCAATGGGAGGACTGCGGACCGTTTCGCACCGATCATTTCCAATACGTTTTTCAAAATGAACGCCCAAAACCAAATCTGAACCATGGGGCTGGCTTGGATGTTTCTCCAGCCGTCCGCGATTATCTGGGCCTGGCGCCGACAGACGTAACGGATTGGCAATTTGTAGAAGTACGGGACGTGGCTCCGGGCCCGTGGCGAAGCTACGGTGAAAATAATCACTTCGTCATCGCGCGTCGCCAGGCGGAAAAACGCGTGGCCGAACGATTCTCAGGAGCGGCGAAGCAATAGTTCTTTTCGCGAAGGCTTGAGGACCTAATCACCCGTCATTCCAACCGCAAGAAGGAATGGAACGAGGTTTTGTCATTCCACCCTGGCCTAGCCACTTGGCGAGGGCGCAAGAGATGGAGTCACGGCTGGCGAGGCAGACGGAGTGGTCGCTGTCGGTGAAACCGACGGGGCCAGGGCTGCCGGAATGCTCTCAGTTGGCTGCGGCGATGGCTTAGGCTGTCGCGGAACTGCCATCCGGATCAATTCCGATACCGTGACGAACTTGAATCCTTTAGCCTGAAGTTCATCGAACGTAGAAGGCATCGCTTCAATGGTTCCCGGGTGAATGTCGTGCGATAAAACGATCGAGCCGGGCCGAGTTTCTTTGAGAATCCGATTACGAACTATAGCCGGTCCGGGCCGTTTCCAATCGTATGGATCAACGTCCCAAAGAATGATCCGATATCCGAATTCATCGTGAATCCAGCGTTTTTCGCGTTCGGTAATCGATCCATAAGGCGGCCGCAAAAAGGTCGGATGGCTCCCGGTAGCGCTTTTGATTGCGTCGTCAGTCCGCTGTAACTGGTTGCGGACACCGGCGTCAGACATTTTTGCGAGATTGGGATGCGACCAACTATGATTTCCAATTTCGTGTCCCTCGCGCGCGGCGCGCGCAACGATCTCAGGATGTTGCGCTACGTTTTCGCCGATCACGAAGAATGTTGCTTTAATATGATGAGCGACAAGAATATCGAGCAGTTTCGGAGTCAGCGTGGCACTGGGACCATCGTCAAAAGTCATCGCGATGTAGGGTCCATCGACATGGACGGAACTGAACGTGATACTCGATTCCGTCGCAGCGTTCTCGTTATTTATCTTTGCATCTGGCGTTGCAATCCTGGACTCCGCTCGGAGAGCATGCGCCGCGATTAATCCGGCAAAACAAAAGAGCAGGAAACGGGAAACGGACATGAGCGCGAAGTGGCGAACTGAAATGCGTGTATCTAGCAGAGGCCGCAAGTTCCGCAAGATGCACCGCCGAAGAGGTGGACTGATAAAAACTGCAGCAGCTCTCGGCGTTCCGGCGAAGAAATGGGGTGCGTGTTTAACCTTTACGCAATTTCTCTAGTTCCGCGATGAATGCGGCCGCCCCGTCGGGGAAGTAACCATCGTATTGCCAGAGCTTCTGTCCATCGCCATTGAGCACGACAATCGTGGGAAAACCCATAATCTGGTATTGCTGGGCGAGCTCTTCGTTCTGCTTTCTGAGCTCGGGACTTTGCGCCTTGGCGCGTGGAAAATCGACTTCCAAGAGCACGAGTTTCTCGCGTGCATAATCTTTAAACTGCGATTGCGAGAGAATCTCTGCCTCAAATTTCTTGCACCAGAAGCACCAGTCGGAGCCGGTAAAATCGAGCAGCAGGAATTTGTTGTTTGCCTTCGCCTCTTGCTGCGCTTTTTTGTAATCGTTGAGCCAGCCAAACTCGGCTTGAGCCAACGGCGCAGCAAAAAGAATACAGGCTATGGCCGCGAGAAGAATCAAACGATGATTTTTCACGCCGCCACCTTCGACCAGACCCCGGCCTAGCGCAAGAGCGGCACATTGTACCGTTCGTGCGGGGATTAATCCTCAGGATGCGTCCGCAGATAGCCCGGCGCGGAAACGCCGGGCTATAAACGGATTCTCAAGATCTAGCGCAGATGTTTCGAGACGAGCTTGGTCATCTCGAACATGCTCACCTGGCTCTTGCCGTTAAATACCGGCCGGAGGTTATCGTCCGCGTTGATCATGGTTCTTTTCTTTTTGTCCTGACAACCGTGCTTCTTGATGTAGTTCCAAAGCTTTTTCGTAAGCTCGGAACGTGGTAGCGGCGTCGACCCGACGATTGCAGAAAGTTTCTCATCAGGTTGGACCGGTCTCATGAAGGCGGGATTCGGTTTGCGTTTGGAAGGTTTCTTTTTGGTTTTCGGCATGGACGCTGATTAGCGTTTCGCTCGCAAGAGAGCAATACTAATTTTGAGCAAACAAAAAAAATATTGCTAGGCGTCCCGGCGGACCGTCACGGCGGCCACATCATCCGGTAAGGCCTCCCCATCGTTGTCCGGCGCGGCTTGATCTAATATTCCCTTGAGCAACGCCTCGGCCGTAGGCGCGGAGTGATCGAGCATTTTCTCCAAACCCCCTGGAGTCAGGCGGCCCCGCCTGCCTTTCGCCGAACCGAACAAGCCGTCTGTATAGAGAAGAAAAGCGTCGCCCGCACCCAGCTCGACAATCGTTTCCGTAAATTCTGGATGTTCGATTAAACCCAGCGGAGGCGCGATCGAAGCAATTGACTCTCGGGCCGCGGTGTGGCGTACGACCAGGAGTGGCGGGTGACCTGCGCCTACCACGCTGGCGCGTCCGGTCGCGGGATCGAGCGCAACACACATAGCCGTCATGAAAGAGCGCGCGCCGAAAATGGTGCGAAAATCATGGTTCACGGCTTCCATCACTCGGGCTGGCCCGTCGTGTTCCACACTGCCATGTTGAAAGAGAAGTTTCGCCAGAGTGGTAAGCAGCGCGGCAGCGGCACCGTGGCCGGTGCCATCTGCAATCCAAAATAAAATCTGGCCGTCTTTCATACGAAGCCAACCATAGATATCGCCACCGACCTGGATTACGGGGCGATAATACGCGGCAACCTGCCACCCCGGCAGCCTTGGCGGCGTTTGCGGAATCAATGATTGTTGCGTCAGGCGCGCCGCGGCCAGATCGCGCTCGAGATTGCCACGCCATTCTTCGAGCTCGTCGTTTTGCCGCTCTAATTGGCGTCGCATGGAGCGGAGGCGAAGTTGAGTCTCAATGCGTGCCCGCAACACTGCGGCATTGATCGGCTTGGTTACAAAGTCATCCGCGCCAGCTTGCAAACCACGCACCTCGCTTGCTTCACTTCCGTGGCCGGTCAACATGATTGCCGGAAGTTGCGCGATTGCCGGATCGGTATCCGAGCGCAGGCGTTTTAACACCTCAGTCCCGTTTAGACCCGGCATATCGAAATCAAGCAGAAGAAGCGAAGGCTGTTTGGTATGAATTATTTGCAGCGCCTGAGCCCCGTCCTCGCACTCGCGGCAATCGTACCCGGCAGACACGAGCAGTTGCACCAGGATTTTCCGACTCATGGTGTCGTCGTCTACGACCAAAATATCTGCGCGGGAATTGTTCGACATCTTTTCTTTGGATTCGGATGAAGAGCCCTCTGTCATTGTATTTACGCCGATCTTTGCCAAAGTGCCGCCCATTTAAATGAGGAAAGCGATTTAGTGATTGGCAACCCGTCGGACTGCGAATAGTTTGTGAAAGCATTTCCACTTATGAAATTTTCACTGTCGCTTGCCCTACTCACCGCTTTCTTCGTTGCCTCATGCAGTGAAGAGCCGCCGCCGCAACGGGCCGGCCGCCGTGCGGCGAATTACCCGCCAAGCCGGACCGAGGAATATCCGCCGCCGCAACAGCCATTCAATCCCAATGGACCCGTTCAGCCCACCGGCACGCCACAGGCGGAGGCTGCAGCTTCACCTCCTCCCCCGGCGGCGCCGACGAGGGTCGCGAAGGGAGATTATCCCTACGGAATTCCCGTCCCTGGCAAACCCCATCTCGTGGAAAGTCCGTATTCGCCTGGCAAATACGTCGATGTGGAAGGCTTTCCTCCAGGAACGGAAGTGAAGGATCCCTATACGGACAAAATCTTTCTCGTTCCGTAATTGTGGCAACGCTCGTCCGCCCTGGCGAAATCGACCTGACGAATCTTAAATTTGTCTCAGGGGAACAAGGCTGGACAACCGCGCCTTCTATCCGATGATGCTCTTCGCGCGCGCGGGGATGGCGCGTTCGTTTCGCAAAAAATTTCAAAACTTTGTCTATGGAATTACGGATCAAACGGGCGCCTCGACTTGATCTCGAAATTACCGTGCCCGGTGACAAAAGTATTTCGCATCGGGCCGTAATCATTGCGGCTTTGTCCAACGGTGTGTGCACTCTGGGTGGTTTTCTTCCGAGCGAAGACTGCATGCGTACCGTCAACGCCATGCGCGCCTTGGGTATCAGGATCGAACAGCCTGAACCGGACATGCTAATCGTTCATGGGAAAAAGCGCGTTCTTATGCCGCCGAAGAAGGAAATCGATTGCGGAAATTCTGGCACGACCATGCGGCTTCTGGCTGGCTTGCTCGCCGGGCAGACATTTGAGAGCCGGCTTGTCGCGGATGCCGGGCTCTCTCGCCGCCCGATGGACCGCGTAATCACGCCGCTTCGCCGGATGGGCGCAAACATTGTTGCAGAAGGTCCGGAACAGACGCCACCGCTCCGCATCCATGGGGGCTCCTTGCGGGGAATTCGCTATCGTCTGCCGATTGCAAGCGCGCAGGTTAAAGGTGCTTTGCTGCTGGCGGGTCTTTTCGCCAAGGGTAAAACCACTGTCGATGAACCCACACCGACGCGAAACCATACGGAGGTGATGCTTAGTTATTTTCTCGTCCGGACGGCAAAAAATGGCGACGGCAGCCTCACCGTCTTCGGCGATCAAGTTCCCGAGTCGCGCGACTTTACAATCCCGGGCGATATCTCCGCGGCAGCCTTTTGGCTGGTCGCTGCTGCGGCACGACCGCGAGGTCATCTGCTCGTGCGCGAAGTTGGTTTAAATGATACGCGAACGGCAGTCCTCGGCGTTCTGCTTCGGATGGGCGCGCAAGTACGCGAGGCCATTGAAGAAGTCGATCAACTCGAACCGCGTGGAATCGTTGAGGTCACGGGCGCCCCGCTCAAGGGAACCGTGATTCAGGGCAGAGAAGTACCCCAGCTTATTGATGAGCTGCCAATACTCGCGGTGGCAGGCGCCCTGGCAAATGGCAAAACAATTATTCGGCATGCGCAGGAATTGCGTGTGAAAGAAACCGATCGCATCGCTGCAACCGCACACAATTTGCGAACCATGGGTGCCCAGGTCACCGAGATGAATGACGGCCTTGAAATTCATGGACCGGCTCTGCTGCACGGAGCGCGTGTGCCGAGTTTTGGCGATCATCGCATCGCCATGGCGTTTGCCATAGCGGGTCTGTTCGCTGATGGCGAAACCATTGTTCAGGATGCCGATTGCATCCGTAAATCCTATCCGGGGTTTGAAAGCGTCCTCGAAGAGTTCACCAATTCGAAACGGATGCAGGTGAGCACGCCTGTCATCGGTTCCCTCACTTCCACTCCGGTGGAGGAAGTGTGATCTGTAGACCGGCGTTTGCCTGGAGGTGGCTGGAACCTTGCTCGGCGTCATTCCGACGCACTAATTTCTTCCGACATGGGGAAACGTTTTCATCGCGTTGTTGCCATTGACGGCCCGGCCGCCTCGGGAAAAAGCAGCGTAGCGCGCGAGCTTGCCCGGGGACTCCGCTTCGCCTACGTCAATTCGGGTGCGATTTATCGAGCCATTACCTGGCATATCCTGCAAAAAGGGATAGATCCGGGAGACAGCGACCGCGTCGCGCAAACGGTCGAATCTGCCCGGATCAGTTGCCGCCTCCAAAACAACGAGTCGCGCATCTTGATCGATGATGTCGATCCAGCGGAATATTTGCGCGACGATCGAGTGAACGAAAATGTTTCCCGGGTGAGCAGCCTCCCTAGAGTCCGCGCAATTGTGGTGCAAAAAATGCGCGGTTATGCACAGCACCAGGACCTGGTTATGGAAGGCCGCGACATCGGCTCAGTGGTTTTTCCAGACACTCCCTACAAGTTTTATGTCGATGCTTCGCCCGACGTGCGTTCCCGCCGCCGCGCGGCGCAGGGCCAGCGCGATGAAATTGCCATGCGTGACCAGGCGGATTCTTCACGCCGTGTTTCGCCGCTTGTTGTGGCGAAGGATGCCCATGTCATCGACACCTCGCATCTCACCATCGAAGGAGTCGTTAGCGAGATCATCGCGCAACTTAAACGAATGGGTCTGCGGATTTAGCGAATCGTTCACTCATTAAAATGAATTTTTATTACTGGCTCGGGTACCATCTTTCTCGTCTGATCGCCCGAGTGTTCTTTCATTTTCGGGTAATTCATCGGGAGCGCATGATTCAAAGCGGTCCGGTCATTCTAGCGATGAATCACCAGAGTTACCTGGACCCACCGCTGGCCGGCGTTACTTGCAATCGCGCGATCTATTTTTTGGCGCGCAAAACGCTCATGGACGTGCCGTTGCTGGGCTGGCTCCTGCCCAAATTGAACGTGATTCCAGTTAATCAGGAGGGGATCGACCGCAGCGCCCTCAAAGCGTTAATCCGTGTGCTCAAAGCCGGGAACGCCGCGCTGGTTTTTCCCGAAGGCGCGCGGACGCTCGACGGCAAGTTGCAGCCTGCTGAGCCAGGATTGGGATTGGTGATTGCAAAAACTCTCGCTCCCGTGGTGCCGATGCGCATCTTCGGCGCTCACGACGCTTTACCGCGTGGGGGAGGCGGCCTGCATCTTGTCCCGGTCACCATCGTTATAGGAGAACCGATTTTTTTTACGGCGGCCGACATTGAATCGCCGGCAAAGAATGTTTACGGGCGCCTAAGCCGGCGCGTCATGGATGCGATTGCAGCATTAGACTTGAACTGACTGCGTTTGCGCGCGCAAGATCGACATCGATATTTCGAGCGTGAATTCCTTGCATCCGGCCGACGCCCAATCGCGATCCTCCCGAGTTCCCAAGGGTCGTCTTGTCCTTATGCTGATAATCGTCGGATCAATGTCGTTGCTGGCTGTTTACGCTAATATCCAGCGCTCGCGGCGTGAGCAAAGCGAAACTGTCACTGTGTCCCAGGCAACTTCGTCACCGACGCAAGCGCGGTAATTGTCGTTTAAAATAAAGTCGCGCCCTACCAGTCAACGAAGCTCGCGCTACTCTTTCGCCTGTTGCGCGGCGAGCTCGCGGGCATATTCGAGTGTGTCGATTGAATTGAGATCTTTGTCGCGCCGGATCGCCTTGATTCGTGGGAAACGCAACGCCAGCCCACTTGCATGGCGCGTGCTTGGCTGAATCGAATTGAACGCGACCTCGAGCACGACGTCTGGTTTCACCTCGCGATATCGGCCATGATCCACCATCGTGTTCTGTCTAAAGTGCTCGGTTAATTCTGCAATCTCCGCATCGGTCAATCCGCTGTAGGCCTTGCCAATCGGCAAAAGTTCACCCGTTGCTTCATTGCGTACCGCAAATGTGTAATCGCTTAGCAAATGATTGCGTTTCCCGTGCCCGAGTTCGACGGCGACCACCACCACGTCCAGCGTCGCCAACTCTTTCTTGAGCTTAAACCAAAACATCCCGCGGGCCCCCGGCAGATAAAAGCTCTGCGGATCCTTTATCATGAGACCTTCGTTTAAGCGTCGGCGCGCTTGTTGGAAGATTTGTTCAATCTCGCCGGCGGAATGCGCGGGCACTACTTCCGCAGTCTGAAATTGCGGCGGTAATTGCAAGTCACCGAGCAAATCGCGCCGCTCCCGCAGCGGAGTTTTTAATAACGAGCACCCTCTCAGCCAAAGAAGATCAAAGATAATAAAAGCGACCGGCACGTCAGCCACTGCGGCCTCAAATAAACCCGGGCCATCGCGTTTCCGCCCGAGCCGCTTTTGTAAATCGAAGAAGTTGAGTCTGCGACCTTTTTCGAAGGCAATGATTTCACCATCAACAATCAGCTCCTGCTCGAAGTTTCTGGCTTGCTCCGTCAGTTCCGGAAATTGATCGGTGATGCGCCGCAAGTCGCGCGAAAAAATTTCCACCCGTCGTGTGCTGCGATGAAGCTGCGCGCGAATACCGTCGAATTTGTCTTCCACATAAACTGCAGCAACAGCGACGTTGGCAGAATCCTTGTCCTCAACGAATCGTTTCCATACCGCTTCTGCTGTTGGTTCGGGAGTCGCAAGCATGCACTTGATAGGGCGAAAGATCGACAATTCCGCAAGGTCCAATTCTTTTCGGGAAGCGAGGGTTGCGGCGGCGCCGATATCGCCCAGGAGCATGTTGGCTTCCTTTACCTTGTCCAGCGGCGCCTCGAAGGCGCGAGCGATTGCCTCTTCGACAAGTCCCTCTCGTAATCCAATGCGCAGGTCTCCACTGAGAATCTTGACGAGGTACCGATCCTCCCGCGCAGTAAGCGTGGCAAGGCGTGATCGCAGCAATTCGGTTTTGGCAACCGGACCACCCGCTTTATGCAATGCATCGAAGAAATTGCGGGACTGCTGGAGGGTGAACGATTCGGGCTCGGTGCGTGCATCCAACGCTTCGAAAGCCGTCTTCCCCGCATCTCCATGGCGATGGGCAATGCGGTGAAATTCTGCATCGCTCAGTTTCGCCGCTGCCATGATTGCGCGGTAGATGATTGATGCGCCGACTTGCAATGTGCGGAGGTCGCTCTGGGCAAAAGCTCTTCCGGTGAAGTAAGTCGCCGCAATCGAAAGCCGGTCATGGTCAAGTGTGCGCAGATAATCGGAAAGCAAACCGACCTTCTCCAGCTTTGCAGCAGTCGCTGCGATCTTTTCTCCAACTTCGGCGAATCCCGCAAATTCAGATTGGGGAGCACACGCGCCTCGCGTGTTGTTTGGGGTGCCCTCGGCGCAAACTTTTTGCTGTCGCAAAGTGTGCAATTTCAACTCCATCTGATTTTCCGCGCTCAGGGCCCAGGCCTCGATACCCCGCTCGCGCAAGTCGCGCGCGAATTCGGCAGCGAAGCCGTGAAGGGTAAAGACGCGTTTGGGCTGAACAAGATCGACATAACGAACCAGGTCGTTGTAATCGGCATGATCGGAGAGAGGAAATGCGGCGTCGACCTGATAGCGATACACCGCATTCGGGTCGACCGCCCAGCCGCTGATCATTGCCACCCGTTTGCGCGCGATTTTTTCGAGCATGCGCGATCGATTTGCGCTCGGTGGACAGATCAGGACCTTTCCGGCCACCTCGTTCGTGTTGTAGCGAACGTATTTGCAAAAAGATTGGCCGAACTGCTCGTAAATGCGCGTCATCTGATAAACCGAGCCGTGCAGCATGGGGGTGAGACCGGCTCCCTCGAGCGAGCACAATATTTCCTGCGCTTTGCCTAACGAGTAGCCGAGCAGCACGGGCACGTGGCCGTTCTCAATTGCTTCGCGGCAGAACGCGACAACCTGGCCGATAACCTGTTCGGTTGGCGGAAAGCGATAGCGCGACAAGCCAAAGGTCGTTTCCATAATGAGCGTATCGGCATGGCGCCATTCCGCTCGCTCGGCGGATTTCCCCGGACGCAGTTTGAAATCGCCGGTGTAGAGCACTGTCTCTTCGCCGGCGAAAAGGAAGCATTGCGCCGAACCAAAGATGTGGCCGGCGGGTAATAACATAACATCGAGGCCACGCACAATTCGTCGTTCACGGAACGGGAGGATATGCTCTGTCCGTGTTCCAGGAAGCCGCTTCTGCATCAAAAAGGCCGTTCGCTCGGAAGCAATGACCTCTTCATGAGGCGCAATGTGGTCGCCGTGCGCGTGTGAAACGAAGGCGAAGCGCTTGGCGTCCCACGGGTCGAGCCAAAAATCCTGCTCCGGCAGATGGACCCCGCGTTCATAACGAACATCGATCACGGCGAAAATCTAGGCGCGAAGGAGAGCAAGCGAAACTATCTCACGCATGCGTTTCATACGACGCATATTGACATGCATCATGTGAGCCGGTTTCATTAAGGGCATGAGACTGATCCCCGCAACGGTTGTGCTGATCATTATCGCGAGCGGGTTGGCCCGGGCCGTCGAAGAACCGAAGGTGCTGGAAAAAGTAACACCGCTCCCGGTCGCGCTGAGCAAAGATTTCGAGTTTCGAAAAACGAAGCTGTTTTTTCTGAGCGAGAGAGCACCGACACAAAGCCAAAGCCAGCGACAGACGACGAGCGCACTTGGCGCGAAGTCGACCCAGAAAACGGCGACGCTTCAGGACGCGCCTATTACGTTTGAGCGGCAATACCGGCTCTTTGGCGCCGTGACTGGAGTCGATCAACGCCAGCGTTTCGGCGATTACTTCGATTTCTTTTGGCGCGTTAAGCGACCCGCCGATGTAACCGTTCGCCTCGAATATCGCCAGGAGAAATTGCACGAGCACGTTCAGGCGCAGGAGATTTCCTATCGAAACGTCCGCGGCACTCGTAAGACGGAATTCAAAGTAATCGGAGACGATTATTTAGACGACGGACGGGTAATTGCCTGGCGCTGCTTATTAATCGAAAATGGCCGGGTAGTAGCGGAGAACCATTCTTACATGTGGGAGTAGGAATGCACGGCTTTGCAGGATACGGCCTTCTGACTTCGCCATTTCGAATCAATCTCTGAAGCTTTCCAGAGGCTGGGCGGGTTTGACAGCGTGCCTGCCGGCCTTGTATCTTTTATTGAGCAAACGTGGAGTCATCGATTCAAGTAGGGGTAAATGGTCCGACCGTATGGGTGAGAGTGGAGGGGAAAGGCAGTTTCCTGAACAGCGGGAGCCTGAAAGAGTTCGTGCGCGAGATGTTGGACCGCGGCTATCGCGAATTTGTCATGGATTTGGCGGATTGCGCCATGATGGATTCGACGTTTATGGGAACAATGGCCAGTGTAGCATTGCGTTTGAAGGAACTTGGCCGCGGTCATCTGCATGTTATTCACTGTGGGAATCGTAGCCGGGAACTGCTCTCCGGGCTTGGGCTTGATCAAATATTCGATATTCATGCCGATGGCACGGCTGCTGCGCCCGAATGTGAGGCGCTCGAGCGCGCTTCGGACGGCTCGCGACAAGAGAGAAAACAGCAGCAAACGCAAACCATGGTGGAGGCCCACGAGGCCCTTTGCGAGGCTGCGCCGGAAAATATCTTCCGCTTCAAAGACGTTCTCGATTATTTAAAACAAGACCTTCATCACGAGACGCCTTCGAAGTAAGCTGGCCCTTGCATCATGTGGCCGACTCTTCTTTTCGGACTGCTTCTGGCGTCTGTGGCCGGGTGGATCTTTACCGCCTACTACCAGAGGCGGAGGATTCGAGTACTGGAACGCTCCCATGAGGAAATTCAGGTCGAAGAGACCCTCGTTTTCGATTTCCTGCATGGGCTCGGAGAAGCTTTCAGCGAAACCATTCGACCGCAAGAACTGCACCGGCTCATCGTCGAGGGGGCGACACGTATTCTGGATGCGCACGGCGGCGCGCTTTATTTGACCGATCGAACGGGCGGTAAACTTACTCCAGCCTTTATCTCCAATGGCTGTCCGCCCCTCGTAGATGTTCCGTCAAATATTTTGCAGCAAGCGGCGGCTACTCCCATCGCGCTCGAGAGTTATTTGCGACTACACTCCATTACTCCGGGCGAGGGCCTGATTGGGCGCGTCTGGCAAACAGGACAGTCCGTTTGCTTGAATGAGTTCTCAGAAGCGCCCGAGTTGGCAAAATTGCGCGGCAGCGCCTTTGGCAGCGCGTCGGTCATGGCTGCATCGCTTCGTTACGGACAGCAAGACCTGGGTGTTCTCACTCTCGCCAACGGCCACACGGGCGCCCCTTTTTCGCAGAGCGATTTCGTCGTTTTTAAATCAATCGCCGAGCAATCGGCCTTTGCCCTCTACAACGCCATCATCTATTCGATGGCGAACGAAAAGAAGCGACTCGATCACGACCTCGAAATCGCACGCGACATTCAGCGTATTTTACTTCCAGCCGAGGCCCCAGCCATTAATGGATTTCAAATCAGCGGCATTAATGTGCCTGCCCGTCAGGTGAGCGGCGATTATTTCGATTACATTCATGTCGATGACGAACGCCTCGGGGTGGCAATCGCAGATGTTTCGGGGAAAGGTGTTCCCGCGTCGCTGATTATGGCGATTTGCCGGAGCGTCTTGCGCGCTGAGGCGGTGCGGAATCCCTCCCCGGCCGATGTTTTACGAAAAGTGAACCGCCAACTTTATCCCGACATCAAGGAAGACATGTTCATCAGCATGGCCTATCTCATTCTGGATCATGAACGCAATGGCATCACGCTCGCGCGCGCCGGCCACGATGCGCCGTTGCTTTACAAACAGGAGTCGCAAACTGTGACACCGGTAAAGTCGCCGGGAATGGTCGTCGGAATTGACAGCGGAAACGTCTTCGATAGGCTTATGGCAGACTTCGCCATCCGGCTCGAGCGTGATGATTGCCTCGTTCTCTACACCGACGGCGTGACGGAAGCGCTCAATACCGAGGGAGACGAATTCGGCCTTGAACGCACGATTCAAGCCGTTCGTGCCAGCGCTTCCAATGGGGCGCCGGCGATTGTAAAGAAACTGATCGGGGATGTGCGCAATTTTACAGGTTCGCATCCTCAAAATGACGACATCACTCTGATTGCCATCCGCAAAACATGAAAAAGACTCCTGTTACCGAACAAAGCAAACCAACGGATCCCTCCACGCCAGCAAGATCGGCATCTTCATCCCAGGCGGATCTGCGACAGGCGGAAGGAAGCGAACCAGAAGATCCGATGGCTGGTCTGCAAGTTGATCTGGACCGGTTTCGCGACCTCGCGCTGCGCAGTCAGGCCGATTTCGAGAATTACAAAAAGCGCGCTGCGCGGGAAAAAGAAGAGGCGATCAAGTACGCGAACAGCTCGTTGCTCGAGCGGCTCGTGACCATTATCGACAATTTTGAGCTTGGTCTCGAAGCTGCGAAAGGGGAAGGCGAACGGTCTGCAATTTATTCCGGAATGACGCTCGTTCTAAAACAACTTAACGATTTCCTCGCCGAAAACGGGCTGCAGCCGATCGAAGCAGAAGGAAAGAAATTCGATCCGAACGTGCACGAAGCGATTGCGCACGAGTCGAGCGAGTTTCCAGAGGGAACGGTCATCCGCCAGACCCGCCGCGGTTATCGCTTTAAAGACCGCTTGCTGCGGCCCGCACGCGTGGTCATTTCCAGCGGCCCGGGAGAGTAATTGGTCGAAGTTTTCCAGCTTTTGCTCGCGCTCTTACTCTTGCTCTATGTCGATTTTATTGAGCGAGGGCGTGAGCACGAGCAAGAGTAAGAGTAAGATTTAGAAAATGGCTACGAAGAAACGCGATTACTACGAAGTTCTCGGAGTGGGGCGAAACGCTTCTGAAGAAGACGTCAAACGCGCCTATCGCAAACTCGCGGTCAAGTTTCATCCAGACAAAAATCCAGACGACCCTCACGCCGAGGAAAAATTCAAAGAACTTGGCGAGGCATACGATGTGCTCATGGATTCGGACAAACGCGTCGCCTACGATCGTTTTGGTCACGCCGCATTTGCCCAGGGTGGCGCCGGTTTTGGCGGCGGCTTTCACGATCCATTCGACATTTTCCGCGAAGTTTTCGGCGGTGGAGGATTCGGCGGCGGAATCTTCGAAACGTTTTTCGGGGGCGCCGGCCCGCGCACCGAAGATCGACGGCGTGGTTCCGATTTGCGTTACGACATGGACATCGCGCTCGAGGAAGCGGCTTTCGGCGTTGAGAAGGAAATTGAGATCGAAAAGCTCGACATCTGCGATAAGTGTCATGGCATTGGCGCTGAGCCGGGTTCGCGGACCGTGACCTGTCCGACCTGCGGTGGTCGTGGTCAGGTGATCAGTTCGCGTGCGTTCTTTCAGGTTTCGCAGACCTGTCCCCGCTGTCGCGGTGCCGGCGAAATTATCGAGAAACCCTGCCGGCAATGCCACGGCGAGGGACGCGTGGAAAAACTAAGCCGTGTTAAGTTGAAAATCCCGGCTGGAATTCGAGAGGGTTCGCAGTTGCGTTCGTCGCGCAATGGCGAGGCAGGTATTCGTGGCGGACCACCGGGCGATCTTTACGTCGTCATTCACATTAAGGAACACAAAATCTTTCATCGCGAAGGAGACGATCTTTACTGTGAACTGCCGATTGCTTTTTCGGTCGCGGCGTTGGGCGGCGAGGTGGATGTACCGACACTGGAAGGCAAAGCACATCTAAAAGTCCCGGCCGGCACGCAAAGCGGGCAGATGTTCAAGCTGCGGGGCAAAGGAATTGCGAACATCAGCGGGCGCGACCGTGGCGATTTGTTCGCACGCGTAATTGTTGAGGTGCCCTCGCGTCTCAATGCCGAACAGCGTCGCAAGCTCGAGGAATTCGCAGCACTGTGCGGTGACGAAAACACACCGTTGCGTAAAAGTTTCTTCGAACGCGCCAAAGAATTTTTCAAATAATCTTCTGTCATTCCGAGGGGAGCGCAGCGGACTCGAGAAATCTCTCACTGTGAATATTTTCAACGATGGTTAACGATGCCGTAAAACTGATCGAGTGTCCCCGCGACGCCTGGCAGGGTCTGAAGAGACAAATCCCAACGGACCTGAAGGCGCGATATCTTCGCGAGCTGATCGCAGCGAAGTTCAAGCACATTGATGCCGTAAGCTTCGTCTCTCCGAAAGCAGTGCCACAGATGGCCGACAGCGAGAGCGTGCTTGAGCAAATCGATCGGCCACCCGATGTCGAAATTATCGGAATCGTAGTCAACGAGAAAGGGGCGGAGCGCGCCGTTGCGATGCCAGCGGTAACGACCCTGGGCTATCCCTATTCCGTTTCGGAAACGTTTCTGCGCAAGAACCAGAACCAGTCGCCCGAACAGTCCTGCAAAATTTTACAGTCGCTTAAAACAACAGCGGACGATTCGGGACGTGATCTGGTCGTTTATATCTCCATGGCTTTCGGAAATCCCTATGGCGATCCGTGGGATAGTGAAAAGCTCCATGCTACGGTGGCGAAAATCGCGGACCTCGGGATCCGTTCGATCTCACTCGCGGATACAGTTGGTCTCGCTGCTCCTTTGGTTATCAGCCGCGTGGTGAAGTCCGTCCTCAGCAAAACCGCTAATTGCGAAATTGGTCTGCACATGCACAGCAGACGCAACGATGCCGCAACGAAAGTGCTGGCCGCTTATGATGCCGGTTGCCGCCGAATTGACTCGGCCCTTGGCGGATTGGGTGGATGCCCATTCGCGCAGGATGCATTGGTCGGAAATATTCCGACAGAAATTGTGATCGAGGCGCTTCGCGAACGCGGCGTGGAGTCGCCGGTCGCCGAATCGCTCGCGCATCCGCTCACGATGAATTTGGCGATCGCCTCCGAGTATTCCTGAGCAGTCAAATATTTCGCCATGCATCGCTTCTACGTTTCCCCGGAGAATTGGAATCCCAGCGCGCTCTCCTTACGCGGATCGGAAGCTCACCACTTGCGCGACGTCTTGCGTATGGACGTTGGCGAGAAGGCTGTTCTGTTCAATGGACGCGGACGCGAAATCACAGCCGAGATTGTCGATCTTAGCAGTGACGAAATTCGATTGCGCAAATTGCACGAAGCAGAAACTCCGCCGCTGCGCTGCCGGATCGTTCTCGGGCAGGCGATTCCAAAAGGGAAAAACATGGAGTTGATCGTCCAGAAAGCAGTCGAGATCGGTGCAGCCGAGATTACGCCGATCATTTCCGATCGCACCATTGTTCAGGTCGATTCCGAAAGTGCCGCGCAGAAACAGGTGAAATGGCAGCAGATTGCAATCGAGGCCGCCAAGCAATGCGGCCAGAACTGGCTGCCGCAAGTGCATGCCCCGCAGAAGCTCAACGATTTTTTTGGTGTAGAGGCGCGAGTCCCCACGCGCACTGCGAACGATCTGCGGATGGGGACAGTCGCCCCTACACCCGATCTTCGCCTGATCGGGTCGCTTCAGCCCGATGCGAAGCACTTAAAAGAAATCCTCGCGGATTATTGGAGCGAACACCAGGAGCGCCCCCGGAGTGTGTTGATGCTTATCGGACCGGAAGGCGATTTCACGCCTGCAGAGCTTGCCCTCGCACGCCGCCACGGATGTCGGCCCATTACGCTTGGCCCGATTATCTTGCGAGTGGAAACCGCCGCGATCTATTGCCTGAGCGTTCTCTCCTACGAATTGCTGATGTAGCAATGTCGCTGCTATTCAGCGATTGCCGCTTCGAGGTCGGATTTCGTGGGAAGAGTTGGAGTGGGAGAAGTGTTGTCGGGTGGCGCCGGCTCGATCGAGACAATTGTAAATTGAGCGGCGCCATGGTCGGTGTTGAGAGAAATCGCTTCACCAACACTGTGCCCAAGTAGCGCCTGACCGATCGCGGTTTGATACGAAATCAAGTGCCGGTCAGGGTCGCCGTCCCAGGCGCCGAGAATCGTGTAGGTCTCTTCGTTGTTCGTCTCTGCGTTACGCAGCTTGACGACCGTACCGATGGAAACACGCGAGGTATCGACGTTTTCAAACGAAGTTCCACGCGCGTTATGCAGCATTTGTTCGAGCTCGGCTTTGCGTCGCATCAGCACGCTTTGCATTTGCTTGGCCGCCCTAAATTCAAAATTCTCGCTCAGGTCGCCATACGACCTTGCAAGGGCGATCTCCTTCCGGTTCTCCGGAATCTTCACCTTTACGAGCTCTTCGTATTCGGCTTTGCGTTTTTCCAAGCTGCTCCAGGAAACGATCAACGACGCGGCCTTTTCCTGCGGTTGCCCTCCAGTGACCATGCTTTCCAGTTCTGGATGAATCTTAATGATCCTGGCCAGAAGCGAACGTTTCGTGAGCTCGTCAAATAGCGGGCTCAGTTGCAGGCGTCGCATGGCGTCGCGTGCGATCCCAATGTCGGCGTTCGCAAACATTTGGCCAATCAATTGTCGATCTTCGGCAAATGCGCGGTGCAACTTGCTGGCGCGTCCAGGAGTGTTGTGTTGCTCGCGCTCGAGCGCCGCGAGAATGGCGCCGAGTAATTCCGGCGTGATCAGTTCGCTCCAGCGCTCTCGTTCGGTGCACAGCCAGGCCAGCATTTCGCTGGTGGCGGAATGCTCGCGAATGCTGCGCTTGAGCATCGACCGAAGCTCGTCCTGTTGCCCCCCCTCGCTCAAGATGCGTGCTATTTGCGCCATTATGCGACCGTGAGTTCCTTGCAGCAATTGCAAGGCGCGCTCCGTCCAGCGCGGACCGAGCGCGGAGGGCAACACTTGCAAAATTTCCCTCTCTTTTGCCGCGGGCAATTTCGGCAAGATCGACATCAAACGCTTCTCTTCCTCGAGAATTAGTTTCGAAAGAATCAAACCGATGTGCGTTGTGTG
>WNFQ01000075.1_pt1 | contig 49373 bp, 81 predicted proteins | sample 5400171 | NCBI WGS metagenome assembly WNFQ01 (sample SAMN13153356, study PRJNA577476) | soil metagenome | isolation source: 20 cm soil under Madrone tree | place: USA:California | collected 2016-06-14
AATATAACAAGAGATATAAAAAGGATTATTAACTAATTAAGGAAAATATGAAATATCACGCTATGAATTTTATGGTTGGAGGTTCATTCGCTCTAATTTCAATAATGTTGGGATATAATTTTGGCACTTGGCAATATTGGTTAATTAATATACCTTCAGCATTAGTCATCATAAATCTATTTCATTGGCTATTTCCCAAGCTTAAAAATGAAATATTGATGAAAAATAGAAAAAAGATTGATGAAGAATTGGAAGATTATTGGGTCGAGAAAGAAAAACGTAGAGAGGTAATACTTTTATCCGAAGAAAAAGAGGAAAAATTAGAAAGAGATAAATTGGCATGTAATCTTTATATCTATAATAAACCTATTTATAATCGCGTTTTTCTGATGACAGATGGTGTAACATGGTGTAACAACTTTAAGCAGAATCTATAAATGAAATATTTATATTTGATTTTCAGACTTTTTAAAGCACCTTCTTGCAAACATAAGTGGGCTGAGATTAGGGTAGAAAGTTATGGTGATTATCAGTATTTGGTAAAGTTTGATCATGGTTATATCAAAAGAAGAGAATCAGTTTGCCAATGCGTTAAATGCGGAGAACAGAGGAGTTTTAGAGTATGAGCGAGTTTAAGAAATACCGAAACCGAAATAATCCGGCTGAGGTTGTGGAGGCTATTCAAAAGCCCGCGGATGTAAACCTAAGAACGCAAATAAAAGAAGGCTTAGATTCTTACAATCGAGGTATATTTAGCTGCACTAGCATTACACATTGGTACATAAAAGGTGGCGTAGGGCCTATAACAGGTATGACGGATAGAAAATTTAAAAAAATGTACGAGGAAATAAAAGAATGAGCATTGAAGAGAAAATAGCGGAGCTGGAAAGATGGGCTACTACCCACACTATCCAAGAGAAACATGACAGTCATGTGAGAGGGCCTTTTATAACTCCCAAACAAGCCTATGAAGATGGTAAAATTTATGCAGCACGGAAAGCGCTTGAAATCATCAAATCTTTACAGAACGATATTGAATTATTAAAGGTATATAGTAAGGGTTTGTTGATGGGTGCTGATTCTATTAGAGAAGAAAACCAGAAGCTGAAAGAGAAATTGGAGATTGCCACAGAGGCATTAATGGAAATTCAATTAGCCGTCGATAATGAAAATCCAAGCCACGAAACTATTTGGCGAATAGCTTATGAAGTAACAAATAAATCGCAGAAGCAAAATGATATTTAACGTAGTTTTGGGGGTTTGGGTTTTGTTCTTGATTTGTTCTATACAACAACTTTGGGTGTATGGAGGCTTAGAAGACAAAGATAAAATAAATCAGATAGAAGATAAAATTATGATCTCTAATAAGAAAATAGTTTATTTAATAATGATTCCAATAACAATCATGGCAATAATTTCAAAGTTTGTATGAAAAATCTTAAAGCTTTTCTCAAGCGATTATTTTGTTGGCATGAGTGGCGCAGAATTAATACGCTTTGTGCTCATTCTAAGAATATTAATCAATGTATCAAATGTCTAAAATATAATTGGCAATCATTATGAGTAACTACATCAAATACTACCGCCTAAAATCAAGCAAATCCAAAAAAGCTACGCACAGAGGCTATTTTATAGATGCGCGGGGAAAATATCCGAAGCGATTAGGTCATTCCAAAGACTATTATTATGTTATTTTTGGTAATGCAATTAATGAATGTGATGATAAAGAAATGAGAATGGAAGACTTTGACGAATTTATTAAGGATTATATAGAGGTGAAAGCGAAATGATAACAATAATTAACTAGGTATCATGGAAATAATTAGATTAGAAAAAAAGAAGGCATCAGTGGCCCGAAAACTTTGTGCCAGAATTAGAAGGTGGAGTTTATTACTGCCCATATTGTTTAAAAGGAAAGCCATCTACCGAAAATCAGGAAAGCGGTAAATCAAATATTAACAAAAAAACGGAGTAAAAATGTCAGAAGAATCATGTTCTTGTCACATCAATCCGCCATGCACCTATTGCATGAATAAATGCGGAGAATGCGGAGATCAAAATTGTGAAGAGCATTTTGTAGAAGAAGTTAAGAAAGAAGAGGTGGTAGAAACTCCTCTTATTTTCTCTGATAAAAAATTCTATTACGCAGACCCATCAAAATTTGTAATTAAAGAATGTATTGCTTGTTTAGATCGAGGATGGATCAAATTCTTTAATGCGGATGGAGATTTGGAGACATGGGCACAGGGATATAGCAAAGAAGATTTATTTGAAAATCAGCCAGATGCAGTAGCAAGAATGGCCTTTATGAGAAGGCTTTATTTAGAAACTTTCAGAAAAAAGCCTTTTCTTAAGCCAAAATTTTTAATTGAAAATCTGGAAAAATTCATATTCATCGAGAGCGCTATTAATGAGCAACTCAAAGATTATCCAAATTTTGAATCGATAAGTTTTACAGATGTTTCCGCAGGAGGAATTCAAATTGGCGGTTCTCATAAATTAGTCGAGAGATATTATTACGGCCATCATCAACCTACTATCAAATATGATTTTTCAAACTTTCAGCAATGTATCGAGGAATTTGTAAGTAACTGGAAAAAAATAGACAACGCTGAATATACCCAAGGTTATAGGCAATATTTACGAGAAGGTGAGCGATATAATTGGAATTAAATCCATCTAACGCTTTGGGAGAAAGTTTTAAAATTGGAGGTGGAGGATGAATAAAGAAAAAGGATTCACCAAAACAACAGCAAAAATCTTAGGTAGAACTGTTGAACTTGGTGAGATTAACTTGAGCGTTGCAAAGCAAAATTACAAAATTGAAATGCAACCTAGTTTTGAAAATGATGGCTACGGACATCGCAGAAGTGTCACCTCTATCAGCGAACAAGGGCCTTTATTTGAGTTCGAGGGCTTCGTGATTAAAGAATATGACGGCTGGAATATGTGGATAGAAAATCCAAAAGGGGAAGGAACAACAATTCCAAAGTTAAAGTTTTTAAATATTTTGGATAAAATTTTTAAGGATAATTTTTAATGACACCCCAGAACGAAAATAAATCAATATGAATAAACTAGACCTTATTGAGAAAATTAAATCTTTTAGAAATCTAAAAAAGAACTGGGATTCTTATGGTGCAAACCCGCCTAGCGAAAAAACAATTCTAAGGGCTATATGGCTTGTAAAATGTTTGCCAGGAGATGAATTGCCGGATTTAGAAGTCATTCCTGTGGATGAGGCTATTGCATTTGATAATGGCAACTTGTCAATTAGGGTTTGGGAGGAAAATAAATCAATATGATAATATTACGCTCAATCTTCTTGTTAATTTTAGGTATGATTTCATACACTATTCTCCAATATTTTGGTTATGATTTAGATGATTGGCAGCTTTGGGTTTCACTCTTTGCTATCGGATTTATAGTTGAATGGTTTTTTGGTGATAAAATTTTTCAGCGTAAGAAATAACTCGGAACAAAAATAAATCAATATGAAAAACAAAAAATTACTTAAAATTCTATCTGATTTATCAATTGAGTTAGAAGATATTTATAGAGACGGAGAAAAAGAAAATATGAGCTGGACTCATCATATATCAATACTGGGAAAAATTATAGAAATTAAAGTAACTGCTGCCAAAGATGAGTAAATATCAAGAAAAGGGTGATGTGGTTTCTTTTAATCATGAAGGAAAAAGATTGGTCGGTGAATATCTTTATTCAGTTGACAGAAAGCGACCTGATGGTTGGCTAGATTTAATTTTCTGCATCAAAGTTGATGAAGAATTTGTTAGAGTTGTTTGCTCAGAAGCGGATCTAAAAGTTGAGAGGAAGATATGAGAAAAATCTTTTATGAGATTTTCAAGGATCATAACAAGGAACTTAATGGCATAAAAAGCGGTAGTTGCATAAGATTTGAAGATGAAATTTATATACTTTTTTATTGTGATGAGAGGTTTAAATATGATGGTTTGCCTAGCTCATATAAGGAAGATTGGTATCTTTATAATTTACAAACGAAGGTGATTCAGCGAGTTCATGATTATAACAGAATCATATTAAAATTAGCTAAAGATAAGAGAAAATAAATTAATATGAGCAAACCAATTTTAGATGCCTGTTGCGGAAGCAAAATGTTCTGGTTCGATAAAAACAACCCTAATGTTTTATTTGCAGATATTCGCAGGGAAGAACATATTTTATGCGACGGCCGAGAATTGAAAATTACGCCGGATGTTGAGATGGATTTTAGAAAAATGGATTTCAAAGATAATTCTTTCAAATTGGTAGTGTTTGATCCACCGCATTTAAAATCGGCCGGAAAAGATAGCTACATGGCCAAAAAATATGGAACCCTTCAACCGAATTGGAAAGAAGATATTGAGCAGGGATTTAAGGAGTGTATGAGAGTTTTAGAGCCGTTTGGAATATTAATTTTCAAATGGAATGAAACTCAGATTAAGGTCAGTGAGATTTTGAATGTAATTGGATTAAAACCATTGCTTGGCCACAAATCCGGTAAGAATTCAAATACGCATTGGTTAACATTTATGAAAATGAATTAGTATGAGTGAGAATAAAACTAAAAAACTATATTTTGATTGTCCGGTAAAGGCGCTCTACATGATAAGAGAGTTTGACATCAAAATTGATGGATTGGATAAGCGTTGGGGAAGATATGCAGTAAATCAAGAAGATATACTCAAAAATTTTCATAAATATATTGAAGAAAAGCTTTATGTGGCGCTAGAATCGGAGTATATTTTTGACAACAAACAATTTTTTATGCCAAAGGAGGAAGTGTGAGTGAGAAGGAAATGAAAATGGAATAGCCTAAAAATTCACGAAAAGAGAGATGGATGGGAAATTCCAGCTTTGCAGATTTTTATTGAAAAACCAACTGAAAGAGGTTGTTGGCATTATTTCCGCAGAAAACTTTAACAACATCTTACTACTAATAATATGGCGAATTTAAGAGAAATACAAGAATTTGTTGCTACAAAATGCTGCTCCGATAAATATCGTAAGAATGCAGAAGAATTAAATTTTACAGACGCGGATTACCTTAATTGTTTAGGAATGCCGGATTTAAGAATGATTATGAAAGCCCTAGGATCAATCTATGCTGTAACTGGAAATGGGACATTTCTAAAATATGATGAGTCTTATAAAATATATAAACCTTTGCAAATATATAACTTAATTGGCAATCATGATCAAATGATGAATATTGTACATAAACTATCCAAGCCTTTATTACCTAAAAATTCTAAATTAACAAAAATGCAAGTTACTGAATTAAGATGGAATATTGATAAATTAAATTTAGGAGAACAATCCGAGGAAGTGCAACTGAGAATAGCGGAGTTATTAGGATTTATTTTATAACAACATCTTACTACTAATAATATGACAAAAGAAATTAATGTTTTTAAGAAAAATGGTGAGATTCACAATTCTTGTCCACATATTGACAATATTTTAGAACTTTGCAGTAAGCAGGAAGATATTATTTCTCAAATCAAAGAAGAGCTGGAAAGGGTTAGAAAAATTAATGAGGAATTAAGAAAAAGCAATAATTACGATAAAGGAAAGGAAGAAGTTTGGGATGAGGTATCCGATATTGTCGAAATCAGAAGATGTGATGCAAGAGATTTGAAAAAATTTTGTGAAGAAAGAAATGAAATGGAGCGCAGAATAGATCAGTTAGAAGATGAAAATGATGATTTGCTAAAACAAATCAGAAGTTTTGATGACGCCTAACAACATCTTATACTAATTAATATACAAAAAAAAGTAATCCTATTTTACATAAGGTTTCTTATGCATCCGTGTTGTATATTTGGAATAAAGAAAATATTAAGTGCATATAGCTATTGACTTCCTTAAATTTTAGTTCATATTATAAAGGGGCGTTTATGAAATGTAAAACTAACCAAATAAAAAGGAATTTTATGACTGAAGAGCAAATACAGGATTTAAAAAGAGATAAATTAAAAAGTGATTTAATGATTGCAGAAAGAAAACTCCAAATGTTAGAAATTGGGCTCGAAAAAAACTCACCCTTTGGTGATTTCAAATTATGGGATAAAGACAAAGAAGAAACGGTGGCCGAAATTAAGTTATATCAATATCAAGAAACCTACGCTTCTGAAAATGATTGGAATGAAATATTAAAAGCTGCCGCTCTGAAAGTTATAAAATATTTAGAAGAAAAAGAAGATACCTTAGAGAAAATAAGACTGGAAGTAAAAAGAGAAAAGATATCCCCTCATTTGCAAGATAGAATTATTGAAATAATGAATCAGGATATTAAAAAGACAAGAATTAAAATCTATGAAATTAACCAATTGCTGATATGGGAATTAGCAGAAACGGATTAGTCGCTGACTAAACATGAAAAAATTCATCGGCTACATTCGCGTTTCCACCGATAAACAAAACTACGGCCTTGATGCTCAGTTATCTATAATCAATAATTATATCAAGAACAAAGGCGAATTACTGGCTTACTATGAGGATAAACTTTCTGGAAAATTAAACGAAAGGGCTGGCTTACAAAATGCTTTAGAACATTGCAAAAAAGAAAGAGCCACACTATTAATTGCCAAGCTTGACAGGCTATCAAGAAATGTGGTATTTTTATTCCAAATTAGAGAATCCGGCGTCGATATTGCTTGTTGCAATTTGCCAGATTTAAACACTTTAACACTTGGTATTTTTGCTACAATGGCCCAACATGAAAGAGAAATAATTAGTCAGCGAACTAAGGAAGGAATGGCGGTTGCTATCGCCAAAGGAAAGAAAGTTGGAAGAAAAAAAGGCTATAAACGCCATCCCTCAATTTCTGAAAAAATTAGAGCTTCAAAAAGATCTAAAGCCTTAACAGTTAATGAAAGGTTAATAAAAGCTGCATTGCATCTCAAAAGTAAGAATTTGCCTATTTGCGCGATAACCAGGGAGTTAAACAGCCTTGGATTTGTGGCACCAAAAGGTGGAGGACTAAAGCCTTTCCAGGTTTATAGAGTGTTGAAACTGCTGCTGTAAATGTTATGCCGGCCTTATGCAAAAGCAATGAAGGAGCGGCGCACCTCATTAAGAAGCGTGTGATTTAACCACTTTATTTATTAATGATTTAAAAACAAGAGAAATATGTCAGACGATTTTCAAAACACTATTAATGAGATAAGAAATTTTAATCAAATAATTTTTAATGCCATGCCAGCTCATTCAAAATTAGAAAAATTGGAAGAGACTGTTAACAAAAAAGATAAAAGGAAATTAGCAAAAGCTTTAATGTGGCATAATGATGGCGATAGTTTTGATCAAAGAATATTTGAATTAATTTCTAAAGCTCAAAGCACAAGCCATAATTATTATCGGTTAATGATGGGCTTTCCTGATTATGTAGAAATGTGGGCAGAGTGGCAAGCGACCGAGAATGAAGAAGATTTTTTCAATAAATATGAGGTGATTATTAAAGCTTAATCAAAGCAGCGATAATACCAATACCAATAGCGATAAAGCTTCCTAATTTAATCGTAAGTTTTTGCTCTAGGATTTGCAAATCTTGTTTAGTTGCTGCCGTATTAGCAGAGTCACTTTGAACTTCTTTAATAGCTTCAGCAAGCTCTTCAGCTTGTTCTTTCTGCATTCCGGCTTCTTGAAGCCTTTTGGCAAATTTTAAAGTGTCGAAAGTGATAGCTGACATAAAAAAATCATTTAAAATTACTCCACCCTTGGAGGGTGGCTTGTGCCTGAGGGCAATTCTTGAAAGTAATATTATAATTAAGTTAGGAAATTGTCAATTAGGTTTTGCCCGACGTCGGGAAAAACCCTGGTTTTGAAGGGTTGGGAGCAGTTTTTAGTTGCAAAGCGAGTAATGAAGCCTTACAAATCAAGGCTCCACCTTATGCTACCGACATTTGTGGCGGTAGCATAGTAATTATGTAATAAATATGACATTTAAAGAATGGATGATTAATTTCATCAAAGAAAGCAACACAATTGAAAATATCCACCGTGGTCCAACCTCGGAGGAAATCGAGGAGGCTTGGCGCTTTATTGAGTTAGAGGATATTGATATTGGTGAAATTATAAGATTCGTTTCGGTTTATCAGCCAAATGCTGTTTTGAGAGATAAAAAAGGCCTGAATGTTATGGTTGGAAATCATCTGCCACCAAAGGGAGGGCCAGAAATAAAAAAGATGCTTGAGGATTTCTTAGATTGCATAAATGGGGATCCAATATCTGATTATACTAAAAATCCATTCTTGGCACATAAAGAATATGAAGCTCTTCACCCATTCACTGATTGCAATGGTAGGAGTGGTAGAATTATTTGGTTATGGCAAATGAGAAAACTAAATAAAAAATTCGCTCCTATGGGATTTTTACAGACTTGGTATTATCAATCTTTGGATTCTAAATGTTCGAAAATTTAACGCTAAAATTTTCGAACATTTGATTGCCGTTTCATGAAAAGCGATCATGAGTTATGAAAAACGATTCATATTACTCAATTTTAGCAATTTCATTAACATCGGGTTTAGGCGCCTTCATCTTTTTAATTAAATAGTAAGCAAAGCCAAGCAGAACAACCATCCCAACCAAATAAAGCAAGATAGATATTGCTTTCGTTACGATGAATAATATTACAACAACAATCAAAGGGACAAAAACGATCCAAAAAGTGCCAAGCATCAATCTTTTCCAATTGCCGGCCGCAGGAGGGGCATCATTTATTGCAGCATCTATGTCATTCGGGTGCTTGATGAAAAAATCAACTAGAGTTGGAATTCTAACGCTATTTATTGTTTTTTCAAATATTGCCCTGAACTTCTTTAAGAACTTATCGATTAAAGTCTGAGCCTTTATCGTATCGATTGTAATTTGACCGTCTGTTTTTGTGATTGGATTGTTATCTTTCATTTTTCTTGAGCATAAATTTCCTGGCCTCAGTTAAATCGTGATTGTAATTTTTGCAAAACTTTAAAATTATTCTTCGACAAACTTCTTTGAATTGAGTCATAAAACATTAAAAGTAATTAATAAGAAAAGTATAGTATCACTATTGAGGTGATTTAGTTAAAATCTTAAATGTTCCCTTAATATAAGAACCAAATTGTTTTCTATTTCCACGTTTTTTGATAGATAAATGAACCCAGCTTTTTTCAATTAAGCATTGATCAACTTCAATATTTTTTTCTTGTAAATATAATACTATTTTTTTAGGAGTTCCAAAGCTAGGACAAATAAAATCAATGGCTTGACCGTATAAATGTTGGCTATATTTTTTGCCTTTCACCAAATCATTGACTTGCGGGTTTCTATATGCAGACGAAATTATAATTGAAAAATCTAATAAATCTCTAACTTCTTGTATTTTATCAGCCACAACGCTAAGGCTATCAATGATAGTTTGGTTATCAGTGAAGTTGTTGATCTTGTTTTTCTTTGCAACTTCTGATGTGAAAAAGTCTATCGGTTTGAAGTTTTTTCTTTGTAATTTTTCTAGGCTCATTATTTAACTTGTTTACACATTTTTTTAATTGCAGCCTTTTTACAAACTGGATGATAATTTGCGCATTTGCAGCAATATCTGATATTATCTGATAGCATCGCTCTCAAAGTATCTTTTTCTAAATCCGCAAAATTCTGCTTTGGTTCAAAAATGGTTAATTCTTCCGTCACACAATAATTACTCTTTTCTCTCGAACTGGCGCAGCTTATCAACGAGCTCACTACGAGACATACTATCAACATAGCTGTCAATTTTCCGGTCATTTCTAATATCATCTAATTCCTCCTCCAATTTTGAATTTTGCGCGGTTTTTGATCCGCTCAACCAAGTTAAAATAAGTGTGATTACAGCTACAAAAGCAGCCAAACCTATGCCTAAAAAGTTCATTTTGGTGAATAAAGCGCTGATAATTTCCATGATTGATTATTTATTAACTAAATTATTGATACAGGTTGATAAACTCGTATTGATACCGATCGCGATCATTGTGCCAGCAATACCAATACATAAAACTAGGCCATACCATTTATTTCTGAATAAATAGCGGCCAAAAGAAAAAAGTTGATCAATCCAGGATTTTGGTTGTTCGCAGTGATCTTTATGCTTAATTTTTTTTATCATATACCCTCTTTAAAATTTCATATATATTGGCAATATCCTTGCCCATTAATTTTATATCGCTGGCCATGTTTGCCATTTCGACTTTTATTTCCGATTTGTTGAGTGCTGCTTCTGTTTTAATTAAACTTTTAAAGAGGGTATATATGAGCCCTATTAGGCCAATGAATGCGCCGATTGTGATGGAAATATAAGTGTTCATTGTTTTTTTTGAGTCTTTAGTATCCTCGATTATCAGATTAGAATTGTCTTTCAGATATTCGGATTTCATATAATCGAGGATTTATTTGTTAATAATTAACTTCGTCTGCGCCCTTCTCTGCTCCCGATTTTTTTTTGGCTTTTTCAATCGCTTCATGAATTTGAGCAGTTATTAAATTTGGTAATAATTCTGATTCATTAAGTTCTTTTTGCATTAAATCTAAATCCACTCTATCAACTTCAGTGAATCCATTTTGGGATAAATCAACAGCTATTCTATATGCTTTCAAATTCGTTAAATGTTTCGTTTTTCCTGCCAAAACATTAGCAGCAAGATCACTTGCTTTTGAATTTGTTATTTCATTGCCCTTTAAGTCTGTAATTGAAAAATTTAAATCAAGCTTCATATTTTCTAAAATTTAATTAATAAATAATCGATAGATTAATTCTATCGAAGTAAGGGATTTAATAGTTTTTTTCTATTAAAACAACTTTTCTTTCAAGATTGCGAAAATGCCTTTTTTAGGCGCCTCATCAAGCTTAACATCATCAACCACTTTATCCCTAATGTATTGTCCTGCAGCTCTTGCAGTATCGCCGAAATATTCTTCAAAATCTGAGCCTGAGATTTGAAGCGTTCTTTGATCTAAAGGGTGGCTATCTCCAGCGGCGGAGATATTAGAAACTAAAATTGCTTGCTTCTCTGAAAAGCGAATTGAAAGCATAAACGGCTCTTCTATTGCTTCTGGAATTTCGATATTTTTAGTTGCGTTGAAATATTTCTTTTTGATTCCCATATTTAATTAATTGTTGGTTGACTATTTTGTAAAGTTTGAACCTGGGCAGAAAGTTGCTGAACAGCAGCAATTAGAGGGCCAATGAATTCTGAATAACGAAGGCCGCAAGGCGAAGTATCGCCTGCTTCATTTACAGATGGGTCAACATATCCGGCGAAGTCATTGCTATCAATATTAAGTTCATCCAGAACTTTTTTAACTTCTTGCGCGATTAGGCCGTGATGTACTCTCTTATGTGTAATAGTTCTTGTTTTTTCTTTTCCTTCTTCTCCTTCGGTAATGTCATGGTCGTTGAATTTGAATTCACGCGGCCTCAAGCTATTAATAAAATCTAAACCCAATCTGGTGTCTGCAATGCTGTTTTTTGTCGTTTCATCAGAGGTATTAATTGTTGTTGTTCCAGCCCAAAGCTGCGACCATCTAGCGCCAGAAGCGCCGAGAGTGTAAGCATTATCGGCGCCAGCTTGCATACTTGAAACAGTGAGGAGACAAATTCTTGTGCTCGAAGGCCACAATTCTAAGCTGCCCACACCTACGATTCGCCCGACATTTCCAGAGTTAAATTTAATTTGTCCACCGATAGCTGATGCGACTATTTCATCAAAAAATTGGATTCTTTCGGCCGTTCCAGTTCCAAAGCCAGCAATTTGCGTTCCTAAGCCTGCCGTGCCTGAATATGTTACTACGAAAGGATCGGCTGTTGCTGAAGTAATATTCACTGAGTCGCCAAAAAAAGCTTTTCCAGCGTTTCCAAATCCGCCTTTGTTTACCAAACTTCCGGTTATGGTTGAAGAAGATGCGGTCGTAGCTGTAATAGTGGCGATACCACTGCCAGCAATCCTGAAAAGCTCTTGTTCGGTAGTACTGGTTAATCCAGCATAGAAGACGTGATCGGTCGTTGTATTACCAGCCTGATACTTTAATATTCCTGATTGTATGCCGAATCCGCTATACTGAAAATCATTATTTACATTTTCATAGAGTACGATCTTTCTTTTCACCAAATCACTTGGAAATTGCAAATATCCATTTGCTGTCGCGCCAGCGATACCAATATTTCCGGCAAAAGTAACAAGTCCGGCCGTGGTGATTTTTAGCAATGCGGTATTGGCTAATGTTGGAGCAGAGCCATATGTCAAATATAGAGTGTCACTGTCGGAATTCCGAAGGCCAAACGCATAACCACCCACGCCAGTAATGTCAAAAGCAAGAAAAGGATCGCTCGCACTTGCGCCACCAACTCTAATGTCTAGTTTTGACGCGGCGCTAGCAGTGTTATTTTCGTTCGCGAAGCTATAATATGTTGTAGCATTTTGTGCGACGCCAAAAAGGGCGCTCGCTGTTGTGCCGGATACTCCTGCGGCTATAGTTAGAATATTGACGCTATTTACTTCATCACGAATTAACCAGTTTTCACTACCGCTTCTTGAACCAACCCCCCACCTTAGCGTACTGGCTGTTCGATACAAAATTCGATTAAATCCATTTGTCGAATCTCCCCGGGTTAAAAATAAATCCGCGGCATTTGCAGAGCCGGTAGTAGTGCTTTTAATTTCAGGTTGGACATTTCCTGTATTGCTTATGGTGAGGCCGGCGAAGGTCGGGCTAATTCCGGAAGTCGTATTAGTGAATTGCTTATTTGTATCCGTTGCAATGAGTGATGACGCGTTCAGAGCATCATTAATTATATTTCCGCTGATCAATACACCATCGGCAGGGGCCCTATTATCACCAGCTACCGGCGCGCCGATTGTCATTCTGCCATCAATTGAAGCTGCCCATTTTTTTGTGCCGCCAGCGGGCAACTGAATAGATAAACCAAATGCATTAGTTACGGTTCCAGATCCGGAATAGGTGCCAGCGCTTACATAAAGCCCTGCATGAGATGTTACGGTTTGGCCGGAAGCGATCGTAATCCTTGGATTTATCCAATGGCTTAAGGTGGTAGTCATGCTGCCAGTGCAATTTATTATCGTGTCAAGATAATATGCTGATGCAAGGGGATTTATAGCATTTGTGACGTTTATGGTTCCGGTAATTGCTAATCTTTCACCGCTCAGGGTTGAATTACCACCGATTATGAATCGATGATTCGGGTTAAAGGTATCGTAAAAAAGGTTTGCGTTTTCTTGCGAAATAACTTTACCAGCTCCAGCAAATAAAATCGATCCTACGGTTAAGGCATCATTTATGATATTTCCTTGCACTAAAATGCCATCTACCGGCGCGCGGGTATCAGCTACAACGCCTGATCCAATTGTTATTCTGCCGGCAAAAGCTGCTGAAAAATTATTCGACGCATAAAGTGGTATTGCAGAAAATAAATTAATCGCATTTGTAACGGTTCCGGAGGCGGCACCTTGGTAAATATATAATCCATAAACATTATCTGCCGTTCCCGAAACAATAAAAGATGTATTAATTCCTGTCTGTGCAAAAAGACTTCCACTAGCAATATTGAGTGTACTGTTAAAATATGCTGCAAATCCAACTGATCCGGGGGTTCCGAATAACCCAGCAATATTAAATAATCCGGTTGAGGTAGCAGTATTAATATTGACTGTTCCGAATTGCACAGTGGAAGTGGTAGCAATGCTTTGCGGCAAGGTTAAAGTTATTGCTCCAGTCTGCGCAATTCCAAAAAAGCCATTTGCAAGCACTTGATTTGCTGTTCCGGTTATAGATGCAGCGGTTCCAGCGGTAGTTGCCAATGTTCCTGAAGGCGGAAATGTAACATTTGTGGTGTTAGTCATCGTGAAAGTGCTAGCGAAAGCCCCTGATGTTGTGAGATTTCCACCTAAAGTTATTGATTTGCCGTTAATTTTTGTGACTGTAGGGTTTGGATAAGTTCCCGAAAGATCACCTCCAGCGGCACCCGTTGGAGCTGCACCAGTAATCGCAACTGAGCTAACAGCGGTGATTAATCCTTTAGCATTCACAGTAAATGCCGCAACATGGGTGCCATCACCAAAACTTCCTATATTGCTATTTACGGTAGCTAAAGTTGTGGTTAAACCTGAAGTGCTAACATCTCCAGAAAGATCAGAGCTGATCAGATTTTTATTTGGATCAGTAAAAACAAGTTTTGATGGAGTAAGAGCAGCATTATTTATATTTCCACCAATATAAGCATTTCCAGCGTTTCCAAATCCGCCTTTGTTTACCAAACTTCCGGTTATGGTTGAAGAAGATGCAGTTGTAGGATTTATTGTTACTTTTGTCGAAATTACTTCTAAGACATTAACCCCGGTTGCAACGATCCGAGCTACGCCGACGCCGGGAATATCAAATCCTGTTAATGTATCAATATTACTTGAAAAAATTGATTTTGTAGGATCTCCAGCGGATGCTTGGCCAAAAACTCTATTAAATGTGGGATTAAATAAGTTTAAAGAATAATTTTGACCAAGTCTGGCTATTGGGATTAAATCATCTATTGTTAGATTACCACCATTTGGTAATTGACTTATTTTTCTATCCATCTCAGCGCTCTAATAAAATATCTCCACCATCTTCAAACAACAAAAAATTTGAATCTTCCAATAAAAGACTATTGCGTGTTGGAGGAGGATTTTCATCATCACCAGTTTCAAGAATTGTTGATCTGGTAATATTAAGAATATTTTGAACTATAGTGTTAATTATCATGTGCCAACCCCTATGATATATAAATTTAAATTTGGATTGGTACCGCCGATTAAATCAAATTGTAATTCTTCTTCATGTTGTAATTGATTAAGAGTTAATCCTGATACTGCTTCGGTTATGGTTGCTAAAGTAGTTTGATTTGTCCAAGATATGCAAACTGGGATTACAACACTGCCGATTTTTCTTGATACAAGAATATACCCATCAATACCAAAATCACCATTTGCAGCTATTTCAACTTGGGCGCCGAACGAAACTTTTCTTAAATCAACCGTACCCGAACGATTGGAGTTATTGAGCGCTATTATTGTTACGGCCATTTTTATTCAAATTTGGCATTGAATCTATTTAGAGCTGTTATAGTTGTGGCTGCTTCAATATCTTTAATTTCTTGCTTTGCCTGAGTTCTTTTTGCTTTATCCGGATACTCCAAACCATCTTCATAATATTCAAAAGCTTTCTCAAGTGTCTTATTTAAGTAGAATCTGCGGGATGAAATTAACTGATTTCTTAATTCTTCTTTTTTATCTACAATATTTTTGGTTTTTGATATCCAGGTATTAGTTTGAAAATTATAAATATCTTTTCCATGCTGAGGTAAAATGAAGACTTCAACAGCTTCTTTTGGAATCGCTGAATTTTGATAACTAAATTCACCTAAATAATTGCCATCAGAATCCACGAAGATCTGATTTATAATTTTTTTTGTCATAAAAAATCTTTGTTTAGGTTAGAGAAAATGCTATAAATATATATTGCCAGTTTGCTAAAGTAATATCTGCGGTTGCACCGGTGGTTTTATTCATGATACGAGGCGTTGAGTCAGACATTCTGATATTTAAATTAGTTGTGTCAGGAACTACCGATACACCAAGTGTCACAATGGAAGCAGTTTGCCCCATCATGGGATTTGCAAAAACTATATCATTTATCGAATAACCATGCTCTGCCGTGATACATTGCATTTGCCAAATGAACAGATCTGGAATTTTTCCTAGGCCGTGCGCTAAAGTTAAAGCTCCAGCTAAAGTTATGGTTTGATTTACAGACTTAAATCTTTTATTATTAAACCACGTTGCAAGCTTTAAGGGAGTAACGAAGGTTAAATCATCAGTTCCAGTATTGGTTTTTACTTGCGTAGCTATTTCCGCTATACCCAATAATAACTCGGTGGCTTGAGCAATATTGATGAGATTGCTTAAATCCCCACATTGTTGCCAATTTGCGCCGGCAACTAAAGGATTACCAGTATTAACGTTAACTAAAGATTTCCAAAGGGTTGTTGTTCCTGCCTGCTTAACTAAAGAATTAATTCGATACTCGGTTCCTGCATCATATTCTGGAATTCCTTCTTGAAAAATATAAGCTAATTGAGAAGTTTCGATGTAGTCCAAAGCTTGATCTTCTTGCAAAGGCGGTAATGATTTACCACTTAATACAACACTATTCAATCCGTCTGCAAATGCAGCTAATGATTGCAATATTGCGAGATCGTTGCTTAAACTTCCTGAAGTTGTTCCTGAAGCTTGTGCTGACCCTGGAACGCCATTGTTTCCATTTAGACCAAAAATTTTCTGGGTTTTTCTTGGTAAAACTGCCATTTTTTCTAAAAATTAAACTTTTTTTAATTTATTTGTTGCATCTTAAAAAAAAGATGTCATAATTAAACATTAAGTTTAATTTTTATACTTAAAAAGCATAATTTGTCAATGTTTTATACCCTGATAATATCAGAGTAATTTAAAGTCCTGCCCGCCTTGCTTTGGCCATAACTGACATATCCTTCTCTTAAAATATCATTTTGTATTGAATTAATAGATTCTCCATACTTAGCATAAGAAAAATAAGGTGAATCATATTTCATTATGGCGTATATGAATACTCCCATAGGATCCGGCAAAACATTTTTTTGTAAGATAACGCTAACCAATAAACTTTTTGAACTTTCGATAAAATAAATTAAATCCATATTGCCTGATGAGCTGGCAATAATATCGGTTCCAAAGAAGTTATATAGCAAGTTATCAATTTCTTTATGTGTGGCTCTTGAGCTGTTAGAAATTACTTTTATTTTTAGAAGTAATCTATAATCTTCGTCATCCAAAAGTTGGTCATTTGAGATAATATCAGAATATGTAAGGACGCCTCCCGCCTTGCTTTGGCCATAACTAACATATCCTTGTTGGCCACTACCAGAAATATCTTGACCGTAAGGTAAATATCCAAATAAATTATCTGGAAAATCCTGTCCCTGATAGGATCTGTTAACTCCAATATATTGACCTAAAATATCTAATTGTTTGCCAACTGCGCTATTGAGATCATATCCCCCTTCTACCGAAAATTGTATATTATCAATTGCCAAAACATTGGCATTTAAAGCGATCGTAGCTGTCGCTTTTGGTTTTGCCTTATATTGGATAATTAATAAACCAACATAATATTTTACAATATTATCTATTGAAATCGGTGCAGACATATTAAATTACAGTTATGGTTATATTTGCCTCATCTAAAACCCATTTATTTTGAATTGTAGCAGTATCTAAATAATCAACCCATGTTGTGCCATTAACAGAGATTTGTGCATCAAGAGGGATCCCCTGACCACCACTATTGATTATTGCAAGGTTAGACTGGTATGTGAGGCTTGAACTATCTGCATATTGCCCAATGGTATATATTTGATTATTGGCAATAAAAGTTTTAATTGCCGTTAAATCAAAACTTTGACCTGCTTTTGTAGATTTAAGATTAAATTTGTAAAACAAAGTCTCGCTGATTGGTCTATCAAATTTTGCAGTAAAGGTTTGATTTTGGATTGTTGTGATATCAAAAGTGGTAGATCCTTTCATTCCACAACCTTCATTTAAATCGGCATATATTATTTGTGCAATATCAGCATCTGCCCCACCATCTACAATAGCCCAGATTGAATGCCCCGGTATAGAGTTAGAATCGGTTGAGCTGGTTTTATTTTCATAAACCTTGGCATCAACAACGTTCAATATATTCAGTAAATCAGCATACATTCCATCAAGAGAAGATGTCGCTTTAGTGGCAAAAGATCTTGCAAATCTTAATCTAAATGCCGCATCAGTTTCTGCATTAGCTCCTAATGTTGAGGCTCCGGTAGGATTATTGATAGTGGTAACTCCCAATACCACCGTAACTGGCAATGTAATTGTGTCTGGGGCGCTATTAATTGCACCTAAAAGCTGCGAGCGAAAAGTATAATTATATGTTCCTGGCGCAACTGGGCTTTGAGAATCAAGCAATATCCAATTATTACCTAAATTATCCATTATTGTATACCCAATGCCGTTAGCATTATTTGCATTAGCATCAAGCCCTTGCAATGTTAATGCTCTATCAACAGTAATATTAATTTGGATATTAGAGTAGGTAGCACCATTGCGGATAATGCCATTATTATAATATAATCTATCTTGCTGCGGCCCTATTGCCGTCATTGGATCAAAGGCATTATTAATATTTTGCAAAACCTCTAAAGTGTCTCTGGCTTGCTGGGCATAAATATTAATGTTTTGGCCGTCAGGTGAATTGCTATCGACATTAATATCGGCGCCATAAATTGCTTTATTTCCATCCGTAAGTTTTGTAATAATTTCCGGTAAAGTTTCGATTGTTAAACCGGTTGCATCAAAAGTATTTGGCATATTTTTTAAGAATTATTTGTTGTAATTGCTTGAGCATTTTGAGAAAAAATGGTCTCAATTGAATATTGGGTAGTAAAATTTCGATCCTGAAGATCAACGTTTAATTCGATCAAATTTACCACTCCATAACAGCTTAATATTAAGCTGGTAAGCTCTTGGCGCAAAACTTCTTTCTGATTAAATCCAAATCTGTTAATCCAATCAATGCCCGCAAGTTGATTGAAAAAACAATCTCCTACCCATTCCAATATTTTAGTTTGGATATTTTGCATTATGGCATCTTGTTGAACTTTGTAAGCATTAAGGCCATTGCCAAAAACCCAGTCACCACCATTATCTAATCCACGAATTATCATTTTAAAAGCGCATCAAATTGAGTTTGTAAATTTGTAAGGGAGGTCGTGGTTGCTGGCGTTATAGGTAAGTTGCCAGAAATAGGATCAACAACCTGCAATGATTTTATAACTGAAATTAAACTATCAATTAAAGTTTTTAAATTTTGGGTCTGATTTGATATTCCCACTTTATCATCAAGCGAGACAACCGATTGCCTAACTCCTGCTTCGGATATAAAATCCATCTCTGTGGCATTATTATTGTAATTTGCTATTGAATTAATGTAAGAATGTAATCCCACTATTGCATAAGCGTCGGTAATATGATGCACCCTAGCATTGACTGGAACTTGATAACCACCAGCTATTTGCCAATTATCTAAATTACGATCATTAAAAAGTACGCTGCATTCATCGCCCACTCTAATTGGATAAGTATAACCTCCTCCTTTTCCTTTCAAAATAATTACCGGACAGTTAACCAAAGGCGTAATTTTAAAAGAATCATTACCTGAAAATGTTGGCCTAGTCCAGGCATCAACCAGCTCTACTGTTGCGGTTTGTTTATTTGCATTAAAACTTTGTATTATCCCGACTTTGTGGCAATGAAGATTATAAAAAATATCTTTTTTCAAGGCGTCGAGGGTATTATCAAAAGTGGGTTCTGAAATTGTTGGCAAAAATTGTTCTTGAAGAACTTTTGAATCTATCATTGTATTTGCTTAAAACCGTTTACTAAATTAACTCCAATCCATAACTGCAATGTTGTTGTTAATGGGCCATTAACTGCGCCAGAAATAATACCTTTATGCTTTATTCCCATAACTTTATATTGGCCATTAAATCTAGGATCTGTTTCAGATTTTATTTCAACTAACTGCGCGAGGTTAATTTGTGGTTCAAATATCATCGTAACTTCAATGAAAGTATCTCTTCTCATAGGAGTGCCAAGCAAGCCAGTCTCTGAGCTAATTAAAAATATATCATTGGGTCCTAGAGTTTTAATAACTTCATCTATTTTAACTAAGTTAATTCGATCTAAATCAACAAATACAGCAACTCCAAATTCGCTTAAAATATTAAAAGAATCACCTAAGGCTGAATAACCAGTTTGGAAAGTTCCATCAATTTGAGTTATTGCACCTTTTTTGATATCGCCTCCTGCCACAAGCTGATTAACAACATAATCAACAATATGCTGAGAAGGTGTATTCGCACTAAAACTCTGATTTATGAAAGTATTGTAGCGACCAAATGCTCCGCTCATGGCATAAATACTTGTTACCATTTCAGTTCCGACTCTTTCTGAATAGCCTTCTAATATCGAACCGACAAAAATAGTATTAATATTTTGTCCATATCCAGCATCTAACCTAATTTGGCGGAACTGCCCTCCGCTTCCAAAACTTTGAATATTAAATCTGTCTTTGACTAATTTTGCCTTTGTTGTTTCGGCCAAATTTATAATTTGCAAATTCAATGAATTTTCTCCTCCTATCGATCTTGAAACCTCAAAATTAATGGTAAGAGGATATGCAATTTCAATGGCCGTATCTGCCGGAGTTATACCATTTGGGTTATCTTGAATTGTTAATTTATAATTTCTATCAAATTTCATAAAGCGTCTTCTCCAACTGAGTTACTTCATCCAATGTCATTGTATATAGCTTTATTCTTCCTGATTTGAAATCATCAAGCAAAAAAGGATCAACTTGCGGATCATCGCAAATACAAGCCATTCCGAAAGGAAGATATGCAATAAATCTTCTTAAAAGACTTGGATCTAAAACCAATCTTTGTCCGTTTAATGAAAAGTTGTTATAAGCTAAAGAAAAAAACCAAGATTGTTGGTTTGGCATATATTCCAAAGATAAAGTAAAAACCTTGTTATCTTCAGTAGTTACCTGGAATTGTTGCTTATAATCATCGGAAATTTCTGTTAATAATCTCATACTTTAAAATAAGTTTTTAATTAAAGAATTTTTTAATTGTTGAAACAAAATCAGCTCCAATTCCTTGAGTATTACCTTTGTTGGCAGTTAAAGATTGCTGTGCTGCTGTGCGCCCTTGATACTTTTTTGAATCGAAAGCTACTGTTTTTGTTGTAACCGTTCTGAATTGCTTCATAGTAAATTCAACCTCACTATAACCTTCAGTCTTTTCTGGTTGAAAAAAGAAGAAATTCTTTATTACATAATTTGCCTTGAATCCATAAGGGGTGTTAAAACTTATTAATTGCCTGGCATTTCGAAGAGCAAGAAAATAGTTATACGCTTTAGCTTGTTGAGTTTTGGGCGGATTAATTTTCTGGAAGGTTTGATATAAATCAATACCCGCGCCTAAAGAAGCATTTAAGTAATCTATTAATCCACCGCCTGCCTTACCATTGATAATACTGGTTTGTAATTGCTTCATCGTGTCACTTATTATCGGCAAAAAACCGGATATTGTGGTTAGCTTTTGCGCTAATTTTTGGATCTGGCTTTGTGATTTAGTATTTTGATAAACCAATTCTCCAACGAAGCCAGTAATGACATACATTTCAGGCTTAAGGGCAATATGATCTTGAACAGCAATGTTTTTCTCTACATAATGATCCGTGATATCGGAATCAAATTCTGATTTTTCAGTTTTAGTTATTGTTAAATTAAACCCAGCAATTCCTAACTGAGCAATTGGCGCAACAATATATTGATTAACTAGCGCAGAAGCTGTGTCGGTTCCATTAATAATTGTATCTGAACTGGGGATCTGATCTGGGAGAATCATTAAAAACCTCCCTTTTGAATATTGTAAGTACTATGAACTTTTTTTCCGCTATTTTCTATTGATCTAGCGATTTTAGGTATATCATTTTTGTTAATTTCTCCGGCATTAATATTGGTAACTACCGAATTATTATTTGTAATGGTGCCAGATTTATTGTTTTTACCCCAATCAATTGTGGTGGATTCATCAAAAGCTTTATACTTTTTTGGATCAGAATCATATTCTGCCCTTGCAAAATTCCTTGCATCTTCCATTTGTTCACGCGTCATAGGCTTTCCATTAAGCCAAGCACCTTCTTGGAAAGTCATCCTTCTGATATTTGCTTCAACAAGGCCATTAATTTCTTTTTTTGTTTTTTCCTCTGCCTCCTTCTCTGCATCCCTTTCTTCATCAGACTTTCCTAAAGATTTGACACCAAAATAGCCACCAACAGCACTTCCTACCGCTGCGGCTGCTACTGGGCTCTTTGTAAGAAATAAAGTGCCTGCAGCAGCAATCCCGCCAATAATTAATGCTTTCTTTTTTGCCTCTGATATTTCCTTCTCTTTTCCCTCTGGATGCAAGACGGTATCAATAGCCTTGGTTAATGTAGGCGATATCTCAGCTAAAATTTTTGCTTTGAGATTATCGAAAGCAATCCCTAATTCATTAATCGATTTTGCAAGCTTAACATTTGCATCTATAGTTTTTTGAGAATTTATAGGAATATTGCCAGCTTTTGCAAAATCAGCATCACTAAATTTACTTTTATTTAGTGCATTGGCAGCCGCAGGATCGATACCTAAGCCACCCAAAAGACTACTAAAAATATCCGGACTGATAAAATTAGATTGATCGCGTATGGATTGTAAAACTTTGATCGCCGATCTTTCGCCAGGATTTAATCCTAATTGCGATAATGGCCCAACCAGCTCACCAGTTAAAGCGTTTGCTGCTAACTTAGATTGTAAATTACCAATTATTCCAATAGCATCTTCACCGCCCAAAGCAGGATTAGCTTGAGTTAAGATATTGCGCCAGCGCTGCAAATCACCAGAAGCAATGCCTTGCTGTGCATTAAGATTAGAAATAGATGTTGCTTGAGATGAAGCAAATTTCCCCGCGCCAATAAGGCCAGCAATACCCCCAACAGAGCCAATTGCTATTTTTCCAAGAGTTGCAAAACCACTGCGGATTGTACTAAAGAATTTTTCATTAGCTTTTTGAGCTTCTTTTCTTCTTTTTTTATTTTCCTTTTCTTCTTTTTCTTTTTCTTTCCTTTCCTTATTCTGATAAAAATAATCTATCTTGGAATTTTGCATTGCGATTTTTCTATTCCCAAGCTCTACCTTTGAGAAATTAAGTTTTTCGCGCGCAATTTGTAAATCAGTTTTGTCTTTTGGAGATCTTACTTGTCCGGCAACAGATGAAACAGAAGAAGAGCTTTTGAATTTTAAGCCTGAATCAGTATTTTTTAGGTTTTTGTTTAGATTTGAAATTGCAGCATCAAGAGATTTGACTTTGCTTATTGTTGCATCAAGGCTTTTGGTATCGCCGCCTATCTTTATATCTAAGGTAATATCGCCGATAGATGACATTTTAAAAATCTATTAATTCTTGTTTTAAATTAAAACTCTCTATTTTGTGATCGTTTATAAAATCCTGATAATTAATCATTTTTAAAACCCACTTTACAGACATCTTGGCAATTAATTCGGGATTCCCATTGCACCATCCATTATGAGCAAGCCTTAAGCAGATCCTATCTAAAAGGGGCATCTCATCTACAAAATCAACTTTTGGGCCAGTTCTATCACCACCTCTCCCTGATCTTTTGACCCTTAGATTAGGAAGGAAAAAAAAGGCAATACATTTTCCTTTAAAACCGCTATAAAAATAGGATTATAATCTCCTCTAGCTTCTTTCTTTTCAAAAGTATCTTTAGTAATTTTTGCATCATTATAAGTGCAGCGGATAAGGCATTCCATAACCTTCTCGCGAACTTTCTTTGAAGATTTAATTGCCAGTATTGCTTGCCCAACACCCTCTAAAGCTAAATAATCTATCCAGTAAATCGCATCAATCCCATTCTTTTGCTTTTCGGCAATCATGTTAGAATAGCTCTTAACCAGTTTGGTAAAGCTGATATTGTGAGGCAATAAAGCAATATCAATTTCGTCATGTAAGCCTAAAGCTATTTCTAATGGGGCGTCATTGATTACTACTTTTGCTCCACTGGGTACTAATATTTCTGTTGTCATTATCAGTTATTGAAAATTAACATTGGAATCTACGAACTCTATCGAATAGCTTGAAATGGCCTGATTTGCATCTCCTGAAACGTTATATGCACTATCAGATTGTTTCATGATATTTCCGCCTAAACAGCTATAAACTTTGCTATTAACATTTCCTTTTCCATCACCAAGAGTTTTATTAAAAACGGCTGATAACAATATAAATTCGGTTGGATTGTTTTTATAGAATGTTTCTAAAGCGCTTAGATATTTATCGTCTGGCGATCCGGTTAAGACCCTTAAAGTCATATCAATTGCGTTACCTTCGGCATTAAAAGCAAAAATACCATTTGCATTTTTACCAACCATTCTAGTGCTATTGGCATTTGGTTTTGATATAACAGCAACATCTCCGTTAGGAAAATCTGCCAATGTACGTGAATCTTCACCTTGTTGAAGGGTGATTGTATCATCACCGGTTAAATAAAAGTTTCCCATATATTTCCTTTCTTTTTTTTAAAATAATTAAGCTTCTACTAAAGCCAAAACGTCAACATGCTGAGTTGCGCCAGCTCTTTTAATGGCTATTTGAATAGTTGGAGATATTCTTGCCTCTCTGTCATTTTGTGATTGCTGAGAGATAGGTAGGCTATAAACAAAATAACCAACAGCGGTAATGCTAGCTTTTAATGTTTCTGGATCACCAAAAGTTTGAGATGAATTCCATTGCAAGCCAACACCAATATATCCTACGGTTACACCTTGTTTTAATATTGTAACAATGACTGATTTCAAATAAGTCATGCCTTTTTCAGTTTGTGGAACCTTGGTAGAAGTGGTTGCTAAAGCATTAAATCCTGCAATTTGTAAAGCAAATTGAAGCCATAAGTCCCCATATACTTCATCAAAATATAAACCGGTACTTCCATATCTATTACAACTCATTCCTGCGATTCCAAAATCATCATAGGTATCAACACCAGCGGCCTTGGCAGCATCATAAATTGTTTGTGTTATTCCATCATCAGCACTTAAACCAACAAGATTTTTCAAAAACATTACAGAAAATGTATTGGAACCAGAAAAATTTACTGAACAAGCTCTGCCTACATAAGCAGCGCGAAGCAAATTAGAAGTGGTAAGATTAGAGGTATATAATAAACATTTTGTATTAAAATAACTTGCAGCGCCAATTGATGAACATATTCCGGCAATATCTGCGGTTGAAACTGAAGAATGAACAAATATTTTACCTAGAGGCTGATTTGCTGCTGCGGTTGCTAAATATACTGTATCTTCTATTTCAAGATTAGTAAACCAACCTACAAATTGAACAAGAGCAGATACTCTTAATAAAGCGGCTGCCAATGTTTCCCCAGAAGAATTAACCCCATTAGTTTCAACACCTGTTGCAGTATGCAATAATCCTGCCACTGATAAATCGGTTCCGGTTCCGGCTGGAAGCGCAAGAGCAACTACCGTGGATGTAGTACCAACCTTTTTAGATGTAATAGTTATTGTTGTGCTATTAGAAGTAATAATCGCATTTGGTAACTTTCTTTGCAAAATAACAACGATATCCGCAAGGGTAGTGCATCCAGTTAAATTAATCCCGGTTAGATCATAATTTACCGCATCCACCGTTACTCTCAAATCGCCATTACTAACTGCAATTAATGCCGCTAAATTGGCGCTAATATCTGGCGTTACCCACTTTCCAGAGGTCGCTTTTACTGCTGCGATCATAGGAGCTATTACCAATCTACCGCCCCCACTTAAAATATTGGGTGATTGAGAAAATAAGGCATTAGCCATTTTAAAAGTTTCCGAATTGCTTCCATAATCAGTTGCAACATCTCTTGAATTTAGATAAATCCGGAAAGTGTCAATATTACTAGGAATTTCATTGGTTAAAAAACCAACACTATTCATATTAACATTTGATAAACCTTTGGGAACCCCAGTTAAACTAACATTTACAATATTTGATAGATCTAAAACAGTCATATAATTACCTTTTAAGAGTTAAAAATTTCGGAAGCTGGGAATTGGTCATAATATTCAATAATTTTAGTGTTTGTGTACCAAGTTAAAATAGTCGTATCAATTACAAATTTATTCAGCATGGATCCTCCATCTTGCTGAGAAACATTGTTTAATCTGTGTGCAACCTTAGCAATTTTAAAACTATAAATTTCTTGCTGCCGTAATGAGTAATTAGCTGCCAATGCCGCAATAATTTCTTCTTTTCTTGTCCTTGCCGTTGAATCCCTAGAAAATATATCTATGGAAAACATTTCTTGGTTCTGGACTGTTACCGTTTCTTGATAATCACCTAAATCACTAACAGAATTATCAGTTGTAACCGAGTAAGGCTTTGATGCTAAAAAATCCACCACCACAAAAACTCCATTTGTATTTGGCATAACTTTAGCAGAGTTATATTGCCAAATTTGATCATTCGTTAAACCCATATAGGTACGAATTATATCAATAATTATAGCTATTGGATCTTTAGTCATCCTTGGTAATCCTCAACTAAGTGATATTCATAATATCCATTAATGCTGTAATCATTAAGCAGCATCACCTTATAGTTTTTACCGCTATAACTTATCAAATCATTATCATTTACAACCTTACCCAATTGATAAGGAGTATGAATTTGAAGCCAAGACCAGAATCTTTCACCTTGAGCAGAAACAACCATTTTCTGCGGCATCAAAGGCTGTATTGTTCCTTCAAAATTAATTGGCGTTTGCGTATTAACTAAAACACCATTATTATCAACAGCCTGCGTTATTTTTATTAACGTTATAGATTGTGTCCATCCCGTAAAAGCATCTTGTATTACCGGCATCATTCTTTTACCACCTTGCTTTTTACAGCCTTCATAAACTGATCAGTATCTCTTAAAATCCTAGTGTTACCTTTTCTTGCGGCAGTTTCTGGGCTGATTGCCTTCCAGGTTCCATACCCTCCGGAAACAAAAGCTCCAAGCACTATATGTTTACATTCTTTCGCAATCGCAGAATAAAGCCCCTTTAAAGATCCTTTTTCTAATCCATCTTTTATTGAACTTATGGCCACATCTTCAATTTGCTTTAACTTTAAAAAAAATGGAACTCTTAACCATGATCTTTTCGCGGTATATAGCGTTCCAAATTCGTGGTCATATCCAATTTTAACATTAGATTTTCCATCTTTTCTGTTATCGTTTTCTGCAAAAATTCCAGTTTTAATAACCACCTTTTCTTTTAAAACTTTTTCAAGTTTCAGTAACTTATCAATATTTTTAGTTACAATTATTCGGGACATTTAAAAAAACATTATATGGGCCATTTCCTCTTATGGCACATGCATTTCCAACTCTGTAAATTCTAGTTAAATTTAAATATTTAACCCCGTAATAGGTCGTTACATAGAAAGACAAACTTTCCTTTTGCATCCATTTTGGAATCTCGTAAGATTCTGAAACACTGCCTACAGATCTTGAACTTACTATGGTCTGAATACCGCTTTTAGTTCCTCCAGCCCTTAAATCGCAAACTAAATAATGCGCCGCTAAATATAAAAAGATTAATTTAAATTGAGCATCTGTGGCAGTGATGTTTGGATTAAATACTAAGCCAGCTTCAGCATAAGCACCGTTTATATCCTCATCTAAAACATAATCATAAATATTTCCGGCAGTTACCGTCCAATCAGCCGTTGTGGTTGGAATAGATGTCGTCCCGTTTGTTTTACAGGTATAAAACAACTCAGTAACATTATAATAAACTAAATCACCTATATTGTAAGTTTGACTATTTAGCCACACAGGCAGATAATTAAAGCCTCTATAAAATTGGGCTTTAAAATCCGCAACCGTTATGTCTGCTACATTCATGTTTTATTTACTTCTATCGGCAATCAACTTTCTTAATTTGCTTAAAGGAGTATTTGGGTAGTAATCAACCCCTTTTTTTAATTCTAAAATTTCCGCTTCCTCTTCTAATTCTTGTCTTTCGCTTTTAATTTCATCCTCTTCTGCTTGGATTTTAGCCTTAAGAGCTTCATTTTCAGTTTTTAAGCTTGCATTTTCTTCCATTAAATCAGCAATATTAATCATGCTAGTTGGGCTGTTAGCCATAGAATCAGCCAATACCACATTTGGGTAAGATAATAAAGCTTTAGCTTCTTCTTCAGTAAATAGTTCTGAAGTGTTCGGATGCCAAGTTTTATCTTCTCCATTAGCTTTGCATTGAAATTGTCCGCTTCTTTTGTTAAATAATTTAACTAATTTTGTTTCAGTCATTTTTATTCCTTATGAGTTACTATTATCGAGATATAACATGTCTTGAGTTCTCTTATTTTGAACTTGTCCAGTTTGGCTAAAGGCTAGCTGAGCAAATGTAAATTGATTTACTGTGCCGGTTGACAAGAAAGTTAAAGGGACAGGAATATCAAACTCTAATGATTTTTTCTGATTTTTATAAAGAATATATCTGTCTTTCAAGATTGGTGCTGTTGCTCCAAACACTGTATTTGCGGCAAAAGTTTTTTGCGCGTAAGGAGTTCCGATAATTCTAAAATTAGGGTTGTTGGTAGCTATTCTGAAAGCAGTCAATAACACGTCAATAAAGCTAGAATTTGCAACTGGGAAAGCTGGGTTAATGAAAGCAGCAGTACCGGTATAGTCAGATTGTGGCATGACGAAAGTGTCTGGCATTTCATAGATAGCATTATTAGCTTGGTAAGCAGCAATAATAGCTTGAATGAATGCGTTTATTTCGGCAGCAGTCATTGTAGATAATGGCTTAGTGATCAAGCTAGTATTTACAGTAACAGGCAAGCCTTGAGCTGCCGGAATCGCATCACCAGTAAATAAACCAGTTCCTGCATCAAAGGTGTAACCATACATTGCTGTATTTTGAAGGAATTGGGCATGATTTTCAGCTAACCACTCAGTTTTTTGAGTAATTAAATTTTGATTAACTAAGCCTGCTTGTGTTGCTTGCAAGAAATTCCAAGAAGCTTGTTTGGCCCAAAAATATCTATTAACAGTAAATTTATCTGATCCAACTTCAATTTCCTTAAATTGTCCTTTATTGTTTACAGAGATAATGCCGTCTTCTGGGTTATTATCAAATTTAAAAGTTTTATAAAAAACTGTTGAATCATAAAATGGATTTTCACCAGCTTTAACCGGAACAAAATCATTCAGATCAGTAAAATATAATTTTTGCTCAATTACTTCCTGAGAAATTTGCGCTAAAGTGCTAATATCTACTTTGAAACCCAAGCCAGCGGCCGTGTCGTTCATTTTAACAATCTTATCAGCATTCCCAGCAATTCTTGATAATGCAGGGTGGTATAATTCTGCAATTGATTTGTCGCGTATTTTTTTGCCACCGGCAAACATATCAATACTATTCATGATTGCACCGTTTTCTGCGGCGCCTGCTAAGGCTGAATTAAGTCCTTTTTGATCTAAAACTTCGATATTTTGCATATAAAATATTTATTTAATTATTGTTTAATAAACGGTTGCTGAAAAGAGTGGTGAAATTTGAACTTGAATAATACCGCCACTAGCTGCCGCAGCAGTTAATGCCATACCGATAATTTTATTAGTTCCGGCTGCGGTAATAACTTTATCTCCGGCTGCTACAATTTCTAATGGTGCGCCAGCAACAATTGCCGCGCCTGCTTCCATGTTCATAACAATAGTGTTTAAAGCTACTTCAACTCTATCCTTAGCGGCAAAAGTATTATTAACTGGCGAATAAGAGATAAATCCATAAATCCGATCAGTGGCAGCAGCTTTATCAACGTAAGTAATATCTTGAGATGAGCCGGTTATTTTTACTGCTGTACCACCATTAAAGGCAGCTACAGATGCTGGATCAATTATGCAAGATACACGATTAGGATTTGAACCATTAACGATTTGACCTTTTAATGGAGCTGCAAAAGGTTGATTTAATTGAAAAGCCATAAGAGTTTATTTTTTTAATTAATAATTAGTTATAAAGTTTAGTTTATTTAAAAAGATTCTTACCGTTGCAAGGGGTATAAATAATTTTCTCAACAGTTCGGACCGCGTCTCTTGCTTCTTTCAAGGCAAAACCAGAATCAGAATTAGCTTTAATGTGAGAATTTTCTTTAGTTGATTTTTCATCTTTTTCATCAGCGTCATCTTTTTCATTCTTTTTGGCTTTCATGGCGTTACGGTAGCAATTTTTTAGTTCTTCGTGAGGAACTAATTCACCATCAACATCCATTGAATTTTCTTTTTTATCTGAATCCTCATCTTCTTTATCAGATTCATTTTTCTTAGCCTTCTTGCCATTTTTCATTTTTGATTTAGCATTTTCTTTTTCTGTTTCAGCTTCTTCGTCATCATCATAAGACTCATCATTTTTTTTAGATTTCTTAGAATTGGCAAAGACACCAAACAACTCACGAGCTTTATCTGCCGCAGAGCTTACATAGTTCAAAAAAATGCCCTTTTCTAATTCTATTGAGGAAGATGATTCTTTTTCAGACATACTATTTTTATAAATAATTGATTGTTCATATCGTGGATCGGCAACAATTGCCATGTGCAAAGCTTTTACACTTTTTACTTCCGCCTCATACTCCACATTGATATAAGACAGCTTTTCTAATTGTCCGCGCTCGTTTCGCTCTGGTCTTATGAGCTCAATCGCCTCCCAAGCACAAGAAACAAAACCTAATTTTTGCCATTCCTTTATTGCGGTTTCATCTTTTAAATAAAAATCGCAGTAATATTTTTGGTCGGCCTCTACAAAAATTCCTTCTTTGGTGGTAAAGCCGTCTTTATTTAAAAAAACGTTTGTTACTTTCCCAACTATTCTAGGATCGCCCTCTTTAACTTCTGCGGGATTGCTATGATTAATTATCATTGCCGATCCAATGAAGCTTTTGGCTATATCCTCAATATGTCTGTCAATTAAAACGTTTTTTAAAGTTTGATCTTTATCGTAACGGGCTACTCCTGGATATAAAAAACAAGCAGTAAAGGTCTGTATATTTTCTGATCCGGTTTCCATCTGAAAACAAATATTAAAAAAAGTTTAATGTAGTTATTGACTATTAATTTTTAATTTTCTAAGCTACCCTTTGATATATAGCTGGATAGCCAAAAAAATTAAAATCCAGCCCAAATAAACAAAGTTTAATTAGCGCTCGAAACGCCATAGCTAAAGGTTGCGTAAGCATTTACGAAAGTATAAATTTTAAACAAGTTGTCAACTTAATAATCTTAAATTATTTTTTGATTTTTATTTTTCTTGGGCGGGAGTCTGAGAATTTAGCTTATTTCTTTCCTTACTATCATCCCCATAAAGATCGAGTACAGGCTTCGCAGGCGGAGGAGTTGGTAATTCGCCGATTGCGGCAGAAGGATCAACTTTGAATGGAAGGATATTGTCGTAATTGACAGTCTTGAGGAAATCTTCTTTACTTAATAAACCTCGGTCATACATCCGAATAGCTCCATCAAGTTTTGTAGATTTTAAATCTTGTTCTTCTTTTGAGTTTAAAGTTCTAAGTGGTTTAAAGCCAATTTTGATTTCATCTGGATAAGCACCATATCTAAGCTGAAACATTATTTGAACAATTTTAATAAGCTTAAACTTACTTGGTTCTCTAAGGGTGGATTCAATCATGCCATTGTAATTTTCCTGAACATCTTCACCGGAATTAAAAGACGGAGAACTTGTGCCATAAATCTTAACCTGATTAATTCTAGTTGCCGCGCCCATTTCAATACGGTTTTGTTCTCTCAGCTCCGGAACACCAGACATACTGATTTGCTTTTGGGTGTAATCATCTTCACTATCCAATACCAAACCATTATTGATGCCTTTAAGCATATTTGCCAATGTGGCTTTTGCTAAAATGGTTTCCGCGCCATTTTCAAGCTCCATAGCATCATTGAACCCGGAATATTTGAATATATCGATCTTGGCCTGATCAATATAATTCGAGGTCATATTGTTTAATTCGTAGTAATTTGAAAGAGGATCAATCATGCACTCAATCATACTCATGCCCCAACCCTTCAAGATTGATCTAATTTGCGAAGTGGCTTCCTTGCCTATAACTTTAATTACTCTGGTTTTGTGCAATCTTTTACCATAAAAAACATATGGCGTTTCCTTTTCGCTAGCCATATCATCAATATAAGGCTTGTCTTCACCACCTACTTGTCCGCTCGAAACAGTATTTAATTCCCAAAGATCCGCGGCATAAAAAGCAACTCTCTGCCCTTTTTTTAATTTATCCACACTAAAAGGAGTTGCCGGATTATCACCCTCAACATCAATTATTATTCCCGCGCCGCCAAATAATCTAGCCCACCTCTCACCATTGGCATAAGTTCTGATCACAGATTCATTTTCTAAATCATATTGAATTTTTTCAACTTCTTTAGCCCCAAATCTTTCATCATTTATAGTAATTGTGATCCCTCCTCTAAAACAGTCATCGACCGGCTGATCAATCATAGACTGAATCACCCCAGAATTTTTATAGATGTAACTTAGCGCCATTTTGTTATTGGAAATCAAAAAGGGATTTGCCGCATAATTAATGACGATTTGCTGGGCTTTGGTAAGATTTTGTTGTTGCGGAATAATTCCGTTTAAGTTAAGATTATTGAGGTTAAGATTGTTAGAGTTGAAATCTGCGAAAGCATTCTTTTTAACGATCGGAGCTTTAGCCTCAGACTGAACGCCCAAATTTATTTTTGGAGCCATAGATTCTCTATGGTGTTTAAATTTATGTTTTTTGCTCATGTTAATTCCCTTTATTCCTGTTTAATCGCGCCCGCGCAATATCGGCCATTGTACTTTTGGGCTTACTGATATAATCAGCTAATGCGTAACGCAAAGCATCAATTAAGTGATTATATTTGTCAATGATCTCCGGTAAGATTATTTCTGTGTTCTTATCCACCTTATGTTTGTAGTTGGTAAATTCTGAAATTGTATTAACGCAGCGTGGATGAATAATTACCTTTTCAAAGTTTTTAATATAATCAATTCCGCTTTTTACGTAGCTATCAGCTTTTTGCTTAGAAAGAGGATCCAGAGAGACAGTTGTTTTTTTAACTGAGTAAATTTTATATTTCAGCTTCGATAACTTACTGATAATATCTGGCCGCGCACTATCTCCATAGATTTTCCAGAGTTTCGATTCCGGCACCGTCTGAAAAAGCCCATCTATGCCATCTAATTCAACCCCTGCCTGATAAGCCTCGTAATCAATAAATAACTTACCATCTTTGATAAAACATCTGATCATGGTGCATGGATCCGGATTAAAGCCCCAATCTGCCCCAAACAAAACCCTCTGATGATACATTTCACTAACTGGTGGAGTAATAAATTGCTGAACCTCCCATTTGTCTTTAAACACCTGAGCATCACTCCTACTCTTTGCCTTCCCTTCCCAGATATTATTATATTTTTCTGGATCTTGCTCTTTACAAGCAAGCATTTCAGCAACTAATTCAGTTTCTTCAAAGAATGGATTATCAACATAATTAACCTCCCTTGAAATCATATATCTCGTCCAGAACTTACCCTCAACCAAAGGATTGTTCAAATTATTGTTAGCCTTTGATTCCCAGACCGTAAAATCAGCATTAGTGGATCCCGGCTCCGTAACTAATTGATTCTTTTTATAACCAGCGCTTTTTTGATAAAACGGATATTTGATATATTCAATACTATCCCTGCTATATGTTATCTTTCCATAACGTTGATGCGTAGCATCCGATTCCTCATCCGGGTTATAAGAAATCCATATCTCAGATCCTTTATTTCTAATAGTTGGTATTAAAATATCCCAAGTCTTGGCATCAATTTTTGCAGCCTCCTCCACCCAACAAATATCAATATCATCCATCGATTTGATTTCATTGATATTATTGCGAAGCCCTTTAAATATGAAATTACTTCCGTTTGCACTACGGATATTTGTTAGCGTACTTTCAAAAACATGGTTGAGACCAATTTTATCTACACAGCCTTTTAAAAGAGAGTGAACGGAATCTGCAATTGAATTTTGTAACTCTCTGGTACAGAGAATTTTTTTTACGGAGGTTACAGTTTTAAACACCAACCCTCTAGCTATAGAGCCACTTTTAGCGCTACCCCTGCCCCCTCTTAAGATTTTGAATCGTGATTTTGTTGTGACAAGAAAAAGCATCTTGTCTGGAATATTGATAGAAGGATCTGCCTTTTTAGCAACGTTCATTATTTTGCTTTTTTGAATCGCAAGCCTTCAATTTTGAATGATACGCCCCTTTTATCCATCAAGAAACATTTCAGGTTATTTTCTAAAGATTGATCGACGCCTTTTTTAAACTTTAAGCACACCCCGACAGTTGTCATGCCTAGATAGTTAGCAAATTCATCGCTAGACGTACCTTGCTGCTTAAGAAAGACCGCTAGGTCCGAAGACACGTATTTTCTCGTTGATTTTAGTTCTTCTGTGGGTTTAGGCATTCTTTCTGAACCATTTAAAATTAATCAACTTTGTGCATAAAGATTTTTTAGGAACGTGAATTTGTTCGATAATGAAAACAGCCGGAAGTTCTTGTTTTGCATCAAGGATGCTATGAGCAATTCTATCTACCCTCTTTTTTGCATCTTTCTTTGATTTTGAATGCTTGATATGTGTGTAGCCAAGTCTTTTTCTGAATCTATCGCCCATAGCTGGGTTTAGCATTACATTTGTACCATCCGGCATTTGACCATCATAGAAATAATCTCCTTTCTTGAAGATCCCTTTAATTATATACATCCGCTTCATTTTTTATTTTTATTCGCTAATTGAGCCTACTATAGCCTTAATCGCGATTTTAGACCACTTTTAGGATATGTATTTTACATAATTCCAGATCGACTCAACCCGGTAAGGAAAATAAGGACCACTTTTGATAAAGTCAATGAAGTTTGAGAAAAATTGAAAAAAATAAAATGGGAAATGGGATTTAAAGGCGTTTTTCTTGGGTTACAGGCTAAATTGAAAGTTATGGGAGAAAAGATACTTTGGAGTAAAATTGGGGGTTGTGTGCATATGTGATGGGGATAGGGATCAAAATAAAGAATGCTTATTTTGGTGTTTTTTTCCTAAGTCACACAATGAAAAGCTAAAGTCATGGATTGAATAATAAGCCATCAAACAAGTACATGGGCGGCTGCAATGGCAATAAATGCAGTTTTACTCGTTAGATATTAATTGTGTATTGTGAGGGGTATTTAGCGGGATAAAATGCGTTCGGGGCCAATAGAATAAAGGCTCCATCCATTATTGTATAATTTGCATTATGTAAAATAGAATCGGCTTCACTAGGGGGTTATTTATCTTCTTCAGCCTCTTGCACTATAGTGTCGTGGTGTGTGACGTCCTGCATAGAACTAACGCCATTGATAACAATATTAACAGGCATTAAAGGAGCATTATTTTTACCGCCTTGATCCTTACCAGCAGCCAGTTTTAAGGCACTTTCTATAGCTTTTAACCGCACTTCGGGGTCCATAGAATTCAAAGCAATTTTATGCTGTTCATCAAGCAATTCTTGCCACTTTGATTTGCCTGAATCGCCTTCAATATTTAAAAACTCTCTCATGATCTCACTTACTTTCTCGTCCTTTTCCCATCTTTTGAGATTTTCAGACGCAATAAGCTTAACACTATTTACCCTATCAATAAAACTACTCATCTAATTTTTTTATCTTTTCCATTATTTCAAATATTTCTTCATGCAATTGATTAGCCAAAGCTTCCTTAGCACCAAAATACCTAAACGCTAATACACTCCCTTTCTTTCTACAGTTCTTGTATTGCGAGTCAGAAAGGCTAAGCAATATAGCCATCGAGATATTAGTTAAGCCAAACATCTTTTGCAACCGCTCTACTTTTTCCCACAAAATTACGTCTTGTCTTCTTTTCTTTATACTAAAGTTACCCATACCCATAATGTTATATTATTAGTCAGCCTCTCTTGTAAAAGGCCTCAGTGGCTAATGCCAATTGTAATTAAAGCAAGCAATTATTATTTTCTTCTTTTGTTGCGAGGAAAAATTGGCCATCCATAATCAATCACCCCCTCTACCTCTCTATTTTCTATCATTTTACGTAAAGCAGGTATTGATGATGATGGATTTTGAAAGGTCATCTTTATCTCTGTACTATTACAATCATGAATTACTTCATAATCAGAATGTGAGCAATAAAGAGCATTTGGAAGAATCAAGTCATTGTAAAGTTTTTCGATGAATTCTTTGCGTTTTTTTAAATCTTTTTTGTTTGGCTTAATTGCAGTTTTATTTGGGTCTCGCTTTAAATCCTTTATCATACCAATAATCAAATTATAATGATTTTACTTTTTTAAACATACTTTAACCTTAATTAACCTCCACGCCCCTTATTTCTAACAATCTCAGCTTGAGTGAACAAATCACGAGATCCCAATATTTGACAAATCCTTTCAAAGACTCTCATACCCTCTTCTTTATTTTCAAAGCGCCATTCAAATACCGACTGCTGATTAGAAAAATAATAAAAATAGATAATGCAGCTATGCTTTTCATCTAAAATAGGTGGACAAACTAACTTATTAAGATCAACCAAGTAATTTTTATATCTAAAAATCATACAATCAAATTAGATATACTCGCCAGCTTTTGCTTAAGCTCTGCATTTTCTTTTATTAGTCTTTCAATCTCAATATCTAATTTTAATACTTCGGCTGCCAAAAAAGGCACTTTACTAGTGCTTTTCCATCCTGACAAAGTTTTTGGGCTAATCTTTATTCTCTCAGCAAAATCTTTCTCAAGCTTAACTTTTTCATCTAAAAGTCTGAAAAAATGATCTTTTGCCGCTTCATCTACATATTTCTTAATATATTTCTTTGTCATTATAAGTTAAATAATGTAATTTGTGTTATAAGATTATCCCGATAAAACACTTTTTTAGAGCATAAAATGGTAAGATTTTTTAACTAAAAAGTCAATATGTATTATTTTAAAGCAAATGTTAAATATTCTTACTTTTTCCTTGACAGACTTTGAAGTATTGATTTAAGTGGTTCGGTAAGATTATTTTACTTCTATATTATATATTTTTACTTAATCATAAAGAAAAGTAATATATTCTTACTTTTCCTATTGACATCCTATTTTTAATCAATAATAATATCCTCTACTACCCTCATCATCAAACAAAGATGAGAAAAATATTAATAACAAAAACATAGGAAAATTTATGTCAAATGAAACTTTTAAAAAAGAATTTAGCTTTGTTGATGCCAATAATAACAAGTTTAATATTGAAGCAGAAATCACAGACAGAAATGGCTATTTAGAATTTACCGATGAAGCAATTCTAATCGCTGCCGCTGTTAAGTTATTTGATCTAAAGCTTGATGATTTAAATGATATTGAAGTTGATGGTAATAGAATCACAGTTCAAGGCATAGAGTACCTTGCTGGCGATGATAACGATATGAAAAAGGCACACCGGGATGATGCTGATAGCTATGTAGATGAAGAAGAACATCTAATACCTGAACATCTACGTCCTTATTTTGACAGAGAGTCTTTTATTAATGATTTAGTTCATGAAGATCGGGCCAATGCTTTAAATAGATATAACGGCAGAGAAGAAACCACTAAAATTAACGGCACAACAATTTACTTTTATCAACAATAATAAGAGGCAAATATGAAAACTTTATCAGAAAAAATGAATTTAAAATTTGGCGTGGTCGAAAATGCTCATGTAATGAAAAATGTGAATTTAGGTTTGGCTGCTTATGATACATTATGTCTTATTTGTGCAGAACAAAATATTGATTTATCTAACATACCAGACAGTGATTTTGATTCTGCAAGTATAATCTTAGAAGATTTTTGCAATTCGGCAAATGAAGAAACTGGATTTACGGTTTCAGTCTGGTTCAATGATTAACAACAAAAACAGGGAGAGAATATGAAAAATAAAATCCAAAAAATTCTACAAAATAAATTAGGAAAAGAAAATGTTAAATACCTAGAGATTAGATATTGGAGTGAGTGCCAAGGAAGAAGTGACACTGGATATTCTTTTAACGAATTAGAAAAAGGGTTAGATGGCAATTTATATCATGGTAATACCCCAGTTTATAAAAACTATGTTTTCGAATTAAATTTAGAAGCCGCAGGATTTGAAGAGCCCGGTTATTTTAATGCTAAAGCTGGTATAGTAGAAATGGGTTTTACGGAAGAGGGTGCAGTTGAATCTTTTGTTGCTGATTTAGAATTACTTGAAATAAACGATTAAATTATTCATAAAAACCCCGAATTATTAACCAACAAATAATAAAAAATATGCTAAAATAATAATATCATTAAATTTTACTCTAGATCCGAAAGGGTCTTTTGGTAGAGGTGGGATAAACAGTTCTCGAGGCTGCCCACCTCTACCGCCAGTATTTCACAGGCACGGCAGCTCAACGTTTTTAGCCTTTTTGCTGCGCGCTTTTTTGTTTTAACGTTTTTTTAAAAATAAATCAATGACAAAAAAATTTGAATTGAAAATAACTACTAAAAATCATTTAGGCAAAACAGAGGTAACATGGTGGCCATTTGAAAATAAAGAGAAAGCTTATGAAGTAAAAGATGTTCTGGATTATATCACTAGCAATAAAACCCTGGATATAATTCTGCCAATTGAAGTTACAGAAAGAGTTTTATTAATTGAAAGTGAGGAGGAAATATGTTCGATGAAGACGGACTGCCAAGTGCAGATAGCTTAATTTACGGGGAATAAGGAAGCACTAACTTCCTTACCCATATAATCATTCGTAACAAATCACTTGTAACAAAAAATAAAATTATATGAAAAATTATGTAAATCAAGATCAATATATTCCGGAGTTAATATTATTCGAGGAAGAAATTGGGGACTTTCATTTTGAATCTGATGAGGATCAGGAAAATAGCAAAAATCACGGTGATAATCAAAATAAGCCTTTTAAATGGAAGCCTATTGATTATCTGGTGGCTAGCTTAATCATCACCATCTTGCTCATACACGTATATAGAGCTTTTGTGGTTATAAGTGATTTGTTACGAATGATTATATAGAGCTTTTGTGTATTGAAATGAACGCCAATTTTTTCTCAAAAATAATATGATAAACGATAAAAATAATAAAAAAAAGCTAGGTAATTTTACCTGGAAAGATTGGAAATTTGTCATTTGGGCGGCGATAATCATGGCTCTTTTGTTCACAATGCTCAGTTACTTGTCGCATTTTTGAACAATTTAGCCTAGCGGTCGAAAATATCGCATTTTTCTCAGGAAATGAAATAAAAATTTTGGTAAGTTTTGAATTTTTGGAAAATTAAAAGGATTTAATGTCTAACACGAAAGAAAGATTTGCGAAATTCTATGTTAATATTTGGTTTGATTCGAAAGTTACAAAATTAGATCTTTTTGAGGAGAGATTTTTCAAATATAGCTTCACGAACATGAACTCAATTAGACACATTACGGGCATTTACGAGATAAATCGCGAAACGTTGGGGCCTATATCGGGATTCATAGAAGAGAGGATTAAGATGCTTTCAAAATATGGGTTGAAAATTGCCAATAATGCTAAAAGTAAAAATTTTGCCGGTGATATAATCAATACCATCATTGATAGCTTTAATTCAAAACATAAGCATCTTTTAGAGTATTATGTACCTGAGCATATTATGTACGTTAAAAACTATTTCAAATTTCAATCCAGGACCATTGGCAATGCCTCAGTTGCAATCAGAATGATTCTTAACGAATTCAGAGAGACTGGTAAAAAGGTTGAAATGTTTTGGAAAGAATTTGGAGATCGCAATACTTTGGAATTGGCTGATCTCTTAAAAAAACTTATAATTATGCTAAGTAATGCTGAACTTTCATTAGCAACAGAGAAAGCAAAAGACAAAGAAAAGCAGGACTCAAAATATATAAATAAGCTTCAAGAACTTATAAAAGAATACATTGAATTGATTCCTAAGTTTGAAGATTTCTTAAAAAAAGTTAAGACTTAACTAAGTCTTAACTAACTCTTAGCTAACACTTAACCAACTCTTAGCTAAGAGTTAGCTAACACTTATGTAGATGTAGATGTAGCTGTAGTATTTTCTCTAATTAAAAGAAGATATTTAAGTATGAAGAAGGGTCTGGAGCTACGAATTTATTTGATTTAGCTAACAATTTTATTCACAAAGTTATTCACAATTTTGTTTTTTAGCGACCTTTTTAATTTTTTAAAACTTAATATTACAAATATGAAAAACAAAAAACTTTTAATTGAATCTCAAAAATTTCTTAACGAAATTGGTAGCAAGCTAGAGGCTTATGATGATGCAAGTGTGCATTTTATTTTAGGAATCAATCTTCCAAAATTAATTAGTTTGTTTTTAATGAATGAGCCTGCGGATTTAAGAGCTGATTTTATTGATTTAATGATAAAAGAATCTTACCGATTACTTGATGAATACAAAGAAGAGCATTTTTTTAAAAATAAAGCACCTGAAGGAGATGCTAAAGAAAATTGGGATGTTCAAAAATTAAAAGCAGCTGCCTTCCGTTCTCGCTTTTCACCAGAAGACTATGTCGAATTATTCGGCTATTATTTTAGTATTTTCCCAGCAATTTTAAGAGATAAACCTGATTCTTTTTCAACAAAAGATTTGGTTGTGGCTCATGACATAATCGAAAATCCTTTAATCGCCAAAGAAAATGTCAAAGATGAAATGAAAAAACTAATTGATAGAAAGTTAGAAGAGTTTTTGGATAAGAAAAAATAGGCAATAAAACGCAATATCTTATCACTAGGTAACATCTTTTAGTTTTTTAGTGTCATGATGGCTTAAAGATGAAATTGATGGAAATTTGGCATAATTAGGATTAGGTTCCAAATTTGTTATAGTAATAAACTATTCCTTTTTCCTCGTTGGTGCCTTTTTCCTCGTTGTTATTAAAACTTATGCCTTTTTCCTCGTTGATATATGCCTTTTTCCTCGTCAATAAGACCAAATCGATGCCTAAATCCTCGTTGATGTATGCCTTTTTCCTCGTTTTTGATACGATTGGAACTAGTAATATCAAGGCTTTGAGCAGATAGAAAGACTTAAAAGACTTCTTAAAGACTTAAAAGACTTTATGTAACAACGAGGAAAAAGGAATGGGGTTTATCGACGAGGAAAAAGGAATGAAATAAAATAAAACAATAGACGAGGTTTTTTATAAAACATGTTGATTAATAATCTTCGTCAATTCTAATAACATATATCAAAAACTAATATTGAAAACTAATCAAAAAATTATGGAATTGGTAGAATTTAAAAAGGATAAAATAGATAGATTTGCTCACTCAAATAAATTGATTGAGGCTAGATACCAATTGACTCTACCTGAGCAGAGGCTTGTATTAACAATGGTGGCAATGGTAACTCCAAATGATGCAGATTTCAAAGAATATAAAATTGATATTAGAGAGTTTGCCGGCTTCTTTGGAATCAAGGGAGATTCGATAATTGCCAATGTAAAAAAAGCGGCAAAATCCTTAATCGAGAAGGCCATCATAATCAAAGACGAGCAAAAAACCTTATATCTAAATTGGATTTCCTCCGCTGAGTTCCCAGAAGGCAAATCTTATGTTGCTCTATGCTTCGATCCTAAGTTAAAGCCTTATCTGCTACATCTCAAAGAGCAATATACATTTCTTGAAAATAAGCATTTAGTAAATCTACGGAGCGTATATTCAATTAGAATCTATATGCTTTTAAAGCAGTATTTAAAGTTTGGGAAGAGGACATTTGAGATTGATACATTAAGGGAGATGCTAGGCATCAAACCAAGCGAATACCCTCGCCTCTATGATTTAAAAGTGAATGTTTTAAGTAAGGCAGAAGTCGATATTAACGGCAAAACTGATTTACAAGTTAGTTATGTGGATGGAAAGAAAAAGGGCAAGAAAGTATTGGAGATAATTTTTACTATCAACGAGAAGAAAGGAATCGAGGGCAATAATAATAAGGATCAAGAAGAAGAAAAGGACTCTGACACTAGCGAAGTAGGAAGTTCAGTTGGAAAAAAAGAAGGCAAAGCCAGTAAAAAGGTGGATCCAGAATATCTACAAAGTCAGTTTGAAAAGTTTTGGGTTTTATACCCAAAAAAACAAGCGAAAGAAAATGCTAGAAAGGCGTTTATTAAACTAATGAGCGAAAATCCAGAAGTTTTTGATTTGATTATCAATGGATTAAAGAATTATAACTCACACATAGCAGAACAGATTACCAAGAATTCCGATTGGGATTTCGTAGCGCTTCCGACAACTTGGCTAAATGGTAAAAGATTTTATGATGAATACAGCATAAAAAAAGAAAATAGAGAAACTGCGCGGAAGGTTGATAATGATCAAAAGGCTGCGATTAAAGGATTGGCAGTAAAAATAAAAAATAGTTTTGAATTTAAGCAATTCCCGGAAAAATATAACTGGGATGATTTTAAGGATTTAAATTTTAAATATGTTATTGGTAACCGCTATTTGGTTGAATGTAATTCTGAAATCGCAGATAAATTAAAGTCTAAATACTCTGACATTTTAGAAAAACATAATATAGAACTTTCTTTAAATAATTAAACTATGTTAATAATCGGCTTTCTTCTCGGAGTGATAACAACAATTTTAACCCTAATTTTGCTGAAAGATGAAAAATTCTAATCAGATTTACATTTTTCAATTGATTAGGGCCACAGCTTGCATATTAGTTTGCATCGCCCACATTTTTATCACCAAAAAACAAAATGAATTTTTAGGCTCAAATTTCATCGCATTAGGTCAAATCGGTGTTGGAATGTTCTTTTTCATCAGCGGATATTTAATCATGAAGTCTCTGAATAGCCACGAATTGAGATCATTTGTTATTCATAGATTTTTGAGGATTTACCCGGTTTTTTGTTTTGTTAGCTTAATTGCTATGGGCATCAGTTTAGCAACGCACAATTCTGGATGTCCGGGCTTTGGTAGAGCAACCGCATTAGCTCAATTGCTTTTAGTGTCAGATATTTTCAATAAATGTTATTTTTTAACAGTTCAGTGGACATTATTCATTGAAGCAAAATTCTATATCTTGGCCGCCCTAGCCTTCTATTTTTCTGGCGGCAATGTTAAGAAATTCTTAAGTTTGTTTTATGGTTTGGTTTTTGTTTCTTATTGTCTTTTGTGCTTGAGAACAGGTCAGCAAGTGCCGATAGCAACTGATATGGGCGGTATTATGTTTATTTCGCTTGGGGTGCTGTTTTATTTAAAAGAAAAGAATCAGTTAGCTTATGAGGATTGGTATTCGCTGAATATTTTTGTGATGTTATTTGGAGTTTTGATGTTTTTTAACTTTACAACTTCGGATTTAAGATTGCTTCAGAGTGGCAATTTTATTATTGGCTATTTGTTATGCTTGGGATTATTGACTAAAAACTTTAAAAGTAACCGCGTTGTTAATTTTTTTGCTGATATATCTTTTCCGCTTTATCTAATTCACTATCTTGGATTAAAACTTGATGATTTTAGTTTGATTGAAAGGACCTTTATATTTTCAATTATGGTTTTGGTTTCCTGGTTGATTCATGTTTTAGTTGAAAAGCCAGCTATCGTATTTTCTAAATCGGTTACATTACAGTTACATAAGCCAAGCTTTGTAAATAAAGGTCTGAAGGCAAGTAGTCACAATTTTTGACCATCTAAAAATACATTGGAATTATTTTATTGACTTTTAGAAATATATATTTCTAAATTTATATGTTATTTTATTTATAAATTTCTATATTGCCAAATGAAAAAAGCGAAAGCAAAGAGACATGCAGTAACTATGCGACTTACAGAAACGGCAATTGATGCAATTTCGGGGTTGGTTTCCAAAGTAACCGAAATCAAAAGAAGCAAAGGGGATTACAGTGAAGTACAAAAGCAAGAAATTGCCGATGATTGTATTATTCTTGGAGCCGAAGTTCTTGAAAAACAATTAGAACAAAAGACAAAATAAAGCATGGGAAATTTTGTTGTAGCCGTTATTGCTGATAAGGGTGGTGTAGGAAAGACTACAAATGGTTTAAATCTGCTGCGTAGAGTGTTAAATGATGAGCCATCTGCTGCACTGATTGATTGTGACAATGACCAGTATAGTTCTGCTAAAATAGCTGCACTTAGAAAAGAAAATGGTATTATGCCAGAATTAAATGTTTTGAATATGTCTTCTAAATACTTGGAAAAGAATATTTTAAGTATAAGCAAAAAGTACAAAGTCATCATCATTGAGTTTGGCAAAGCTATTGGAGATATGGAGGAAAAAGAAAGAACGAGAGCTATAAAATTAGCCGTCAAGGTGGCAGATAAAATTATTATGCCTATTCAGCCTACTCGCTTGGATACAGACACGATTGACCAGATAGAGCAAAAGCTAATTTCTTTGAAAAGTGATAATGTTCCGGCTTTAATAGTGCCAAGCCGCGTGATGAGTAAAAAGCAATTAAAATGCTTACTCAATGCTGAATTTTCACTAAATTACTTTACAATTTCCAAATCCTATATTTGGAATAGATTGTGCTACCAGGAAGTGCACGATGATGGGAGGACAATTTTTGACATTATAAAACCTACAACTAAATCGGTTAAATCGGCCATTCAGGAATCAGAACAACTTTATCAGGAAATTTTTTATGACTAGAAAAGCATTTTCTATTAGAAATAAAAGCGTTGAACAAAAATTAAATGAAATACAAGAAGGGACCTCGACACAAGAAGAAGTTGAGGTACAGCCTTTTTTACCAATAGAATCAAGAAAAACTAAAACCCAATCATCCGTGGTCGAGAAGTTAAATCAAACTGTAAAGAAATATAAAAGAATTGGTTTTGATATAGATGCTGATATTGACAATGCAGTTGAATATCTCGTAGATAATGATTTAAAAGATCTTACTACTAAAAAGGAAATCTTAAATGAAGTTATTGCTATTGGCTGGCCTATCTGGAAAAGACAATTACAAGATTCTGCAAAAAAATAAAAAAAGATTAATTTAACTGTTGACTTTCTAGAAATATAGAAATATAATCATATATATTATCATTTAGGTAACTCAAATAATTACTAAGGTATATATGATTATATTAAATAAACTTCCATATATCGGAACAAAAAAGGGGATATTAAAAACACTAAAAGAAACAGCAAACGAACTCCTTGCTGAAATAGAAGAATGTAATCTATCAAAAGAAGATACAGAATATTTAATGAAATATAAAAGTGAAATTAAAGACATTAACCAAATTGAAGATATAGAAAATTTAATAACTGATATTGATAGTGATAAAAGATTTTACTTAAAAAGGAACGAAGAAGTTCAGTTAGAATATAGAGGATATCCGGAAGATGATTATTCTGATGGAGTTTATAACAAAGTTTAATTTTACCTTTTATTAACAAATCATTTTGTAACGAATATGAGTCTAATAACAAAACCATCAGAACTAAAATCTAATCTAGTGTTAAAAGGATTAATTTATGGCCAGCCTGGTATAGGAAAAACCACTTTAGCACTTTCAGCATCCAACCCTCTATTAATTGACTTTGATAAAGGACTTCACAGAGTAGCACCAGCTTATCGTAGAGATAGCTTGCAAGTTGAAAATTATAAGCAAGTATTGGAGCTATTAAACAGTGAGGAAATCCAAGATTACAACACAATCATTGTTGATACTCTTGGAGAATTGATTGATAAGGTTTCTGATTATGTTGCTGAATTAAATCCAAAAACAAGACAAGGAGATGGTCAGCTCTCACAGAAAGGTTGGGGAGCAGTAAAAGGGCAGTTTTTAAGTTTAATGAGACTTTTAAGCAGTAAAAATAAATCCCTCATTTTTGTTGCTCATGAAACCGAAGAAAAAGACGGCGATAATACCAAGAAGCGCCCAGATTGCGCTGGTTCTGCTAGAAAAGATATTGTCAAAAAATTAGATTTTATGGGCTATATGTCAATGGCTGGAAACAAAAGAGTAATTGATTTTTCCCCAACAGATCAATATTACGCCAAAAATTCAATCGGATTGGAAGGGTCAATTGAAGTTTCCCAAATCAAAGGTGAAAACGATTTTTTAATTAAAAATATTTTTGAAGCCAGCAAAAGAAGAATCAAAGAACAAACCGACTTAGCCGGCAAGTTTGAGAGCTTGAAGATTATAATTAATGATAGAATTGAGACTTTAAACACTTTGGAAGAAGTTAATTTTTATTACAAATCAGATTATCAAAAATTGCAAAGAGTGTGGTCCAGCTATGAATATGAGCAGGTCAAATTAACTGATAGGGTCAAAGAGCTTGGATTCGTATTTGATAAGAAGAAAAAAGAATTTCACGATCCAAGTTTAAAAATAGAAGAAGTTCAACCATTAGAATATTTACAAGCATAATATATGAGAAATTACCTAATCACGCCAACGCTTTTGAATTCTTTCGCTTACTATATGTCCGAATATGGTAAGAGAGAGGATTTTTTAAAGACCTTAAGCAGAGAGCGGTTTGAGCCAAATGAAGCGATGCTGAAAGGTATTAGATTTGAGGAAGATATCAGATCTTATTGCGAAGGTGTTTCAGATAAAGAGGATATCATAACAACTCAAATTGGTGATATCGTCAAGGGTGGAGTTTGGCAAGCAACAGTTTCTAAACCTATGGTTATTGCTGATACTGAATATTTGCTTTATGGAAAATGTGACGTTATTAAGGAAAACTTTATTTATGATATTAAGTTTACCGGTAATTATGATATCGGCAAATTTCAAAACTCAGTGCAGCATTTAATCTATATGTATTGCACTGAACTTGCAGATTTTGCATATTTAATCAGTGATGGCAAGGAATGGTGGAGAGAAGATTATAAAGCTAATGGCGATATCGAAAACGAGATAAGAAGCCGTATAGCTGAATTCAGAGATTACTTATCTTTTGATAAGCCTGCTGAGGATTTGTTTTTAACTAATTGGGTGAGTAAATGAGCACAAATTTTATCTTCAAACAAATAGATCGGAATAAAAATTGGGAAACCCAAACCAATTTGCTTAACAGAGCTGTTTTCGATGCCAAGAAACAGCATCTGAAAGATTTTGAAGTTGAGATAAGAGAGTTAAAGAAAAAGCGCAGTGGAAATCAATTGCGTGCTTATTGGGTCCTGATTAGGTCTGTAACTGATTGGATGAATGATAAAGGCAATCATTTCACAAATGAGCAAGTAAGTAATTGGATGAAAATTCAATCCGGTCATTGCACAGAAATTGAAGGGCAAGCAATCCCTGGATCAATTGCAAACAAAAGTGATTGTAGCAGAGAGCAAATGGAAATTTTAATTAAAATTATTCTTGTTTTTGGGGCCGAAAACTTAATTAATGGTTGCCAGATTGAGGATAGAGATTTAAAAGAATTGTTAAATTATTATGACTAAAGACCCAAAACAACTAGATTTAGAGGATTGGATTAACTTAACTTAAATTTTATGACAAAAATAACAAATAGATTCACTGGAAATGTAATAATTGAAGACGAAAAGTTAAGTCTTTATGAATTGATGGAAAAAGCTGTTGAACAGGGTGCTAACTTGGAGGGTGCTAACTTGGAGGGTGCTAACTTGAAGGGCGCTAACTTGGAGGGTGCTAACTTGGAGGGCGCTAACTTGAAGGGCGCTGACTTGAAGGGCGCTAACTTGGAGGGTGCTAACTTGGAGGGTGCTAACTTGGAGGGCGCTAACTTGGAGGGCGCTAAAAATATTCCAAATTTTTGGCTAAATAATTGTAAGCGAGATGTTTTAAATGTTTTTCAATATTTACCTCAAGAAGTGCCAGCCCTAAGACAAAAAATAGTTGAAGGTAAAATTGATGGAACGCAATATGCTGGCAAATGTTGCTGTTTAATTGGAAGCCTTGGCAATGATAAAGCTGCAAGTTGTATCCCTTATTATGAAAAAGGCTTACATAATCCAGGTGAGCAGCTTTTTTGGCAAATAAGAGAAGGTGATACGCCAGAAACTAATCACTTTAGTAAAATTGCTTTAGATTTATGCGATGAGTTTTTGGAGAAATTAAATAAGCGGCCAGCTTGAATCTGATATGTTTGGCATTGCTAAAGCTTGGGGTTGGTGGAACCAAAACAAGCCATCCAACGGATATATAGAAGAAAAGAAAGAAAAAAAGGAAGAAAAGCCGCCGGAGATCAGAAGGATAACGATTACACAAGAAATGATAACGAATTTTATTAATTTGATTAAGAGGAAAAGATAATGTTGAATCGTGCCAGTTTGATCGGGAATGTTGGCCAAGATCCAGAGATAAAATCAACAGGAGATGGCAGAGAGATAGCTTTACTAAGTCTAGCAACCTCCGAATCATGGAAGGATAAAAAAACTGGCGAGAAAAAAGAAATTACAGATTGGTTCAAAATAGTAATCTATCAGCCAAATTTAATTAATTTGTGCCGGAATTACATTAAAAAGGGCTCTAAATTATATGTAGAAGGCAAAATCAAGACTCGTAGCTACGAAAAAAATGGAGTTAAGCATTATATTACTGAAATCATTTTAGATTTTGATGGGAAGATTTTGTTGATAGATAGCAAACAAGCTGAGCCTGCAAGAGCTTTTTCAGAGCCGAAAGAGCCAGAGAATAATTTTAACAATAATCTTGGCGATGAGGACTGCCCTTTTTAATGAAACAGTATAAACCTAGAAAAAAAATTGGCATAGGCTTTGAAGGCGAAATCCACAAACAGTTTGGCGCTTTAATGCGAAAATATGAAGCATTAAATAGGCTTGATTGTGTATTTTGGAGTTATAGTGGATCAGGAGAAAGAAGGACCTTATCAACCGGAAGTCTTTTAAAGGCAAAAGGATTAAAACCAGGGCAGCCGGATTATCATTTTATCAAAAGAAAGGCAATGCCAGGTGTTACTATAAATGGCAAGATACTTTATATGCCAAATGGCAACGAACCAAATATAGATATAGATTATTATATTTACCTAGAATTTAAAAAACCCAAAACAAGTACAGCAAAAGGTTGTCAATCAGAAAGCCAAAGGGATTTTGAAGCCAGGTTCAGAAATTCGATAAATAGCTGTTATTATGTCGTTTACAGCATTGACCAAGCTTTGAAAGTCTTAGAGAAAGAAGAGATTTTATTAACCAAATGAATTGCCTACACTGCCAAACTGAATTTATTAAAAGCAGATTCCATCCGCATCAAAAATTTTGCAATGCGAAATGCAGAAAAGAGGATATGCTTACCAGAAGAGGAGAGCAATTAAAAGAGTGGCAGAGGGATTATTATAGAAGGAATAGGCAGAAACTTTTGGAATATAACAAGAGATATAAAAAGGATTATTAACTAATTAAGGAAAATATGAAATATCACGCTATGAATTTTATGGTTGGAGGTTCATTCGCTCTAATTTCAATAATGTTGGGATATAATTTTGGCACTTGGCAATATTG
>WNFQ01000333.1_pt1 | contig 49282 bp, 41 predicted proteins | sample 5400171 | NCBI WGS metagenome assembly WNFQ01 (sample SAMN13153356, study PRJNA577476) | soil metagenome | isolation source: 20 cm soil under Madrone tree | place: USA:California | collected 2016-06-14
CCGGATTGCAGCGGCAAGTGAACGTGCTCGGCCAGTTTGGGCAGGCGTGAGAGCGCGTTGATTAAATCGTCGCGAAAGCCAATCGGATGCGGCGATGTAAAGCGCAGTCGTTCAAGTCCGTCGATTTCGTGCACGGCCTCTAGCAACTGCACGAAGGGACTTTTATTATCGCGCTTAGGAAATTCGTGGCGGCCGTACAAATTCACGATTTGCCCAAGCAGCGTGATTTCCTTCACTCCATGCGCAACCAGATCGCGCACTTCACGCACGATCTCATCGATCGAACGGCTGCGCTCCGCACCACGCGTCTGCGGGACGATGCAGAACGTGCAATGCATGTTGCATCCCTGCATGATCGAGACGAACGCAGTTGCCTGTCGAGGCGCGAGTTGCTGCTCGCGAATTGTTTCCTGCGAGCCAGGCTCTTCTTCAACATCGACGATCGAAAATCGCAAATCGTCCATCGCGCAATTCGAAGAACGGTAGGGCGCGAGAGTGCCAGTCCGGCTCGGACCCGGGCGCACCGTCTTTCGCGCAACCAATTCTTCCACATAATCGGCAACGCGATGAAATTTCTGGGTCCCGACGATAAGGTCGACATGTGGCAAATTCTTGAGCAGCGACTCGCCGCGCGCTTGCGCCATGCAGCCGAGGAAACCGAACACTACATGCGGCCGTTCTTTCGCCATGCGGCCGAGCATTCCCATTTTGCCGAGCGCCTTTTGATCTGCCATGTCGCGCACACTGCACGTGTTCAAAAGCACAACGTCGGCTTCCGCCTCGTGCCCGACTCGCTGGTAGCCTCGCGCGACGAGCGAATCGGCAACTTGTTCCGAGTCGCGTTCGTTCATCTGACAACCGTAGGTCTTGATAAAAAATTTCGGCATGGGACGGGCGAAAATAATACACGGACTGGCACTGTTTGCCACGTCTGGCGATCCGGTGGCGTGCTAATTTGCTTTTTTGAGCAGGAAATAACGGTTTGCCACGATACGGAATGAGCAACCGCCGCGGATCTCTACGATGTTCGTCGGTGCACCACCATGGGAAAATTGAAGCCAGCCATGATCCAACGACAACTTGCGCCTGCTTGAGAAGCTGGAACGCCGTTAGTAAACTCAAATTGGATTAACTTCGCTATTCAAGAATGACACCACTCACCCATAGCCGCGGCAGAATTTGCGATCTTCAACCCGATGACGAGGTTTTCATCGGCGACACGCCTTACTTTGTAAAGAAAGTAGCACGAGGCGGGATGGGGCTCGTGCTCCTCATGAATCAGGATAGCAAGAGGGTGCCGCGCAGGCGCAACGTGCATGGCTTACGAGTCGCACTCAAGACAATCCTACCGGACTTTCTGACCGATGAAACCAAAGATATGTTCCGTCGGGAGTTGGCTGTCTGGACAGCATTTCGTCATCCCAACATAGTTGCCCTAAATGAGATACTTGACAGCGGTCCCGACGGTTGGGTCGCGGCGATGGATGAGTGTCTGGGCTCTTTGCGTGAACACCTGACCAAAACTAAGAAACTTTCTCTTAAGGAGGCGACCGACATATTCGGCAATATGTTAGATGGGTTGGCTTACGCTTACAATCGTGACCAAGTTCTCCATCTGGATTTGAAACCTGAGAACGTGCTTTATCACTTGCATCCAGGAAAAATCCTTCTTCCCAAGGTGGTCAGTGATTCTGAACACTGGTACTTCAAAATTTCTGATTGGGGTCTTGCTTCGATTAAACAAGAACAGCTAAACAAAGTGATTGGCTTGCCGCGGAACAGCCAGTTCCGCATGGACACATTCAATAACGTCGGAACGATTCTGTACATGGCTCCGGAGAGATTTGTAACAGGCAATCGATCTTCAATTGCCAGTGATATATTCAGCCTCGGGTTAATTTACCTTGAAATGCTCGCTGGACGACTGCCTTACTCATTTCAAATCGACCCGATGGACGAGCTTTTGTCTGGATCGTACTTTACAAATGCTCAACAGCTTCTGAGACAAGAAGCGGTTCCAGAATCAATTCAAAGAATTATCCTAGACTGCATCTCGCGAAATCCCGACGAACGACCAACTTCCTATGAGGAATTGCGAGCACGTACGATTGTTGCATACCGTACCACAAGTGGTGCGGGTGAGATCTGCACCGCAGACGACCCTCTGGAAGAATGGTCAAAAAAACCTGAGGTGCGTGAGTCGATGCTCTTTATGGAACGAGAATATGCAGCAAAACAAGCCAGCAATTTGCGAGCAGCCGGCCGAGAGCAAGACGCGCGTGGCGTGGCCAAACGACACCTTGGTAAGTGGCTTGAAGAATTCAAGAATGAGCCACAAAATCCGGTTCACCTCACTTGGTTGACCAATGCAGCAATTCAGCTTCAAGAGATTGAATTCGCCAAGGAAACGATTGAGGCGATTATTCACCTAAGTGAGAAGCATCCATTCGTGGACCTAACGTTGGCTTATTTCAATCTCGGGGTGATTCACCACCAGCTTCGGTCAGATCCGGAGAAGGAGTTGTGGTGTTACGAGATGGCGATAAATGCACAACCACCTCCGAAATGTAACCATATTGCCTCGCAACGAATGAAGGCGAAAGTGCACCTCTTCGCAATCGGCCCAGCGAATCGCCTTATGAATTTTGATCTACGCGATCAGCACGTGGCCGAGTGTCGGAAGTTGGCGCCAGATGTCGATTTTGATGATCCGTCGGCGGAAGCGAAGTTTGTTCAAGAAACGCAAACTTGAGGAAAAACTTTTACAGCTGTGCCAGGAAGTGATCTCGCAAGGAAGGCGTCGCGAAGTGTGGAAACGACTTCTTAGCAATGAGTTTGCGGAAACATAACTTGATAAGGCGCTCCATCTTTTTGAGAAGACGCAAGTTGGCAATCGACTTGGGTCGAGCTTCAAGTCTTCCATGGGCGATGCGTGAACGCACGTCATAGAGATCACGGATTCTTTGCGGGCTCCATTTCTTGGGGGATTTGAGCAGCTTCGAAACGCGGTCGCAAATCGTCTGTGTCGCCGGGCCTTTATTATCCAGAGAGAAGAGTGCTTCCAGTGTCATCATGTAGAACAGGTAGGAATCGATCCAGTGGTAGCTGTTGAACGCTCGGTAGAGGGAATAAAACGCATTTTTCAGCCGGACGCAGCTGTGCTCTGCTTGACGCAGCATCATGTAGACTTCGTCGATACGAGGGAAATCTTCGCTCGAATAGACCTCGTATTTGTAGCCTGGCAGACGGATATGCATCTCAGTCTCCTCAAGTCGGTCGCACAGATCATCATCATCAAATAGACGATATTTGATAGTGGGCGTTAGATGGTCGCCCAAAATGCGAAAGGTCATGAGCAACATGTTAACATCGAGTTTGTATTGGCTAAGATCATTGGCTTCCACAACCAAAGCCCAGCGTGCCTGGTCAATGTAGGCGCGATCCCTTTTGGAAAAGATTTCTCGGTCGGACAAGTGCTCGGCCTCATTGAAGCGCCGGATTGCCAGACGCTCGTCGGAGAAAACGAATTCCGGTTGGTGCGGGTTGGTTAACTGGAATTGAAAAAGAGGCATCACGACACGCATAGCAACCGAGAGTTTAGCCTGCTTCACCCCATCGAAAAGGCGAAGGTGGATGGCTTGCATGCGCGCTTGTTCAGCCGGTTGAGGCAGCATCGTCAGGGCGACGCGATGGCGCGGGGCGGAGTGGTACGTTAGCCTTTAGCCATGAGCACGGTTGCAGAGATCGAAGCTGCCATTTCCCGGCTCCCGTTACAGCAGGCTGCGGAGGTGAGCGAGTGGCTGGAGGATCACCGGGAGTTGTCGCCCGAATTCGTCGCTTCCATCGAACGCGGCAAGGCCGACATCGCCGCCGGACGTACGCGCGTCGTTCGCCCGTGAGCCATGCCCGGCGCGGCCACGCTATTTCGACAAGCAAACGAAATTAAAGCTATATTCTGAAAAGTAGCGCGAGCTTCGAGCTTGCATCCCAGCCATTCGCACGCTGGAAGCTTGCGCTACTGTTTCTTTCGGTTTTAATCGCGAGCGAAAATGAACTCAGCGCCTCCAGCAATCGGGATCATCGGCGGCAGCGGTTTGTACCAGATGGGAGAGCTGCGCGATGCGACCGAGCATAAGATCGACACGCCGTTTGGCTCGCCGTCGGATACGCTCGTTGGCGGAAAAGTAAGCGGCCGCCAGGTATATTTTTTGCCACGGCATGGCCGCGGCCACCGAATTCTGCCGTATGAAATAAATCACCGGGCCAATATTTACGCGCTGCGTTCGCTCAACGTGCGCTGGATCATTTGCGTGACAGCCGTCGGCAGTTTGCAGGAAAAGTATGAGCCGCGAGATGTGTTGCTGCCGTCGCAATTCTATGATCGCACAAGCCTGCGTGCCGCTCACACATTTTTTGGCGAGGGCATCGCGGCGCATATCGCATTTGCTGAACCGATCAGCACTAAGCTGCGAAATCTATTGGCCGAATCAGCGAGGTCTCTCGGCGTCACAGTCCACAATGGCGGCACTTACGTGAATATGGATGGTCCGGCATTTTCCACGCGCGCGGAATCGGAGTTGAATCGGCGGAACGGTTTTGACGTGATCGGGATGACAAATGTTGCGGAAGCGAAACTGGCGCGCGAAGCGGAAATCGCGCTCGCCACCATGGCAATGATTACCGATTACGATTGCTGGAAGGTCGAAGAGGAACCGGTTTCCGCGCAGATCGTCATCGGTCACCTGATGGCGAACGCCGAGACGGCGAAAAAGGTGCTTGTCGATGTAATCCCACGCATCCCGACAGAGCCGAATTGGCCGGAACATTTCGCGCTCGATTCAGCGCTGGTCACCGACCGCAAGCTGTGGCCCGCCGCAACGGCCGAAAAGTTAAAACCAATTTTGCAACGTTTCCTGTAGCCACGGCCCGGCGGCCCGTTCCCGTTTGATATTCGATTTTAAAACATTCGTTTAGAGTGGTCTACAAGCCGGTGGCTACAGAGAGGCGACGGTTAATCGTGCGATCGCCTGGCAGAGCGATCGGATTTGTTGTTCTTGATGCGCCGCGGTCACAGTGACGCGCAATCGCGCGGAGCCTTTGGCAACCGTCGGATAACGAATCGCTGGAACGAGGAACCCTTCACCTTGGAGCGCAGATGCCAAATCGAGCGCTGCTTGCTCTTCGCCCACGATCCAGGGAAAAATCGCGCTCGGGGCGACGCTGCTCTTTTTGTTTGGCCCATCACTCGGGAGGCGTTCCTGCATCGATCTAATTCTTTTCCAAAGCAAAAGTCTTCTTTCTTCTCCTTCCGGAGATGCGAGGAAGTCAACCGCAGCCAGGGCCGCAGCAGCGATTGGTGGCGACTGTGCTGTGGAGTAAATGAAGGAGCGGGCGCGATTGATCAGCCATTCGATAAGACTGCGGGAACCGGAGATGTAACCGCCGCTTGCGCCGAGCGCCTTGCTCAATGTTCCCATCTGAACGTCGACATCGTCACTTACGTTCTCTGCGGCAGCCAGGCCGCGGCCATTTGGACCGATCACGCCGACAGCGTGCGCTTCATCGAGCATCAAGAGCGCCTCAAAATGTTTTTTTAATTTAACCAATTCGCGCAACGGCGCGCGATCGCCGTCCATTGAAAAGACAGATTCAGTCACGATGAGAACGCGTTTGCCCGCATGTTCGCGCTGCGCCCATGCGAGATGACTCTCCAGCTTGCCCAGATGATTGTGTGGAAATACGCGCAGGACCGAGCCGCTTAATTTCGCGGCATCGATCAGTGAGGCGTGGCAGAGTTTGTCGAGCAGAATAACGTCACCCTGACCGACCAACGCCGGGATTGTCCCGAGCGCAGCCGCATATCCGCTGCTGAAACAAAGCGCCGCCTCTGTTCCCTTCCATTTCGCCACCGCGCTTTCCAGGCGCAGATGCGGCGATTGTGTTCCGCTAATCAGCCGCGAAGCCCCGGCGCCAACGCCAAATTCGCCGATCGCGGCGATTGCTGCCTCTCGCAACCGGAGATCGTTTGCGAGGCCGAGATAATCGTTGGAGGAAAAATTAATGAGCCGACGGCCAGCAATCTCGATTTCAGGCCCCTGCGCGCTACTGATTTCGCGAAGATGTCGATCTAACGACCGCGCGCGCAGCGCTTCCAATTGCTCCTGAAAAAAATCGCGCATGCGCGTTTTGCCCAGCGCGACTACATCCAAAGACCCCAGGAAAGCAGCGCCGACGCATCGCGCCACACTCCGGACTTACTGTCACCGAGCACGACCACGATGATGTCGCGGCCCGCCCGCGAACCGCTGCAGATCAGGCAGTGCCCGGCGGCCTCGGTGTAACCAGTCTTCATCCCGTTGCAGTAGGGCAAACGCTTCAAAACTTTATTGGTGTTTTCGAGCTCGCGCGTCCGCCCGTTGGCATAACGAAAAACAAGCTGGGGAAGACAGACGATGGAGCGGATCGTTGGATTCGCGTAGGCGGTACGCGCGATCAGGGAAAGATCGCGGGCTGTTGAGTATTGTCCGGGCACGGGCAAGCCGTTTGGATTTACGAAATGCGAATTAATTGCTCCGAGCTCGCGAGCGCGACGGTTCATCACCTCCGCAAACGCTTCCACACTGCCGGCATTGTCTCGAGCCAGACATCGTGCCACATCATTGGGACTTTTCACGAGCAACGCTCGGAGTAGATCGATCCGTTGATAAGTGTCGCCCGGCTTGATGTTCAGCTTCACCGGTTCGGCCAGCGTGTCGACTTGTTGGACCGTAACAGGCTGATCCAAAAAACCGCGCTCAGCCACGATCAGCGCCGTCAGCAATTTTTGCGTACTCGCCGCCGCCCGTATCTCGTCGGCGTTCTTTTCGTACAATGTTTTGCCAGTATTCGCGTCCACCACAATGACTGATGCCGCGCCGGTCTTGGGAATCCCGTTGGGAGTGTATTCGGTTGGCGCCGGAGCTGATTCCGGTGTTTCCCTTGGCTTTGAGCGCGTTCGGCGCGAGCGGGTATGAGTCGACTTTGCCGCCTGCGCCTTGCGCACGGGACTGGACGAGATATCGGCATCCTCTTCATCTCTTGCTGAAACCGCCTGCGCCCTCCGAACGGGACCCGGCGAGATGCCGGTGGGCCGCACCACTTCGGAATCAGCGTCTTGACTCCAAGCAGTAAGCGCCGAAGCCAAAAGCAATACGCAAAGGAATAAAATTCGATTGCGCCACTTCATGAGCGGGAACTTAGCGATAAAACTTTTGTCGGCGCAAGCACCTCGCACAATTTCTCAGCACGCCCGGCGGTCGCCGGCCTACTTGGCGCACTGGATCAGTTCGATCTCGTAACCCTCCGGCGCGTCGATGAACGCGATCTTGCCGCTGCCACTGGAATGCGGGCCGTCCGAAAGCGGATAGCCTTTCGCCGCCGCTTCCCTCGCGAACTTGTCCAAATCGTCCACTTCAAAGGCGAGATGCGTAAGATCAGGACCAACCACCACCGGCCCGCTCTCATCGAATTTGCAAAGCTCAATCTCCTCATCGCTCTCGGGCGCTTTTAGAAAAACGAGTTGTGAGCCACGGCCAGACTTCTGGCGGCGAAGCTCTTTGAGTCCGAGCACATCTCTGTAAAACGAGACCGTCTTCTCCAGATCGCTCACCCGATAACGAGTGTGTAAGAGTTTTTTGACCATACCGTATCTTATTGCCCCCGTACCGGATTAAATTCAAACTCAAGGTAAATTCTCACGATGAAACTTGTGATCGCTGCGACCGGCGCCAGCGGAACGATTTATCTGCAAAGACTTCTCGAGCAGATTGATTGTGCCGCCCATGAGGTCCATCTGGTCATGAGCACGTACGCAGACAAGGTGGCAAAGCAGGAGCTCGACAATTTCAGAATTCCGGAGAGCGTGTCGCGACATTCCGACAATGATATGAATGTACCGTTCGTTAGCGGCTCTGCCCGTTTCGAGGCGATGGTCATTGTCCCCTGCTCCATGGCCACGCTCGGGCGAATCGCTTCCGGCTCCAGCGACAGCGTCCTACTGCGCGCCGCCGATGTTTTTTTGAAAGAGCGCCGCAAATTGATTCTCGTTCCGCGAGAAACGCCGTGGAATTTAATTCACGCGCGCAATGTCGTGACCTTGTTGGAAGCAGGCGCGGTCGTTCTGCCTGCGATTCCATCTTTTTACAGCCGGCCAAATTCCGTTACCGCCGTCGTGGATACCGTGGTTTGGCGCATTCTCGATCAAATCGGTCTGTCGAATCCGAGCGCCTATCGCTGGGACATGAAATGACGAAACCTTCCCGCACACATTGAAAATCGAGGGTCGACCCGCGCGGTGGCTGATCGCGGTCGGATTTCGCATATTGCAGTTCTGGTCGCTCACACTGCGCTACAAAATAGAAGATCGTGCTGGCGTTGTTGGCAAAGTGACCGCTCAAAACTACATCGCCTCATTATGGCACAATCGATTGCTGATTTTTCCATTCGTGCTGCGACGTTTCTTTCCTGATCGTCATGGCGCGGCTTTGATTAGCGCCAGTCGTGATGGCGAACTGCTGGCTGATGCAATCAAGCGCTTCGGTTACGACGTTGTGCGCGGGTCGAGTTCCCGCCTGGGTGCGAGCGCCATTCTTCAGCTCTCCCAGACTCTCGCATCCGGGCGTGACGTCGTGATCACGCCGGATGGTCCGCGTGGGCCTGCCTACGAACTTGGCCAGGGAATTGTTTTTCTTGCGCAAAAATCTGGAGCGGCGGTCGTGCCGGTGAACATTGAATATTCGAGCTGCTGGCGGCTGAAAAGTTGGGACCGGTTCATCCTGCCGCGGCCCTTTGCGAAAGTGCTTGTGATTATTGGCTCGCCACATCATGTCGGATTGAGCGACACACGGGAGCAATTCGAAGCCGAGCGCCAGCGTTTGCAGCAAGCGATGATGGCGCTGGTTGAAATGCGGTGAGTCATCTACGTTCTGCGGATGGCGAAGTTAATCGATGGCCGCGCGATTGCGGAGAAAGTGTATGTCGATCTTCGTCGCGAGATCGCGGAGTTAAGATCCAAAAACGTCACGCCAGGGCTTGCCGTCATTCTCGTCGGAGACAATCCGGCCTCGCGCGCTTATGTGCGCTCGAAAGACAAAATGTGCCGCGATCTCGGACTTCATTCGGTAAAGCTCGAGCTGCCTACATCGACTACGCAGACCGAATTACTCGCTCGCGTCAAAGCATTGAATCTTGATTCGGCCATTCACGGCATTCTGGTGCAATCGCCGCCGCCGAAGCAGATCGATGAAGTGTTAATCGTGCACGCGCTCGATCCGCGCAAAGACGTGGACGGATTTCATCCCGAGAACATTGCCAAGCTCGCGCTGGGAGATCCGACCGGTCTCGTTCCATGCACGCCGCTTGGTGTGCAACGCCTGCTCATTGAAAGCAAAATCGACATCAACGGCGCGCATGTCGTGATTCTTGGCCGCAGCATGATCGTGGGTAAACCGCTGGCCCTGCTTCTCATGCAGAAAAACAAGAACGCAAACGCGACGGTCACGGTTGTCCACTCGCGCAGCCGCGATCTCGAAAAGATTACTCGGTCGGCGGATATTTTAATCGCGGCGATCGGTCAACCGAACTTTGTGAAAGCGAAGCACGTGCGCGAGGGCACCGTCGTTATCGATGTTGGCATCAATCGACTGGAAGACGCGGCAAGCGAACGCGGTTACCAACTCGTGGGCGATGTCGCATTTGACGAAGTCGCGGAGAAAGCGGGCGCAATCACACCAGTGCCGGGCGGCGTCGGGCCGATGACAATCGCGATGCTGATGTCGAACACAGTAAAAGCAGCTCGCGCGATCAATTTGGCGTGACAATTTTCGCGGTGAGCGAACGCACAACCGGTTGAACTCGTGCGGCATGACTGAGAAAAGACGCGGTCCGCGGCGATAAGACGGCGGCGCGCGCCAGGCGATTGATCCATAAACGTCCGCGGTACATTTCTCCGCAAGCGCGAACGAATTCGCGCAAAGTTGATTGTTCGCCACGGCGAATCCGTCCTGTGGCGGATCGATCTTCACCTCGGATTATTTTTACGATTGCGTGTGCTGCGAGTTCGCCGGAGCGCATGGCGTAATAAATGCCCTCGCCAGTAAATGGCTCGACGACGCGCGCCGCGTCGCCGATCAAAAACAAATTTTCGTGCGCCGGTGGAAGAGCAGCACGGGTAAGTGGCGTGATGGTTCGCCAGACATGAGTGGGCGAAACGCCAAATCGTTTTGTCGCCCATGTCTTGAGCGCATTCATATTACGCGGCTTCGCGACCAGGCAGACGTTCAGTTCCTCATTGTTCACGGGCGACAAGCCGACGTAACCGTGTGGGAGTAATTGCAGCACCACACGATTGCCGAAATTGTCCGGCAACGGTAGGTGCGACTGCAACGCGATGCGCTCGCGCTCCGGTCGCGGCAATAAATTGCAAAGGCGCGCAACGGTCGAGTTGCGGCCATCGGCGCCCACCAGCATAAGCGCGGAGAAACTTTCTCCGCCACCGGTCTCAATCTTCCAATCGTGACTGTCGATCAACCCCGCGACCGTGGTCGCTTCGTGAATATGCGCGCCGAATTCGCCAGCGCGCTTTAGCAAAAGATGGTCGAAAAGACTGCGTTTGACCGAGAACTGGCACTCATCGCCCGATGGAAGATCGACAATTACCTTTCGACCGCCAATGGCGATGAACTCGACGCACTCAAGCTTCGCATGGGGCAGAGCCCAGACCCGCTGCACAAGATCAAGCCGATTCAGCACCGGCCAGCACGATGGATTCAAACAATCGCCACAAACTTTTTCCCGGGGAAATTTTTCCCGTTCCAGGAGAAGCGTTCGTAATCCAGCGCCAGCGCAAAATGCCGCACATGTCGATCCGGCTGGTCCGCCGCCCACGATTGCGACATCAAATGTTTCCATTTTGCAGAATCATCACAGAAGAAGACCAAGATAACGAAGATTTTTGTTTCCGTGCTTCGATGGAACTTTGTTTCCGTTACCTTCTGTTCAAATTCTCTTGGCTTACCTAGCGCTGGCGCTAGACGTAAAAGCAGAGGAGAGTGCTTCATATGGGCTGGTCTATCCCAATCTTCCGCGTCGCCGGCATTCAATTGCGGATTCACATTACGTTTTTGCTCCTGATCGCCTGGCTTGCCTTCGGTTACTACACGCAAGGTGGTTCCGCGGTGGCAGCAAGCCGGGTAATATTTGTTCTCCTGCTCTTCCTTTGTGTCGTGCTGCACGAATTTGGGCACGCATTCGCGGCGAAAGCTTTCGGCATCAACACGCCGGACATCACATTGCTGCCCATCGGCGGGGTCGCACGGCTGGAACGGATGCCGGAAGAACCAGTGCAGGAATTGGTCATCGCGGTGGCTGGACCAATGGTCAATGTAGTGATCGCGCTCGGTTTGTTGGTAGCAGGCGGAGCACAGGCGTTTGCTAACCCATCGACATCGACAATGGAAGGCGGCGGTCTCATTGCGCAGTTGATGACCATTAACATTTTGCTGGTCCTTTTTAATTTGCTGCCCGCGTTTCCAATGGATGGCGGGCGGGTCTTGCGTGCGCTGCTCGCGACGCGGCTGAGCTATGCGCGCGCCACACAGGTTGCTGCCAGTATTGGACAGGGATTCGCCTTCGTCTTCGGATTCATCGGACTGATCTGGAACCCGTTCCTGATCTTTATCGCCCTGTTCGTTTACATCGGTGCGTCGCAAGAGGCGGCCCTCGCGCAAATGAAGGATGTCTCGCGTCGGTTTCCCGTCTCCAGTGCAATGGTGCGCGAATTTCGCACACTTCCGGAAAGTGCCACGCTGCAAGAAGCGGTGGACGCTCTTCTGGCGACCTCGCAGCATGATTTTCCTGTCGTGAATGAAACCGGAAATGTGGCGGGTGTGCTTACGCGACACGATCTGATCGCCGCGTTACGCAAGAACGATCCGGCGCTTCGCGTAGGCGACGTGATGCGACGCGATATTCCGACCGTCACCACGGGAACGCGCTTCGAAGAAGCATTTCGCATCATGCAGGAGTGCAATTGCCCGGCTGTACCGGTACTCGACAGCATGAAGCGCCTGGTCGGTTTGCTCACGCCAGAAAACGTCACCGAATTGATGATGATTCAATCGGCGATGCCGCGGCGGCGGGTTACGTAACGCTCTGTAGCCGCTCCGCTGTGCAAAGCGCGACTCTGACGTGTTAGTCAGCCGCACGCCACGCCGCCCACAGGGCGGCGGCTACAAGTTTCCGCTCACGCCATTCTCGCGTAAATTCGGGTCTGAATGATGCAACCAACGAAAGAGAAATCGGATTTGCAAAAGAAAGTGCACGAAGTGCCGCACAAGCCCGGTGTGTACTTGATGCGCGACCGGTTCAATCGCGTGATTTATGTGGGCAAAGCGCGCGATCTGCGCAAGCGCGTCAGTTCATACTTTCTCCCCTCAAAAATTGCACAGGCTGATTTGAAAACGCGCGCCATGCTCGACGCCGTTTGGGATTTCGAGACGCATACCGTCCGCAGCGACGCCGAGTCGCTCTTGCTCGAGGGCAAATTGATCAAGGAATACCGGCCGCGTTACAATATTTCGTTCCGTGATGACAAACGGTTTCTTCTCGTCAAGATCGACATGTCGGAAGAATGGCCGCGTTTCCGGCTAGCGCGGTTCAAGAAGGACGATGGCGCACGCTACTTCGGACCCTATGCGCATTCCGGCGCGCTGCGGCAAACGCTGAATTTCATGCGCAAGAAATTTGGGGTGCTCACTTTCGGACGCGGTTCGCCGACCGAACGCGAATTGAAATCGGCGACTTATCAGGTCCCGATGCGTTTGAGCGAAATCAGGGCGGAGCAATATCGCGAACGCGTCGCACAAGCCTGCGAATTTCTCGAAGGACATTCACGCGAAATGATCGCAACGCTGGAAGAAGAAATGCGTAAAGCAGCGGAGAAAATGGATTTCGAGAAGGCAGCTGAGCTTCGCAACATGGTTGAAGATTTACGCAACACGACCAAGCCAATGCGTCGCTTCACCCGCGGAAGTCTTCCGAGCGCGATCGATCCGATGGCAGACGTGCAGGCGCTGGCCGATGCGTTGCAACTCTCGCGCACGCCGCGCGTGATGGAGTGCTTCGACATCTCGAATATTTCCACGACCCACGTTGTAGCCTCGATGGTTTGTTTCCGCGACGGTGTGCCCGACAAGGACAATTACCGGCGGTATCGAGTGCGAACCGTAGAAGGGCAGGATGATTTCGCCAGCATGGCTGAAGTGGTTAGACGGCGCTATTCGCGAATTCTGCTGGAAGCGCGCGAAGCGAACCCGAACGCGGCGGGTTACTCGCAGGAAAATACTTTCGACGCGGCTCGGCGATTAGAACGCGACGCCAATCCCCAATCCGCAATCCGCAATCCGCAATCGTACATTCGTTTGCCCGACCTGATCATTGTCGATGGCGGCAAAGGACAACTCTCGGCAGCGTGCCGGGAACTACAGCGATTGGGTCTGCACGACCTCCCAATCATCGGTTTGGCGAAAGAACACGAAGAAATCTACCGGCCGGGCCGGGCCGTGCCGCTGCAGCTTCCAATGGATTCCAGCGCTTTGCGCTTGCTTCAGCGTATCCGCGACGAAGCACACCGGTTCGCCAACACTTATCATCAACTGCTCATGAAAAAGCGGATCGGCGAGAGTATTCTGGACGATTGCCCCGGTGTGAGTCAGAACCGGAGGAATTTGCTGCTACGAAAATTCGGTTCCGTGAATCGCCTCCGGAAAGCGACGGTGGAGGAAATTGCATCCACGGAAGGAATTGGCCGAAAGCTGGCCGAGGACGTTCATCGCTTCCTGCACAGGCATTGATTAATTCCCAGATTCCGCAGATTAACGCAGTTTTTTGTCGAATGAGATCAATGCAGGGAAATCCGGGCAGTCTGTGGGTCGCATCGTTGATTCTTGCTACTGCGGTGGCAGGCGACGCGCAAACGCTGGCACCGACACCGACACCGACTCCGAGCGCAAGTCCGTCGCCGGAAGAGGAAACAATCATCCCGACTTTTGAGACGCAAAAACTTGCCCGCACGTACATCCTCGATGTGCCAGCTCCGCGGGGTCAAATCACCGATCGCAACGGCATGCCGCTTGCGCAAAATCGACTTAGTTACAACCTCGCGATCAACTTTCCCACGCCGCTGGATTTTTCCGATGCGCAAGCCGTCAGTTTCGCCAGGGAAAAGATCGACAAGGCCGGGAAACTAATCGGGCGCACGCTCCGGATTTCGGACGAAGCAATTCTTCGTCATTACCGCAATCGCGGAATCATGCCGTTCGAGATCGCACAGAATCTCAGCCAGTCGGAATACGAAGCAGTCAAAGACAATCTCCCGGCCGGCATCATGATGCGGCCGGTTTATGTGCGCATTTATCCGAACGGAAAAGTGGCCGGCCAAATTATCGGTTACACCGGGAGGACTGGGCGAAACCCGGATGGCATCGTTGATAATCACGAAACGCTCTGGCCTGAAACCGAAGGCCGCGAGGGACTCGAACAGACGTTCAATGAAATGCTCACGGGCAAGCACGGCGAATACAAACTCACCTTTGATAAAGATGGCCGGAAAACTTCCGAAAAACTAATCACCCCGCCGGAGCCAGGCTACAACGTCGTCACCACACTTGACCTGCACCTTCAGGAACTGGCCGAAAAGGCTCTGGAAGCAAAAGCGAAACGTGGCGCGATGGCGATCCTCAATCCAAACAACGGCGACATTCTCGCTCTCGCCTCGTGGCCGACCTACGATCCGAATCTCTTTGTCCCCTCGATATCATCCGAGAAATTTAAAGCCTTACAGGATGATCCTGACATTCCCCTGTTACCAAGGGCCTACCGTTCGTCGTATCCGCCGGGATCCACATTTAAAATTGCCGTTGGCATCGCTGCGCTCGAAAGCAGCGCAGTGACTCCCGATGATCGATTTGATTGCGTTCCAGCGATTCAGATAGGCAACGTCACTTTCCACAATTGGAAAAAGGGCGATCGCGGCGCTTTAAACTTTGTCCAGGCGCTGACCGAATCGTGTGACACATGGTTTTATCAGGTTGGAATCAAGACCGGCGCCGAACCAATCGTCGATTGGGCGTTAAAACTTGGCTTCGGCGCGAAGTGTGGCATTCCGCTGCGCGGCGAGGCAGAAGGCCGCGTTCCGAACGATGAATACATGAAGGCAACCCACGGTCGCAGATTGCTCAATGGCGACATTGCGAATTTGTCGATTGGCCAGGGCGATGTCCAGGTCACTCCCCTGCAAATGGCGCAAGCGATCGGGATCGTTGCGAACGGCGGCACGTTTTATCAAACACGCCTCGTCCAGCAAGTGCAGACATTTGATAACCAACTTGTCACCGCGTATCAGATGCGCGCCAAGAGGACGCTCGATCTCTCTTCCGGGACTTTGGACCAGTTGCGCACCGGCCTGATTGACGTCGTAAATGGTTCTGGCGGCACTGCGCATCAGGCGAGCCTTGATAACGTTGAAGTCGCCGGAAAAACCGGCACTGCGCAATGGGGACCAAAAAACAAAGAGCGCACCGCAGCCTGGTTCGCAGGGTTTTTACCGGCCGACCAGCCGCAATACGCCTTTGCTGCGCTCTACGAGGGCGATGTCGGCAGTAAAGTGCACGGCGGCTCCACCGCAGCGCCGATGATCGCCGACGTTTTCAAAGAAATTTATAAAGGGCAAAAGGCGAACGCCAGGGAGCGGCACCGCGTCCCTGAAGAAAAAGAAGTGCGCCGCGCCGAACCTGTCGAGGAAGAAGACGAGTCGGATTAGACTGCAGTGGCCGCCGTTTCCTGCGGCAGTTCCATTGTCCCTTTGAACTTCGGCGGCTCTTCTTCGACTCCGTAATTCTTCGAATGAAGGTTGTCGATCTTCGTCATGTCGTCGCTCGTTAGCGGTGGACAATCGGGCGCTTTCGCAAACTCACCGAGCTGTTCTTCGTTATAAATATTCGGCAACGTCGAAGCCACGCGATCGTCCACGAGCAACCATTGCAACGCCGCTTGCCCAAGCGTCCGCTCGGAATTTTCGAGAAACCGTAACTTGTCGATCTTCTTGATGCCGTTAAGCAGCCAACTGCGCGGGCGATGACTGCGATGATCGGTCGGCGGGAACGTCGTCTCCGCGGTGTATTTTCCTTCGAGCATTCCGGATGAATGCGTGACTCGAATAAGAACCATCGTGTCCTTGGCCGCGTCAGTGGCGGCGTCATGGAGCGCGTGGCCGGGATGCTGCTCCAGCATGTTGTAAATGTGTTGCACGCTGGTCATGTCACGCTCGCGAATACAGTTGATCCCCTCATACAGCCAGCCAATTGCCGGGCCGAGCGCGATGCCGTAATACCGAACTTTCCCCTCGGATTTTAGCGTTTCGAGTGTTCTCCAGAGCGCGTTATCATAAACCTGTTCCATCCTGATGTTGTGCAGTTGGAGTAGATCGATCCGGTCCGTTTTCAATCGCTTGAGCGCGGCGTCTGTCGCGCGGGTGATTGCTTCGGGTGAAAAATCCTGCGGAATCTCGCGTTGCCCGCGTCCGCGCGCTTCGCCGTGATGCACGAAATCGTAGCCAACTTTGGTCGCGATCACGATTTCGTCGCGCTGTTTCGGAAACGCTTTCGCGATCAGCTCCTCGCTTAAACCGTTTCCGTAAGTATCGGCCGCATCGAACAGCGTGACGCCGAGATCGAAAGCTTTGCGCATGAGCCCGATTGCTTCGCCCTCGGTGAAATTTCCCCACCAGCCGGTCGAAATCGTCCAAAGACCGAAGCCGACTTCGCTCACAGTTAGATCGGTATTTTTGTAAGTGCGAAAGCGCATTGCCCTCGAAAACTAACCTTCCAACGCCCAACGCTCAACATCCAACATCGTGAACTCCGTCTCGCCCCAAAAATAACCGGAGATACAGAGCAATCTCGCTCTTGCCGCAAATTTATTGCAACGCGACGGGTTTTTAATCACTGACAGAAGCAGTTACTGCGTCCTGCGTCTTGTGACCTGTGCTCGGCGGCGGATTGGTATAGGCTGTTGTACGCATGTCAGTCCAGGCTGGATGCATTACCAGATCCGAACCGATATCGAGCCCATTGTAATCCCCAATGAAGGTAGCCTTTCCGTTCGTTGGAGGGAAGTCTGCGAAGAAACGCGAGTCATTGGGGTTCGATAAGCCGGTGTCAACTCTCAGCAACGAAAAGGAAGTTCCTCCATTGAAAGACGATGCCAGTGTTTCTCCATACTGGATATTGCTGGAATCGTAGTTCCTATCGCTGAAAGCGACTCGTAGATTTCCGTCCGAGCCTACGCCGGCCCACGGGTAAAATTGATCTCTTGCTCTGGTAAGCACAACGGGGGAATTCCAGGAAGTTCCGCCGTTGCTGGACTTGACGACAACAATGTCGGTGTTTGTCGCAACAGTGTTAAAGTCTCCTGTCAAAGTCCCATTACGGTTGTCCGAGAAGGCGATATAGAGGTTGGTGCTGCTGGGAGCAGGTCCGGAAGTCGGATCGACAGTAATATTGCCAGCAGAGTTTACCCGGAACTGGCTGTTGCTTAGAGTTTGTCGTCCGTCCACGTTGCGCGGATAGTCATCGTTCCCGTCAAAGATTGGAAATACAGCTTGGAAAGGTCCCTGAAATGTGTGCCCTCCATCGGTCGAACGGACTACGAGATATTGGTCCCGAAAACCGTGAGCGGATCCTTCGAACTCACCGTTTTCAAAAGCAACGTACAGGGTTCCATCAGGGCCGACAACAGGAACAGAAAATTGGTCCTCATTGCAGGTATCAATGTTCGAGGAAATTCCCGGATTGTGGCAGAGAGTGGCACTGGTTCCGCTAATCTCCTTCGGCTTGGAAAACGAATTGCCTCCGTCATCCGAATAAGAAAAGAATATCGGCGATTGCGCATAGCCTACGCCGTAGGCAAAACGAGTGTAGGTAACATATAATCGCCCGTAATGGGAACTGCCTGGATTGTTGTCAACAACGATATAAGGCTTGTCATTGAAAATGAAAACGCTTACCGACGTGGTTCCTGTTCCGTGCGCAACCACAACTGGATGCCCAAAGGTCAATCCACCGTCCTTCGATGTATTGACTTGCACGGAAGCAACTGTATCACCTCCTCCCGCGCCCAGATTAAATGCAACGGTAGCATAGTGTACCAGCCCAAGTTTTTTGTTGAACGCGGTTGAAGGATCGCCGTTGGTGAGGAAACCGCCGGGGTCAATATGGCCATTCAACCATGTCGTGCCACCATCGGTGCTCGTGTAGTAGCCGGCAATAATTTTGTTAAGAAAACCTGGTCCCCCAGGGATGCTGAAGAATTCATAATCGTTCGAGCCCGCCACGATATGATTCGGGTTCGCCGGATCGACCGCAATAGCCAATTCGTTATGGGGAAGCTTAATGCTATCGCAGTTTATTCGAATGTTACCTCCTCCGAGGTTCGTCCCATCCGTGCAGGAACTCTTCGTTATAGCGCCTTGACCCGGCGCTACGAAGTCCGATGCGGCCTGAAAGATTCCCGACAATGGCGGAGGATGATACGAGCGATCCCCCGTAACGGGCCCGCCTGGCGCCTGGCTCACAACTGGCGCGCTTTGTGAAAGCGAAAAGCAAACGAACACCAGCAGAATGGTTGTGACTATGATGCATCGATTTTTCATATTTTTTAATTTTCTTTTATTGTTTTGGCCCTTCTTTGACTTCTCGTGATGATTACTTTTCCCTGTACAAAGGGATTCCGGAGGGCGTGCTGCACGGAATCGTAAATTTTTCGCGTGGCTTGCGTTTTTTCTGCGGCTCTGATACACGGATCGACGTGAAGGTTCTGGCGCGAACCGGGCATGGCCCGAGCGATTTATTTCCTGCAACTCACTGGAGCGCGGTTGTCGCGGCGGGGGAAAGCCAGGCTAAGCCGGAGATTGCGCGGGACGCGCTTGCCGAACTGTGCCAAACCTACTGGGCGCCGCTTTACAGTTTCGTCCGCAGTCGTGGGCATACGGTGCACGATGCGCAGGACTTGACGCAGAGCTTTTTCGCTTATCTGATTGAAAAGAAAATCTACACTCGCGCTGATCGGCAGAAAGGCAGGTTCCGTTCATTTCTGCTCGCCTCACTGAAGAATTTCCTTGCAGATGCTTCCGATCACGAACGAACGCTGAAGCGCGGTGGCACACACGATTTTCTGCCGCTGCACGAGGAACAGGTCGAAGAGGCGGAGTCACTTTTCCAGACTCACGGTACCACGGGCAGTGAAGATCGGATTTTCGAACGCAGTTGGGCGGAGGCGTTGGTCACGGCTGGATTGGAGCACTTGTCGGAAGCTTATAAGGCCGAGGGTAAAGAGAAGCTCTTCGAAGAATTAAGAATTTATCTCACTGGTGGCGCTAATCCGCTGCCGCCTTACGAACAACTGGCCGCGCGACTGGGCCTGCTGGCATCCACTCTCCGGAGCCACGTTACAAGATTGCGGACGCGTTACCGCGAAGCGTTGCGTGCAGAGGTGCGACGCACTGTGGAGACCGAGGCAGAAGTCGATGGAGAACTCCGCGAACTGTTGCGAGCATTGAGCACAGCGTGAGGGAGGCGCGAGATGGAAATACTAACAGCATCCGTCGCGATCTGTTCGACCTGTCGCGAACCGTTGAACGTGAAAGGCGAATGCCTGGCCTGTCTGTTGCGTGGCGGATTAAATGGGTCGGCCGAAGAATCCGTGGCCGAGCGCGACTCGTTAGTCTTCAGTGATTTCGAGATCGCGCGGCGCGAAGACGGTTCTTTCTGGGAACTGGGTTCCGGTGCGATGGGCGTAACTTATCGCGCAACGGATAAAGTTTTGCATCGCATCGTGGCGCTGAAAGTAATCGACACCCCGGCAGCGGCTGGTGACTCGCAGGCAGTACGCGAACGTTTCTTGCGCGAGGCACGAGCGGCGGCGGCATTGAAGCATCCGAATGTGGCCGGTATATTTCAGTTCGGCGCTTCGCCGGAAATCGATCGCTGCTATTACGCGATGGAACTGGTTGAGGGCGAAACCTTGGAAGCCCTCGTTAGGCGAGATGGTCCACTCAAGGCGGAACTGGCTCTGGAAATTGCGATCCAAGTGACGCGGGCGCTGGTTGCGGCGGCGGCCCAAGGTTTAATCCACCGCGATTTGAAACCGGGCAACATTATGCTCACTCGGACCGATGCTGCGACCGCGGAGATGGAAGTCAAGGTCATCGATTTTGGCCTCGCCAAAGTCACGAATGCTCTGGGCGAAGCCGATCTCACTCATGGAGGGTTCGTGGGAACGCCCTCTTTCGCCAGCCCGGAACAATTCGGCAGCGGCCCCGCCGACGCGCGATCGGACATTTATTCGTTAGGCGTTACGCTTTGGTACGCGCTCACTGGTCAAGTCCCCTATCCAGGCAAAACGATTGAGGAAATTCGTGATCGTCAAAAACACGCCGATTTGCCAATCGAACAATTGGTCGACAGAAAAATCCCCGCTTCTTTAATCGACATGCTGCGGCGCACCCTCGCGCTGGATCCCACTCAGCGCCCCGCATCGGCCCGGGAATTGATGGAAGCCCTGGAATTCTGCCGCGTGAAGCTGGCTCACCGCGGCGGCATTCGCTCTTTCCGCAAACTGGCTGCGCTCAGCGCGGTGGTGGCGATTGCCGCAGCAACGCTGCTCTCGCTCCGACTAAATCGTCAAAAAATAACGTCCACGGCCGCGAGTAGCAACATCACGCCATCAGCATCCGCACTGACGCCGTTGCCAGAAAAATCGATTGCCGTGCTGCCATTGGAAAACCTGAGTGCCGAAAACGAGAACGCATTTTTTGCGGAAGGCATCCAGGATGAACTGCTGTCGAACCTTTCGAAGATCAAGGACTTAAAAGTGATCAGTCGCACTTCGGTGATGCAGTACAAGAGCGGCATCACGCGCAATCTCAAAGAAATTGCGCAGCAACTGGGGGTCGGCCACGTCGTAGCAGGCAGTGTCCGCCGGGCCGGTAATCGGGTACGGGTTTCCGTGCAACTGATCGATGCGCAAACTGATCGCCATGTCTGGGCCCAGACCTATGATCACACGCTGGCCGATTCGCTTACTTTGCAGGACGAGTTGGCCACGGAGATCGCTGCGGCTCTAGGCGCGACACTGAGTCCGCAAGAGGAGGCGGCTGTCCAAGCGAAGCCGACAAACAATCCCGCTGCCTACGATGCCTACTTGCGTGGCCGCGCATTTGCAGCTGGCTCGCCGTTTGATAAGCCTACCGTGGACGGTGCGATCCGATCATATCAAGCTGCAGTGAAGTTGGATCCCAATTTTGCGCTGGCTTGGGCATATCTTTCTTTTGCGCAGAGTGGAAATTACTGGCTAGGATTCGATTCGAGCCCGGCACGGCTGGCGGCAGCCAAGAATGCCCTCGATCGTGCTCTCGTGCTCGACCCAAACCTGCCCCAGACTCATCTTGCTCTTGGTTATTACCGCTATTACGCACAGCGCGATTTCACTGGGGCATTGGCGGAATTCCAGCAAGCCGAACAGGGTCTTCCAAATAACGTTGACGTCATCAGAGCGATCGCCCTTATCCAACGCCGGGTTGGGCATTGGGACGCGGCAATCGTGGCGCTGCGCCGCGCCGTTGAGCTCGATCCTCGCAACATCGATGCCCCCACGGCTCTCGCGATTACGTATAGGTGCCTACGTCGTTTTCCCGAAGCTCTAGCCACAGCTGACCGCGTCCTTGCGTTGGAGCCGACGAATGCATCTGCTCTCTGGACGAAAGCGGGCGTCTTCTGGGCAACGGGAGATCTTAAGGCGGCAGAACTACTGCTGCTCGCGAATCCACGGATCGATCCGGGCGTACGTGGGGTGCAGGCCTTGTTCGAGCGGCGTTACGCCGCGGCCACAGAGATACTCTCAAAAGCGCTGGCCGGCAAGCCGGACGAGGACAGGAAATCGCTACTTTTTATGCTTGGCTTAAGTCAGCAGCGCGCCGGCGATGTTGCCGCGGCGCGCGCGACCTACCAAAGCGCGGTGCAGGATATTCAGCGCCAGCTCAATAAAGTAGCGCGGGATTCTTTTCAAGAAGCGGAGCTGCGTGCTAATTTGGGTCGGGCTTATGCGGGTTTGGGCGAAGCAGCGTCTGCTATCGCCGAAGGACAAAAAGCCATGGCCATGCATCCCACTTCCGAAGACCCATTAGAGGGCCCCGCCGAAGAGGAGAGAATGGCGCATATCTACGCTCTTCTAGGGGATGCCGATCACGCGATTCCGATTCTCAAGCGGTTGCTGCAGATACCCTCTGGCGCTATAATTACTCTGGCACTCCTGCGACTCGATCCAATCTGGGATCCGATCCGGAACGATCCTCGCTTTCAGGAATTGGCCGCAGAAAACAGACCGTGAATCCAAAGAGATTCCCAGACGAAATGTAGAGGCTCGCGTGTCTCACCCGCAGGGAATTTCGCGGTTAGAGATAGCCGGTACCGCTGCCGTTTAATTCAGTATTGGGCATTCGGCGTTCGACGTTTCCTGACTTCGATGTTTCCGAAGAGCAAAAGCGCGCTGCTCCCTCATTTGCAAGGGGATTTTTGATCCCAAGTGGCCGGGCCTTTTATGCCGGGACGACCTGCGCCAGGAATGTGGCTCCCAAACCCAGATTCATTCCACTCGGGTTGATAATGCTGAATCAGATGATGTTCAGCATAATCGACCCATTCGTCCGGCACTAAGAGAAAGCGGCATCGAAACTGTGAGCGTTTGGTCTTTCTGTCACTGATCGTGTTGGCTGCCTTCCAGATTCGCTTTCTGAGATGGCTGTTACGTGTCGCCTTTCCAATATAGACAACTCGATCTCCCAGGTATAATGCGTAGATGCCTGTTTCTTGAGGAATGCTGCGAGGCGGAAAAGTCAGCACGGGACTCCTCTGAAATCGCTCCAGAAGGTACCTCGGAATGTTCAGCGGCTCGAATTTGTGCGCCGCCCACGGATCTTTATATGCCCAATTCCTTTTCAAGGTCTATGAGTGCCTTCTTACGCGCGTGTAATTCTCTCACTTTCGTCAAACTGATGAATTTCACGTGGTCTTTGATTTCGTGAAAGCTTCCACGAGTTAGTTCGGCAATTTTTGCTGGGTCCGCCTCGTTTCCAACTAGGAAAATGTGGCTGTTCCAAAGATCGAAAGCGTGCTTGAGCTTCGCTAAATCATGGTAAAGATCGCCCTTCACATGGATTTCAAACACGTACGTGGGAACGGATTGTTGTACTCGTCTCCAAACCACGTCAAGCCTCCCCAAATCAAATGGATACTCCTCCTCCGCAATGTGGTTCTGCAAACTCCCGATCTGCGCAAGTTTCTGCTTGATCTCTTTGTGTGTCGAAGGCTCGACGACCTCCGGCTCCCGATTTTCCTTGAATTTCGCGATTACGTCCATTGCAAGGGCGCTTTCCAGTTTGCGAAAACTCAGGCCTGCCTTGAACCTCAAGACCTCAGAACTGATCTTTGCAGATTCCCATCTGTCCGGTGGAAGGCAATAATCAACGTTGATTTCAAACCGCAAAGGCCAAAGCACATTGCCGCTCTTTACTTCTTCCGGCCAAAGAGGTTTGGTCTGGCGAAATTTTGTCTTGACAGTTCCGTAGCCGATTATGCCCGCAACGGGTCTCATGGCGTAAAATAACAGGACATCGTTCAGCTGGACATTTTCCCAAAGATTCAGCCGTTTCGGTTCAAGGCCCCAGATATTTCCGACATGAAAGGTCTCATTCCAATTGCCAACGCTGCCCACTGCCATCCAATAACTAGCCGCGTTATTTTCCATGAGCGGTGTCTTGTCCCATGCCGCGGGACAGGTTAGTCACGCTGGAGACTAAAGCGAGTACAAACCGTGACAGTGATAGATTGATTGGACGTTCGGGGTTGGACGTTCGACGTTTTCCGAGGTGCTATGAGTCGGAAAAGAAACGCTGCACTCCTCATCGTCGGTCACGGCTCGACGGTGAACCCGGATTCGAGTGCGCCTACGCTGGCGCATGCGGCGGAGATTCGGCGAAGGAAAGTTTTTGCTGATGTGGAGTGCGCCTTTTGGAAAGAGGAACCAAGTCTGCGCGATGCGCTTTTTTGGTTTGATCCTGCGGAAGTTGGCGAGGTTTGCGTAGTGCCCAATTTCATCAGCGAAGGATATTTCACGCAGACGGTTATCCCGCGCGAGCTTGAACTGAATGGCCGCATCACAAAACGGTCCAACGGCCAAATCTGGAAATATTGCGAGCCGGCAGGGAGCCACGCCTCGATGACCGACTTGCTTCTTCGGCGAGCGCTCGAAGTCGCTCCCGGGATCGACTCAACCGAAACCAGCTTGCTGATCGTGGCACATGGCACTGATTTGAATGAAAACAGCGCGGCGGCAGCAAAACGCGAAGCGGAAAAGATTCGGGGGCTGGGCAAATACGCAGCCGTAATAAATGTTTACATGGAAGAGCCGCCGTTGGTGTCCGATTGGAAAAAGCTGACGAAGACTCCGAACGTCGTGGTGGTTCCGTTTTTCATTTCGGATGGGCTTCATAGCTACGAAGACATTCCTGTTCTGCTCGGAATCGCCAAGGGAGGATCGACCCGCCTTCGCAAAGCTACGGCGTGGCAGGCCCGCCTTGGGTCGCCCGCGCGGCCTGCGCCGCGGCACGCATCGACGTCACACGCGGCGACCGGCGACGTTTTCCGGCGCAATCCCTACAAGATCGGTGGCCGGTCCCTATTCTACGCGCCGTCCATTGGCACAGATCCTGGCTTTGCCAACATCATTATCGAGCAGGCGGCAAAATTTTAATCGAGAAAGTTGAAATCTCGCTCGCGCTTGTTTTCTTTTGCGCGAGATTGCTCTCCCGCGAATGAAAGAAACGACATGCAAGAACCTGCAGGCCATCGGCGCCTTCGCCCTCGCCGGCGGGTGCACGTCGAAACGACTGAGGCAACTCGTGGAAATGATTCGCGCGGCGCGCAACTGTCGCTGGATAGGAATTTATAAAATCGTGAAGAACGAATTTGTCATCCTTGCAGAAACGGGTGATGAACCGCCGGCGTATCCGCGGTTTCCAATCAGTCAAGGCTTATGCGGGGCGGCTCTGGACTCTGGCAAACCCATTATCGTCGGCGACGTCCGTCATGATCCGCGCTATCTGCCCACGTTTCACACCACGCGTTCGGAGATCATTGTGCCCATGATCAACGATCATCATAAGATTCTTGGAATGCTGGATGCCGAGAGCGAACAGTTGAATGCGTTCGGCGAGGAAGATCGACAATTCCTCGAACGCGCGGGTGGACTGATCGCGCATTGCCTTCACTAATTCGACGCGGCGGATGCTCAATGTGATTGAGCCGGCCTTGCAAATCGCGCTGACCGACTGTCGGCGAATCGGCCAGATCGCGATTCAAAAATTGGATGACGGTGGGCTGGCGCTTTCGCATCGCGATGATGAGACGCGCAACGACCTGGAGCTTTTTCGCAGTCCCGACGACGCGATCGAGATAGCTAGATACGACGATGCCGGCAATTATCGACCGCTCAAAACTGCGCCCAATCTACAGCATGGCTGGCGCTTGGAACTGACAACGCTCGATGCATTGAGGCGAGCTCTCGATTATTTTTATCCGGGGAGGCTTGCCGTTTTCGCTGCTTGGAAAAGTGGCCGACTGCGGACCACGCCAGTACGCGATACGTTGGATCGACAATCAGGCATGTATCGCGTTGCGGCGAAAATTTCGGATGAACAGATCGATTGTGTGGTCGGAGATTTTTGCCGGTCTGATGGCGGATGTTTACGCACGATTCTCTGGAAACGGGATAAACAAGGCACGGTTGCATCAACAAAATTGCCACCGGAAAAGTTTGATCCGGCGTTTGATCAAACGAAACCCGGGGAAAGACCGGAATCATCCGCCTTCATCGAGGCTACGGCGGACAAGCCGATCCCGGCTACAGCAATCCCGTTGCTTTGCCAGGAAGCATGCAACCTCTTGGTCGCGGAATGTCGGAAAGTGGTGAAAGGCGAATGATCATTCGCTCGCGCATTGTTGCGACGATGGACGGCCCGCCGATTGAGAATGGCGCGGTCGCGATTTCTGGAAGTCGAATTATTGATGTTGGTAATTTCCCTGAGGTTTCCGCGCGACACTCGGGGCAAGAAATTGTCGATCTTGGGGAGCAAGCGCTCCTGCCCGGCTTCATTAACGCGCATTGTCATCTCGATTATACGTGTTTGCGCGGCAAAATCCCGCCGCAACAGTCTTTTGCGGATTGGATTCGCGCAATTAACGCGGAGAAGGCGAAACTTGCCCAGGACGATTATGTCGCGTCGATCGCGAAAGGTTTTACCGAAGCGAAAAGATTTGGAACAACGACAATTGCGAACTTTACCGCGTTTCCAGAATTGATTCCCCGGATCGATCCACCGATTCGGACGTGGTGGTTCGCGGAATTGATCGATGTGCGTTCACCGGAGCGCGCAAATGAGCTTGTCGATCTTGCTATTGAATCACTGAAGTCAGCGCAAAACTGGGGATTAGCGCCGCACGCGCTGTTCACGGCGTCCAAAGATTTGTATCGTCGCTGCGAGGAAATCGCACGGCGGCAGAACGTTCTGTTGACGACGCATCTCGCAGAATCGCGCGAGGAGATGTCGATGTTTCGCGATGGATCGGGTCCTCTCTATGAATTCATGGAGAATATCGGGCGGCCGATGGATGACTGCGGACGTGAGACGCCGCTGGCAAAATTCGTCGGACGCCTCAGCAGTGCGTCCCTACCGGAATGGATCTTCGCGCACCTAAATGAGTTGACGGAAAGCGATTTCGAGTTGCTCGAAAGATCGACATGGAAATTCCACGTGGTGCATTCGCCCCGCAGTCATGGCTACTTCGCGCACAGCCGATTTCCCTTCGAACGATTGCGCACTCTGGGGTTCAATGTTTGCCTGGGCACCGATAGCCTCGCGAGTAACGAGAGCTTGAGTTTGTTTGCCGAGATGCGCACGTTTCAGCGCAGCCAACCGGCGATATCGCCGGATAAAATTCTTGAAATGGTGACGTTGAATCCGGCAATGGCCCTGCATCAGGAAAATGTGCTTGGCCGGATTCGTCGCGGATTTCAAGCCGATCTTGTAAGTGTTACATGCAGTGGAGGCCCCAATTTCATCGAAGAAATCGTGGCATTCGATGGGCCAGTTGATTGGATACTCCTGAATGGAAAACACAGGCGGAATACTCCTGGCGCTGCTAAGCTCTCCCGATGAGTTCCGCCAAACAGAATGCGCCGAGTACGCGCGAAATGGAGCGGATCAACTGGATCGAATTTCGTGAATGGGTTCCGGCGAAAATTCAGACGGTCTTACTCCCCCTGGGAACTCTTGAGCCGCACGGCGTCGCGCCTAATGGCACGGACATTCTCGCACCCGTCGCGATGGCACGCGAGATTGCACCGCGCGTCAACGCGATGGTCGCGCCGGTAATTCCATATGGATTCACGGGTATCCTCGACGCATACCCCGGAAGCTTCACGATTCCGGAAGACGCCTTTCGCAATTACGTTCGCGCAGTCCTCACCGGCCTGGCGAAGAACAAATTCAAAAACATTATCCTGCTCAATGGCCACGGCGGCGGGCAGACCGCGGTTCTGAGCGCGCTTGTGCAGGAGGTCGGACGCGGTACTGGCACGAGAATTCTAGCTGTGAACTGGTGGTCTTATTGCAGCGATGTGACGCAGGAAGTTTTCGGCGAGGACGGCGGTCATGGAGCGGAAAATGAGACTGCATACATCATGGGGATCGATCCCGCTCTCGTTCAGAAAAAGCATTACAAACCTGAGATGGCGACTGCGCTTCCCCCGCCTAATACCTGGAGCGCATATCCGTTTCCATCGACAATCATGCTCTACAAAGAAGGTCAGGGTTATCCGAAATTCGATCCCGTAAAAGCGAAGACATACTTCACCAAAGTGAACGACAAGATCGCGCGCCTGATTCGGGAAACGATCGAGAAATGGGACACGGCGAGAGTGTGAGGGGATATTGGATGCCGGCATCTGAATTGCTTGCTTGTCGTCGGCTGCATCGGTAAACTCGGCGTATGGCCGGACACGGAATGCAGCAGTCTCAGCATCTGGCGCTCCAGCAAATTCTCGCGCCTCAACTGCAACAGAGCCTTCTTATCCTCCAGACGCCGTTGCTCGAGCTGCGCAATCTGGTTCAACAGGAAATGGAGACGAATCCTGTGCTCGAGGAACTACCGGATGAGCCGAGCAGCGACGGCCCCAACGGCGACGAACCTTCCACGGACAACAATTTCAAGGAGGAATTCGAGAAACTGGCGAGCCTGGATGAGGAATGGCGCGATTACATGGCGCAGTCGAGCAGCTACAGTCCCGAAGGCTCGCGGGGCTCGCCGGAAGCAAAAGATAAGCGCCAGTTCTTTTTTGATTCCATCGCTGTGCAGGAAACGCTTCAGCAACATCTGATGACCCAACTGAATCAGACAGCCCTCAACGCCAACGACCGCAAAACGGCAGAGCTGATCATAGGCAACATCGACGATAACGGGTTTCTCCAAAGCACGCCGGAAGAAATGGCGCTCAGCTCCGGTATCGCGAAGGAAGATTTCGAGAAGATGCTTGCGCTCATCCAGAGTTTTTATCCGCCGGGCGTAGGTGCGCGAGATTTGCGCGAGTGTTTGCTCGTTCAACTGCAGCGTGAGGGAAAAGAGAACAGCCTCGAATACAAAGTTATCTCCGAGCACATGGATGATTTGGGCAAGCGGCGCTTTCCCGAAATCGCGCGACGGATGAACATCAGCGTGGAGGAGATGCAAAAGTGCGCCAATAATATCGCGCAGCTAAATCCGCGCCCCGGCCAGGCGTTCGCTGTTGCTCCGCAAAACTACGTGCTGCCTGACGTGACAGTCGAAAAAGTGGACGGCGATTATCAGATTGTCCTAAACAACGAGCAAATTCCGCATCTGCGGATCAGCAACATCTACAAGGACATCATCGCCCAGGATAACAACGGCAGCGAGGTCAAAGATTACATCCGCGATAAAATCCGCAGCGGCAAATTCCTGATCCGATCGATCCACCAGCGCCAGCAAACCATTTCCAACATCGCGCACCAAATCGTTTCGCGGCAACGCGACTTTTTCGAACACGGCCCGTCGCATCTGAAGCCGATGACCATGGGAGAAATCGCCGATGCGGTTGGCGTGCACGAGACCACGGTCAGCCGTGCTGTTTCCGGCAAGTACATGGCAACGCCTCAAGGCATCTTCGACATGAAATACTTTTTCACGCCGGGCTATCAAACCGCCACCGGTGAATCGATGAGCAACACCAGCGTGAAAGAAGCTATCCTCGATCTGGTGAAACACGAGAATGGCAACGCGCCCTTGAGCGACCAGGAGATCGTCGAAATCCTGGGCGAACGCGGGATTCCCATCGCACGGCGCACCGTGGCCAAGTACCGCACCGAACTGGATATTCTGCCGAGCCACATGCGGCGGAAATACTGACGCGAGTCGTCAGCGATTTGTTAAAAGGGTTACATTGTTAAATCGGTGTAGTGGCGGCTGTGTCAGCCGCGAATTTTACCTTTTAACTTTGTAACTGTTTTAACTCTTGTAACGTTCAACGAAGCCATGAACCCATCTCTCCGTGCCGCCGTGATCGCCGAATGGCGTGGTCTTCCCGAAAAGAAAACGCGAACCGATCGATGGCAGGCGTCGGCCGATGTGCTTCCAAGGCTGATGCAGCGCGATCGTCGGCGAATTTATCGCCGCGCATTCGACGCCAACGGCGCTACGGGAAGGCGTTCTTTACGTGCGGGTCCTCCAACCGGCTTTGCATTACGAATTGGAACAAGTTTCCAAGACGGAAATCTTGCGAAAGTTAAAAAAACGCTTCGGCGGCAAGACCATCCACGACATCCGCTTCCGCGTCGGCTGAATTCGACCGCAGATTACGCGGATTAAACGGATTCCTTTGGCCGAAACAGCTTTCGTGTCGATTGGTGTTGATTCGTGGTACTCGAAGATTTTCGGGAACTTCGCCTGAGCGATTCCGGACAGCTCAGTGACGTGAATAAATCTGTGATTCGCTGTGAACTTTTGCTTTACAGCCCGTGTCCCGCCCTGCTAAAGCCGAGATCGGCAGGGCCTCGCGAGCATGCGGATGGGAATCGCGAAAAACCATTCTGGAGGTCCTTATGGAAAAAGTCACCGCCGCAGCGCTTGTTGTTGCAGGCTTGATTGTGCTGGCTGGTTCGCTGCCTGCCACAGCTTCTCGACTCAGCAAAAAGGAGGAAGGACATCTTCCGTCTATTAAGCGACATTGTACTCGAAATCGCGCGCGGTTGCAGTCACTATTTGTTCTTATGCCGGGAGTAACTGAACAACTCGAAAACATTCGCGCCAAGGACAAAGGTCGCCCACGCAAACACGTAACTATTCTGGGTGCCGGAATTGCTGGTTTGATAGCGGGCTACGAACTGAATCGCCTCGGGCATGTAGTCACAATTTTGGAGGGTAGCAACCGCGTTGGAGGAAGAGCATTCACTTATCGGTTCAAAGATGGACAGTACCATGAACTTGGAGCCATGCGGATACCGGCAAGTCATGACTACACACGTCATTACATCCAAGAAATGGGCCTCCAGCTCAGGCCATTCATAACGGCGCACAAAACGCTTTCCCCATTTTATTTTATCAAAGGCATTCGAACAACAATCAAGGATGCTCCTAAGAATCTGTTCCCACTATTCGCCTTGTCGCCAACCGAGCAATTCGTCGCCGCCGCTGCCGTAGCCCCAGCGGTAATGGGACTTCAGTTTGCGGACCTGATCGCCTCTCTCACCACGGCTGACAAACAAGCTCTCTTTAGCGAGGGCCCAATGACTGAGTCGGTTGCCCAAATCGAACGGACTTCCCTGGGAGAATTCTTAGAAGCACACGCGCATGGCCCCGATACGCGTGAGCTTATTGGTGTGACCACTGGCCTCGAAGTGTGGTGGGACAAAGCCCTATCGATGTTTCTTCGTGACGAGATTGTGAATACTGGTGACGGTTTGGAGGAAATAGTTGGCGGTACCGATCTGCTGCCATCAACACTGGCTCAAAAGATTCCTCAAAAAGCGATTTCACTGAATGTCGAAATTACAGGTATCGAAGCGGGCGACCAACCAAAACTCAAGGTTATGTCTCAAGAAAACGGGCAGGGAACAGTTGAAGCAGATTATGTGCTCTGCACAATACCTTTTCCCGTATTGCGTCGCATAGAATTAGTGCAGTTTAGCACACGAAAATTGCGCGCTATTCGCGACATTAACTATGCATCGTCCACAAAAGTCCTGCTTCATTGCAAACAACGTTTCTGGGAGCTGAACAACGGTATCTTTGGAGGCGCGTCGTTGTCCGACCTGATTACCAGGTCGACCTATTATCCGTCCGACAACGTGGCTGCAAGGCCGCCTCAACCGCTGCACCTACTTGCGGAATTGGACGGAACTGAAACGATGACCGCGCAACGTTCGCGACTCGCTTCACGAAGCATCAATACTACTTTCGCTTTGGCCTCAACGCAGGGACGGCAGTTGGAGCTTTCGAGCGGACCGGGCGTTCTCGTTGGCAGCTATAATTGGGGAAGAGATGCTCGCAGATTGGGGGAATTGCAGCCGGTAAATCGGGCAGAATGTGTTATCCGTACCTTAACAAATATCCACCCCGAGATCAGGGACTCTGTGGACGACGCAGCTTCAATGTTTTGGGACGAAAATAAGTGGGCTGGCGCGGCATTCAGTTTTATGCGTCCTAATGACATGCGCGATTACTATGTCGATGCCATAGCGCCTGAAGGACGCGTGTTTTTTGCCGGCGAACACTGCTCTATGGATCAAGCGTGGATGCAAGGCGCCGCCATTTCTGCCCTGCGAGCAGTAGAAGACATCGTGTCCCGTTAACATACATGATGTGAGTTGTACATGACGGCTGCTAACAATCCGGCTCCGCAAACTGCCTCGTACGGTTTCTGGAAGTCCCCCATAACTTCAGACTTAATTGTCGCAACGAACATTACCTTGGTGGACGTAATTAACGACAAAGACGATACGTACTGGGTGGAGAGCCGACCGCAGGAGGGTCGGCGGTACGTTGTGGTTCGAGGTAACGGAGACAGCAATCCGCAGGATGTGACGCCACCCGAATTCAACGCCAGCACACAGGTGCACGAGTATGGTGGCGGTGCTGTGCTGGTTAAGGACAGAATAATTTATTTTTCGAATTTCGTAGATCAAAAGTTGTATCGACAGGAACCAAACGGCTTACCGAGAGCTATAAGTCAAGGCCCTCAGTGTCGTTACGCCGAAACTACAACGTGAGCTCCACTGGAGACAGACATCTGATTCTTCTCGTCGAAGAAAGCGATAATTCGCTTGGTTTCTATGATTCAGAAACCGGCAAGGAAAGCGGACGCATTAACCTCAGTTTGTGGCCACACGAAGTTACTGTGTCGGCTGACGGCCGAACCGCGTACGTGTCGAACTTCGGTTTGAGGGATTACGATTTAACCTTGGGATATGCCGGAAATAGCATTTCGGTGATTGACGTTCCTTCCCGCTGTGAAGTCCATCGACTATACACCACTACAAAGGGTTTCGAGTACTGGGCTCCACATGGCGTGAAGCTGTCGCCAGATGGTACCCGGCTCTACGTAAATGTGGAGCGCGTTGTCGGGTTACGCAGCGTAGATCCGACCGCCGGTCCCGGCCAGGAGCAAACAAGGATTTTGGTTTATGATGTCGAGAGTCGACAGTTGATACATTCATTTGATCTGCCAGCGATAGATTTAAACGAGCGAGCATTCGCAGTTGATCGCAGTTTTCGATTGCAGGGCGAACCGTTTGGCGAACAAGCTGTTCAAAGTTATGGGGTGCCGCGCGGTTCACATAACTTTCTGTTCAGCCCTGACGGAGCTCTTTGGATTTTTTCGGGGCCAAATGGAATATCAAAAATAGATCCGATTTCGGGAGCGATACAGTGGCAGTGCCACCCCCGTGATTTTATCGGTTCTGTTCGCGGTCTGGCGCTGATGCACAACGGCAACCTGGTCGTTTCCGCAACTAATCAGGTGAGTATACTTAATACCAAGAACCTTCGCATCGAGAAGCAGATCGGTGACCTTGGTGTCGGCCAGATTCTCTATTCACAAGTTACGCCCGACGACAAGCACATTCTCTCACCTGCGGTGTGGGAAGGCCAAGTGTTGATTATCAATATTGCAACCGGCAGCGTTGTGAAGCGACTTCTAACAGGTGTAGATCCAGTTCACATAGTCGTGCCGCCGAACAGCAACAGTGCTTACGTCACGCATGGACGAAGTCATTGGGCTGCCGAAATAGACTTGCAGAGTTTTGAGGTCAAGCGGCGAATTCAAACGCGAGGCGGTCCTAATGGCGTTGATTTAGCAAAATGGTTTCCTGAGCCGAAGCGGCGAACGCTTACTTTGGGGGCTGTGCTGCCGTTCACGGGTGAATTTTCACCGCAAGGACGTGAGATACGCCTTGGATATGATCTTTGGAAGGACCGAGTGAATGCATCGGGCGGAATTCTTATAAATGGCGACCCGACCTTGATCGATATTGCGTACGAGGACTCAGAATCCGCTACCGATCCTCAGCTTTTGTTTGAAAAGATAGCGGAGCTAATTGGACGTCTAGGGATCCGAACGATGTTTGGCGGATACCCTGCTGCCACCAACCGAGGGATCGCGAACGCCGCCCGAGAGCACGATGCGATATTGCTCACCTTCACAGGCGACGATTCAGGCTTATACCGGCAAGGAAATAGGAACATCTTTGGGATCATGACCTCGAGTGAGGAAGCTGCTAAGGAGCTTTTTAATGTACTGTGGCGGCGTCTCAGCCCTAAACCGACCAGTGCGACAATAGTTGTAGCAGATGATTCTGATTCACTCAGGCGGGCAAACGAGATAGAGGAAGTCATTCGTCAACGCGGCGTGAATCTAATTGTGCCAGATTCCGCCCGAACAGGTGATGGTTCGGTCCACGTCATTTATTCGTCGGCAGACGAGATTACGGAACAGCTTGTTCGTCAAGTTCGGGAGACTAAACCGGATTTGTTAATACACGTCGGTGAACGGATGGCCGCGATCAAACTTGTTGGTCTTGTAAGACAGCTTCGATTTACCCCTGGTCTCTTGGTGTCAACGTGCGGGATTACAGCCTCCTCTTTTCGGACTGAACTTGGGCAGCTTTCAGATCGTGTCGTAGGCCCAGTACAATGGAGCGCCTGTATGGAAAATTATGGAGAGGACAGATTTGTAACGGCGCAGGATTACGTTCGCACCTACTTTGCTGAACACAGTGAGGTGCCCTCCTACCTTGCGGCCGGAGCAAGCGCGTGTGGCGTCGTCTTTGAGACTGCGATGCGACAACTCAAAACTTTCGAGCTATCGAAATTAAGGGAGGAGCTCCTGAAAATCGAACGACCTACCTTTTTTGGACAGGTCGCATTTGCTCAGAACGGATTAAACAATGCGAAATCCATATTAACAGTTCAGCTGACAGGAGGAAAACCTGGGGAAGAGGAAATTATAGGCCCAGATGAATTCACAAGCAAAGGGTCGCTGAGGTGGCTTTTTGGGGAGACGTAATTAAATCGGTTTTTGTACTTGTCAGCATGCGATGGAATTCTCTACGTTCGGGTGCTCCAACCCGCATTGCATTACGAGCTCGAACAAATCTCCAAGCCCGAAATCCTGCGCAAACTAAAACAACGCTTCGGCGGCAAAACCATCCGTGACGTCCGTTTCCGCGTCGGCTGATCTGAACAACGTAAGGGCCGCTGACGTTTTCAAGAGCGGCGGGCATATACAATATGTCCTCCCACACCTTCAACGTGAATACAGTTGTGAAAAAGAGCACTGGGAAGCGCTTTTGGATGACGCCTGGTGAGGAAAACATTCGGTGACGCGCAGTCTGTTGGCGTATCATTCGCCTAACCCCTATGAAGGGTGTCAAGTGTGGCGGGCGAGGGTGTAGGTGGTTTGTTAGGTCATAAGGTTTGTTGATAGAGGTTGAAGGGGTTCCTTGGAGCGCTTCCTCTTCCTTTTTTGCTCGTTGGTTTTGTTTTTCCAGCGGCTCTTACTCCTATCCGTGCTTGCGACCGCAGTCGCAGCAGCAATTTGATCAATGCGATCAGGTGGAAGAGGAACTTGGGCGCGCCCAATCTAAGCCGACGCACGCGAAGGCTTTCGGAGCAGGTTAGGCACCGGGCAACGCCCGCGTTCCAAAGTGGTTTTAATTGTTTGCTTAAAGCGCGTTCTCCTTTCTGTTCCCCTCGAACTGACTTACTTGATTAATCCCAACTCTTCTGCGCGGAGCCGGCCGGTTTTGATTCTCCACAGATCGACGGCCAACTGACGCGCCACGGCTACGATCGCTTTTTTGCGGGCGCTTCAGTGGCCAGCGCGCCTTTGGCCAGGATCTGCCGCCACTTGCGCACCGGGTGGTAATTGGGCTGGAAGCGGACCAGCCGCCAGGCCAACTCCACCAGCGCAGCTCTGAGCCTCGGGTTGCCGTGTTTGGTCACGCAGCTTTGCAATCGGGTATTGCCGCTACTGTATTCGCCGGGGCACAGACCGGTATAGCTGGCGATCTGGCGGCGATTGTTGAACCGGTGCCAGTCGCCGATCTCCCGATCAATCACCACGCTGGTCATTTTCCCCAGGCCGCGCGGTTGTTCTGCGGTCGCGGCGCTTTGCAGTTGAAGCGTGAGCGCAGTGATCTTTTGCTGTAGCGCGATCAGGATAGGTTGAGTGTTGCCCAACAACTCTTTGATCCACGCTGGCACTGGCAGTTTGGAGAATGCGCGCTCCTTCCACCATTGCTGGACCGGCTCCAAGCCGTGGTTGACCATTAGACTACGCCCCTGGGTTTCGAGCTGTTTGCGCGCTTTGACCGACTGCTCCCGCTGCCGATGAATGGCGCGAGAGCGTTCCTCTTCTTCGCTGGGCACTCGCACAATGGCCAGCGCGTCGCGATTGCCCTGCACGAATCGATCCAGCCGTAGGCAGAGCGCCTTGGCGTCCAGACCGTCGGTCTTTACCCTTTTCCCGCACTCATCCAACTTCTGCGGACAAACCACGTAGCAGTTGATCGCGAGTGCGCTCAGTTGCCGTTGCAACGAAAAACCAAACCCGCACGCTTCATAGACCGCATAGATTTCCGCGCCGCTCTTCTCTTTGAGCTTGGCCGCCCAGTGCAGAAACGCTGCTTTTGGGAAACGCTGCGCCGGCTTGGGATTGCTCCCGTCCACCTGCTCCACCACCACGTAAAAATCCTGGTGCACATCAATTCCCAGCTTGATCGCTCCAGGGCCGCCATTAAACTGGCAGCGGGTTTCCTCGAGTGAGGACAACTCAGTATTATTGATACTATGCAAAAGTGCGGGTGAGCTTAACCACTTGCCCGCACTCTTTACATGTCATCTAATCGACGACGGAAATGGGCCGATTGCAAGATTTCACGCCTAGGCTGCGTGACCCAAAACGCCGTTATGCATTTTTTCGCAGAAAAGTATCGACTTTTTCGATCGACCTAATTAATGGGGTGATTATGAGCAAGAAAAAGGTAGTCTATGCCGATCCCACTAAGAAGAAATTCGTAGTTACGCTGGAGCGTGATGGGACACATTGCGTTTTGATGCACAATCGAGATTGGGGTATTGAGCTTCGAGGACGAAAGAACCCCCCCGGCGCTGTGCTTCGAATAAACAAACCCAAATAGTCCGACGATTCTAAGGTAATTGTAACGAGGAGTTCCGAGGTAATCTTCGCTTCGGTGCTTGTCGATGTCGGCACTTTGCGCAAATCCCATCTCCGAGCTTCTCTCAAAGTATGAAGTTAATCCCACGGCTTGCTTTGCCGTGGAGGACGGCCGAATTGTTGTTCATATTCCGGAGTACCAATTCATCTTGCGAGCAAGCCCGTCGCTTCTCACGATTATCATGGCCTTAATCGACAGATCGGTGAATCGTCATGCGGAGCTCGAGGCAACTTACTGCCTGGCCAATATCAGCGACTCGCTCGAACTACTTCTTGAATCGAAGGTCGTAATTCCAAAAGGGACTGGAAACCCTATCGTTGAGAGTTGGCGTGACTGGGGACGCCCAGCGTGGCTACTTCACCTCGCGAGCAAGGACCCGCGATATGCAGTGACAATGGAGGAAAAGGAAAAAGCGATTCGCGAAATATTGACTGCACCAATGCCGCGCCCGTATAAGTGTGGCTGCAACGCGGCTAATTCTGAAGCTCTTCCCAGTCCGGCGAGGCTTAGCCATGCGCGTGTTGGCCCGACATTTCTGAGGCGCCGAACACACCGATCATATCTTGACGCGCCTATTACGAAGAAAAACTTGTCGACTATCTTGTTTTACACGGCGGGAACAAAATCCGAACGTGACACGGACGTTTTCGGTCGGGTGCTGACAAAGTGTGCGCCATCACCAGGTGCGAGGCATCCCACAGAATTGTATCCCGTCATTCGCAATTGTTCGGGTCTTTTACCAGGTATCTATCACTATTGTTCGCGACACCACGCCATAACACCAATCCAGCACGGTGAAATGCGGGATTTCTTGTCGGACGCTTTACTTCAACAGACCTATTTCATTGATGCTGGACTTTGCTGCTTTTTTACATGCGTCGTAAGCCGTCTCATGTGGAAGTATAAAAGTCCCCGAATCTATCGCTTGGCGTATTTGGAAGTGGGTCATTATTGCCAGAACCTCTTACTCGCAGGGACCGCTTTGGGGTTGGGAGTATATTGCACAGCGGCCATTGCGGACTCACTCATCGAAAAGGCATTGGAGATTGACGGGGTTGAGGAATGCTTACTTTACGCAGCAGGTGCGGGAGTTCCATTCTAAACATTTTTATCGTCTGAATGTAAAAGACCGCCAACCAGCAAGAAGGTGAAAATTTTCGACGTGAAACTTCAACATTGAAACCTGCAACACAGCCCCACTCGCGCCAGCGGTAGCTGCGCTTTGTCTCGTTAGATAATCGCTTGCTTCTGATCTCGCCGCGTCCCCAGGCTCGCGTTCGGAGTCACTCCTGATGTTCAATAAAGATTTGTCGAGATTGTGTTCAGCCGGCAATCAGTTTCGTGTTACACCGTCCAAACTAGACGAGGAGCCTTCTATCGCTTAGCTCGGGGAAAGAGCTTTGTGACGTTCACGGCTGCTTTTCTTCGCACAGCTTTTGGAAAGCGGCATCGCCGCGCAACGAGTCCCAGAGCGGATCGAGTCTTAAAAGTGCCGGCGTTATGGGTAATGGATAATAGAGGTAGCCAGCATATGGTGTTTGTAATAGCCGCGTGAGAATTGAGATCGCGCGGCTATTCTCGCCGACTAGCGTATAAATAAGCGCCAGGTTTTCTTCAAGCGCGGCTTCCTGTGGCCGATCTTTACCACTCGGTAAAAGCTTGATTGCGCGTTCCGCTTGCTTTAGGGCCGAGTCTTTCTCCCCGAATGCCTTCGCCACGGACAGCAATACCGAAATGGTAGGATTGTCTGGTTGTTTTTCGTAGAACGGCTCCAGCGTTTTACGCGCCTGTTGAGCGGTAGCCTTCGCGCCAGAGGTATCGCCACTAAGGAACTGGACGATAGCCAACAATAATATCTGATCGCGGCCCTTGTCGACGACAGAACCAAATTGGAAGTCGGCCTGTCGCGCTTGCAACACGCGAAGGGCTTCGCCGAGATTTCGTTCAAGTCTCAGTTGAGTGATTTTAGTTGAAAAGACCGATTCTGTAGCAGTCTGCGGGTCTATGTCCGCCAACAATTTAGCGGCTTCTTTCATGTGACCTTGGGCTTGATAAATGCTGGCTTTTACGGCCATGAGACCTAACTCGTTTGGGACGATGTCCAGCGCTCGGTCGTATAACTTTAACGCTGTTGGGAATTGTCGAAGCATCGCGTGCGTCCATGCCGCATCGCTCAATATCTCCGTGTTGCGCGGGTCCAAGACGAGAGCTTGTTCCAAGAAGGCAATGCTTTCGTCCCATTTCCCTTCGCGTCGTTGCACTGCGGCCAGGGCATACGGGACATCGCTGCTGCCCGGTGACATCTTGCTGACAAGACCGATCGTGTTTTTGGCGGCCCCATAATCACGCAGCACCCAATATTGATAATAGCCCAAGGCGAGCAGGGTTTCGGGCGAGTTCGGCTGAAGGTTTTGCGCATGCTCCAAGGCTTCTTTGGCCGCATTACGGCGAGCGGCGGTGACATCGCCGGCACGGAAGTAAAAAAGCGCGTGCGCCCGAGAAAGCCGTGCCCAAGCCAGCGCGAAATTCGGGTCAAGCTGCACGGATTGCTCATAAAAATCGATGGTTTTTCTTAAGAGGTCGTTCGAGTAATCGCTCCGTGCTTCGCAAGCCAGACCGCGCAGATAGGCATCGTAGGCCTCAGGGTTGCTGGTTGGTTTGGCAGCGATCTCTTGCTCTTCCCGACCGGTAAGTTTCGCCCGCAACTGGTCCGCGATGGCTTTTGCCACCTCGCTTTCGACCGAAAAGATGTCGGTTAGTTTGCGATCAAACGTATCGGCCCAAAGATGAGAATCATTCGATGCTTTGATCAGCTGCACATTCACGCGCACGGCGTCGCCGCTCTTCTGCACACCGCCTTCCAGGATATGGGCTACGCCAAGTTGCCTGGCTATCTCGGACAGGTTTTCAGGCGCGCTTTTGTAGTGCTGCGTGGATGTACGCGAGATCACCTTGAGGTCAGCGATTTTGGATAAGCGCGTTAGAATCTCGTCTTGGATGCCCTCAGCAAAATAGGCGTTGGCTTTTTCTTCGCTCCGATTTTCGAAGGGTAGGACGGCAATCGATTTTTCCGGAATCGCCGCTGGCGCTGCTACCGGTTTGGCCTCCCGCTTCAACACTCCGAAGTACAAGCCAGTGAGCGTGACGACAAAAAGCGCGGCGATGCCACCGACAAGCAGCGCTTTCCTCTTTGATCTCTTGCCAGGGGCGCCTGTTGTTCTTATCTGCCCTGGGGCAAGCTGCAGCCGTTGCGCAACCTCAACCGCCGATTGCGGACGCCGCGACGGATCCTTTGCCAGACAAGCTGCGACCGCGTCTTCCCAAACTTGTGGAACTAACGCCGGCTCGATATCCAATTCTTTCAGCCGCTCCGTCATCGAAGGAGCAACTCGCTCGCAAATCTGCCGATCAATGTTGCCCGAATAAAACGGCGGCTTGCTCGTAAGCAATTCGTAGACGCTTGCGCCTAACGAGTAGATGTCGTCCAAGTGCGTTCCGCGCTGGCCGTCGAGCTGTTGCGGGCTCATATAAACGAGCGTGCCGCCTCGACCCTGTTCCATCGTCAACCGGCTCGCTGCATCACCGAGACTGCACGCTATACCAAAGTCCGACACCTTCAGATCGCCGCGTTGATTCACCATCAGGTTCGCAGGCTTCAAATCACGATGGATGACCTTCGCGTGATTGTGCGCATAATCGAGCGCGTCACAAAGCTGCCTCGTCCAGGTAGCGATCTCAGCCGGCTCAAAGACTTTTTGCTCTTTCTCAGCGCGCAAGTTCGATAGCGTTTCGCCATCGACATATTCCATCGAAATGCAGCCGGAACGTTCATCGTGTACGAAGTCGTGAATCCGAACGATATGCGGATGAGTCAATTCTAGGCAGCGCTTTGCCTCACGCTTGAGCTGATCAAACACCGAACGATCTTGAATCATCAGGTCTGGAAGAAATTTCAGCGCGACATCGCGCTCCAGTTCTTCATCGCGTGCCAGCCAGACAATTCCCATTCCGCCTCGCCCGAGGACCTTGACCAGCGTGTAGCGGCCAAAAACTTTTTGTCCGCTGGCGAACTCACGCGACGTCGCGCCTGCGACATCGCCCGCACATTCGTTAGTCACCTTGACAGAATATACATCATTAAAAATGGGAAGGAATCTTAAAGCTGGAGGCCGGAGCTTCTTCGGATTCACGCGGGCTCGCTCGCCCCCATAAAGAGACACTTTGCGTCTACGATGACTTTTTGGTAGAACGTTTCTGCGTGAACGCGTCCCAACAGGAAGGTGCCTGGCTGGAAGCTGCCGATGGCCAACGCCGTCCGATCCAGGGCAGTTGTTCGCTCGGACGGACCGCCGCCAACACGATCGTATTGGAATCGTCGAAAGTGTCGCGCCGGCACGCGCTGATTCATCTGCAAAATATCGGCGAACCTTGGCTGATCGATTTCGGCAGTAGCAACGGAACTTTTTTAAACAAGCGACGGATTCATCACCCGATTCGACTGAGCGATGGTGATCAAATCACAATCGGAGATCAGGTTTTCAAATTCTGTCAGCCGCTCGCGATTTCACAGGAGTACAAAACGGACTTGATGCAACGAACGTTGCAAGAGATCGAGAATGTTCCTTGCTGGCTTCTCGTCGCGGATATTCGCGGTTTCACACCGCTCAGCCGCAGCATGCAGACCGGGGATTTGGATGTTTTTCTCGGAGCGTGGATTTTGGCTTGTAAGGAGATCGTCGAGAGCGAACACGGTATTGTTAACAAATATCTGGGCGATGGTTTTCTTGCCTATTGGCCCGACACCGCGACGACTCTGGAAGAGATTGTGGCGGTGATCTCCGCACTCAAAGAATTCCAAAAGAAGGGCGGGCCTGACTTCCGCTTTGTAGTGCATTTCGGACCAGTTGCGATCGGCGGCATCGCATCGATGGGCGAGGAAAGCTTGATGGGAAGCGAAGTGAATTTGATCTTCCGCTTGGAAAAACTGGCTAGTTCGATAGGCGAGCCGTGCGCGCTAAGCAAAGCGGCGCACATGAAGCTGGGAGAGCTGGTTCCCGTGCGTTCGCTCGGCGAATTCGAACTGAAAGGTTTTGAGGGAAAATGTGCCTTTTTCGCTTTTTAGCTTCGGCTGGACCAGAGGCGCACTATTCAGTCGATTCGACGCTGCCGATACTTAGGGAATAAGACTTATCACCGAAAGCTAATCGCTCTTAGTCTTTCCGAAACAGTGCGACTGTGCGGTTTTCTGCGCTGCATTATACGCGATCGCCAAATGTTTATATCGCCAAACCCGCCCGCAGCGGGCAGCTCCTTCCACGGAAAGGGCATCGCAGCAAGAATGACACTTGTAGAAGGAGCTGGGCGATCCAGCTGATTGTTTCAATCGGCTGCCTTCTGGCGCGAAGCGGATCGATCTTTGAAAGTGAGCTCGGCGATTCCGGATTTGTCGAGTTCGCCTAATCCTTCCGCGACCATGCGGTCGTATTGTTCCTTGGTCGCGCGCGCCAAAGGCAAATCAAGGCCGAGACTGCAGGCTAGCTCGACCGCGATTCCGCTGTCTTTGGCGGCGTGCGCCGCGGAGAAAAAGCAAGTGTGCTCGCGGTTCTGCATATCTTCGCCATCCGTCTCCAGCACACGCGAGGCTGCGCCGGTCTGCGAAAAAACATTTCTCAACATTTCCAAATCGAGACCGAGCGCGGCGCCAAGAGCGAGTCCTTCGGCCAGTCCAGCCGTGTTGATGTTCATCACCATATTGACGAGCGCTTTCACCTTTGCCGCTTCGCCCGCTTTACCGATAAAGCGCACGACTGCACCAAGCTCTTTCAAGACCGGCTCGGCCTTACGGAAGGCCTCTTCGCTTCCACCGCACATTAAATAAAGCTTACCCTCGCGCGCCTGAGTAATACTCGATGCCATACACGCTTCGAGCGTCAGCGTGCCAGCTTTCTGCGCCAGCTTTTCAACATCGACATGAACTTGCGGCGAAATCGTCGCGCAGTTGATGAACAACTTGCCGCGCGCATTGACCAGAAGATTGTCTCCGCTTCCGCCAAAGATTTCCCGCATCGCTGCGTCGTCGGTCACGACTGTAAAGATCACATCGGATTCCGCCGTAACTTCCGATAAATCCTGGCTCGCTGCGCAACCGATTTCGGCCGCTAACGAGGTCGCAGCCGCCCGGTTCGTATCGTAAACCGAGGTGACATGAAACTCTCGATCTTTCAATCGGCGCGCCATATTCGCGCCCATGCGACCGACACCGACAAAACCAATATTCATGTTTGAAATGTAGCGCAAAGCGCTAAGTGTTGTCATCCCGAGCGAAGCGAGGGACCTCACAATCAAAGCTTGGAGCGCCCAAACGAATCGGCGCGATCAGTCGCGTTGGTGCGAGATCCTTCTCTTCGTTCAGGATGACTGCGCGAAAACTTTTGTTCGCTTCTGGAATTCCGCTGACTTCTTCATCCGCCAACCTCAAACATCAACCATCAGAGTCTTCCCGCAAAGAACGGGTTGTGTTCCTTTTCTTGACCGACTGTAGTCATGGGGCCATGACCCGGACAAATGATCGTTTCATCCGGGAGCGTAAGGATTTTCTCGAGATTGTTTTTCAGCGCCTCGTCATAGGAAACGTTCCCACCGCCCATCGAGCCCGCGAAAAGCGAATCGCCCACGATCGCGATCGGGCGCGAGAGACCATTCACCACATAGGTCATTCCGCCGCTCGAGTGACCCCAGGTCAATCGGGTATCGACCTCCAAATTGCCAAGCTTAAAACGTTTCCCCTCCTCGATTGCTTTTGCGCCGGGAACTGGTTCCCGTGCTGGGGTAAAAACGTCCGCGCCGGTTTCTTCTCGCAGGCGCGGCAGATCCGCGACATGATCGGCGTGCGCGTGCGTAAGGAGAATAAGTCGCACGCTCAGTTTGTGGTGGTTCGCAAAGCGGACCATTTCGCTGCAATCGGCGCCCGTATCAAAAGCTGCCGCCGCACGACTTGCCGGGTCCCAGACGAGATATGCGTTAACGGCCATAGCGTGATAATGGCTGTTGAACTGAGCGAGGCCGTCCATCTGATCAATTTTTTTGGGGTGCCATTCGCTCTTGGCAAGTTCACAAAGTGCCCGCGCGGCGAGACCCAGAACCGGCGCGATGCGCAAGAGCGCCAACTCATCGAAATCGCCCTCCCGCAGTTGACGGATTTTTTGCGAGCTGACCCGCGCTTTTTCTGCCAGTTCGCCATCGGAAATGCGCAAGCCGCGTTGCGCTTTGCCGATGATATCACCGGCGTTGTCTTCCAGCGGGATCATTCTCCTTGGTCAAACGTTTACCGGTTGCCACTTCTTGCGCGATATATCGTCACAAAGTCTTCACACTGACAACGTTGGAGTTGACGCTGGTTCCTCCGCTGTCGCTGGCGCGCACGCGGTAAAAATAAGTCGTTTTCGTAATCAACCCAGTTACACTCCTGCTGATCACATTGCCCACGTTGAGGTTCTGATACCCGGTCAGGAGAGTGCTAAAAGTACTGCTGGTGGACACATCCAGCCGGTAGCTCGTGGCTCCGGTTACACTGCTCCAGTGAGCAGTGAACCCACTACTGGTAATGTTCGTGGCGGCGCTGGCCGCGGGCGCCGCCGGCACGGTGGCCACACTGATGACGTTAGAGTTGACGCTGGTTCCCCCACTATCGCGGGCGCGCACTCGATAAAAATAGGTCTTCCCAGCAGTCAATCCGCTCACACTCCGGCTGATCACGGTGCCCACGTTGAGATTCTGATACCCGGTCACGAAACTGCTAAAGGTACTGCTGGTGGACACATCCAACAGGTAGCTCGTGGCTCCGGTTACACTGCTCCAGTGGGCAGTGAACCCGCTGTTGGTGACGTTCGTGGCGGCGCTGGCCATAGGCGCCGCCGGCACGGTCGTCACACTGATGACGTTGGAGTTGCCGCTAGTTCCTGCGCTACTGAGGGTACGCACCCGATAATAATAGGTCTTGCCAGCGCTCAACCCGCTCACACTCCGGCTGATCACGATGCCCAGGTTGAGATTCTGATAGCCGGTCACGAAACTGCTAAAGGTACTGCTCGTGGACACATCCAGCAGGTAGCTTGTAGCGCCGCTTACACTACTCCAGTGTGCCGTAACGCTGGTGGTGGTGATGTTCGTGGCGGCGCTGGCAGCGGGCGGCGCGGGCACGGTGGCTACACTGATGACATTGGAATTGCCGCTCGTTCCTGCGCTACTGAGGGTACGCACCCGATAATAATAGGTCTTGCCAGCGCTCAACCCGCTCACACTCCGGCTGATCACGGTGCCCAGGTTGAGATTCTGATAGCCGGTCAGGAAAGTGCTAAAGGTACTGCTGGTGGACACATCCAGCAGGTAACTCGTGGCTCCGCTCACACTGCTCCAGTTACCCGTAAAGCTGGTGGTGGTGATGTTCGTGGCAGCTTTGGCCGTAGGCGCTGCAGGCGGAATTACGAGATCGTAGCCGATCACGTCGAGATTAATCCCTTCGGGTGAGCTGGCGGTAACATCGGCGAACTGGGCCGGGCAAACGAAGGCATTCTGCACATATGGGTGAGCCTGCGGGCAGCTACTGCTCAGCCAATCCCCGAAATCGAAACCTGAGGTCTGATTGAAATTGACGATATTGGTGGTTCCGCTGTTGATCGAAAAATAGCGCGTGCCGGAAGAAGTGCGGTTTCTCACGCCGGCGGCCGACCAACTGAACAGGTCCTGCGGTCTGAGATTGCTGCCGCCCAAGTTCAAGAACGATCCAAGACCAAGAACCTCGTCCGTCTCGTGCTCGACCTGACGCTGCGCGTCATAATTGCTGCTACTGGGAGGCCGGGTGAACGAGTACGAGATCCCGGCATTGAGCGTGACGATCCCGTCGTATGGGCAGCCGATAGCCACGCTGCCATTCGCGCACATCCCTAGCGGGGTGAGCGCCCCGAGTCCAACCGCTTTCCCGTTGGCGCTCGTAACAACTATGTTCGTGGATAATGCACTCGCTGGCAGGCTGGCGTTCGCAGTCGTGTCATTCGCCGTCTTCGCATCGGCTTTCAGCGCGGTGATAAAAGTGCTCCACGCGATGAAATATATTGGAAAATCGCTTCGCGAGACCCCCGAGGTCAACGGCGTGCCATTTGGCGCCGTTCTGGAATACCGAAAAAGGATGGACGCAGTGATTGCGTCTTTGAACTGTGATTGATATTTTGCGATGGCTTGGTTGATCACCGACTGGATCGCTGCCGAGTTCGAGCTGCCCGTGATAGAACTATCGAACGTTGGAGTGATGACCAGCCCAGCCGCAGTGGTTAAGGTTGTGGCGGTCATGACCTCCGAGTTGGTGGTTGTGCCAAGCACGTTGTAACTCCGCACCCGGTAATAATAGTTCGTGCCCGGACTCAATCCGCTCACAATGCGGCTCGTTGTATCGCCAACATCCAGATTCTCGTAACCATTGACGAAGCTCTTGAACAAGGGGCTGGTAGAGACGTCAAGACGGTAACCCGCAGCTCCGGTCACGCTCTTCCAACTAGCCATAAAGCTGCTGCGAGTCGGCACCATCACCGGTTGTGCAGAAGCAATTTCGCTCGGCGCTAGGTTCTCGGCCGAAGGCTGCTCAGAGACCGCGCCGGTTGTTGTTGCTGGCATAACACCCCCTCCCCACGAGACGTGGTCTGCCGCCACCGGCTGGAAAGGCGAGGCACTGGAACTCTGATTTTGCCTGGGCGCCTGTGCTGATGCCGATGCACCGGGGTAAAACCCCAGCGCAAGCAGCGCCAGGAGCGAGCCCGCGAAGAAAAGGACCAAGACGACTAAGATACGAAGATGAACGAAAGCAGGCTGGGAAGGGGATTCTCTTTTCATCATGCCACACATTAACCCCGACAAGTCAGCAGGGTAGTGGACCTTAGTCTTATGCGGGCTTGCGGGCCGGCGAGGGGTTGATTTGATTTGTTAATTGGTTTCACGTTTCACTATTGAGCTCGTCGCTAAACATGCACGGCCTGTGATTGCTGAGGGACGCGCAAAGATATGGTCGTATCAAACGCCAGTTTTTTTGTCAAGCCTCCTGGCAACACTGACAACTGAAAACGCCTTGCCCGTTTCTTTCTCTATCGATGTCATTGCGACATTATGGATCCCGCATGGAACAATATGCTGAAAAGGCGAAAGATCGCCGAGCACGTTCAACGCGAATCCATGCATGGTGATCCAATGACGCACACCGACGCCAATGGAAGCAATCTTACGATGGTCAATCCAAACTCCCGTGAGCGGTTCCCGGCGCGACGCCGCAATTCCATATTCGGCGAGAAGCTCGATGAGCAATTGCTCGAGCCAGCGCAGATATCGATGTAAATCCTGTCCGCGCCGGCGCAAATCGATGATCGGATAACCCATCAATTGGCCCGGTCCGTGGTAAGTCGCCTGCCCGCCGCGGTTGATGGAAAACACCGGATATGGCAAATGCGCCGCGCCGAGCAGACTGGATTTATCCGGCGTGCGGCCAATTGTGTAAACGGGTTCGTGCTCGAGCAGAAGCAATTCATCGCTCGATGACGGATCTTCTCGTTTCTTCGCTACAATTTCTTCCTGCAACGCGAGAGCTCGCACGAATTCCATCCGTCCAAGCCAACGCACACGAAGATCGGGATTCATATTTGCGCCCCACCCGGAACTCCGAGACGCGCTGCTTCTTGTGAACGGAGATGGGTTAAGCCAATTGCGAGGGCGTCAGCGGCGTCCGCATCCGGTGTTTCCGTCAAACCAAGAAGCGCACGCACCATGAACGCGACCTGATTTTTCCCAGCCGCGCCCCTACCCACAGTCGCCTGTTTGATGCGGTTGGGCGCATATTCAAAAATGGGGAGTCCATTTTCTGCCGCAGCCAGAATGGCCGCTCCCCGTGCAGCCCCAAGCAGAATCGCCGTCTTATAACTTTGCACGTAAATAACCGATTCGAGCGCGCAACAATCCGGTTCGTGTTCGCGAATTAGTTCGATCAGCCGATCGCGAATCGCCAGCAGGCAGGCCGAGGAACGGATCGAACTCGCGTTGTGAATAGTGCCGAAATAGAGAGAGCGCGGTTTGCCGTTGTTTGCATCGACAATCGCGACGCCGGTGTTGCGCAGAGAGGCGTCGATGGCAAGCACACGCATGAATCAATGATGCAGCCCGCCGAGGACAAGAAAAACGCAGCCGGCCGCACCAAAAAGTAAACTCACGATCCAAAACCGCGGCTTCTTCGTAAGCGCGGAAATTGCGGCGACGGCAATAGCGATTTGGAACATGGTGACGCCGCGCGCGAAAACTTCATGTTGATGAAAATTTGATTTTGCCTCCGATTGTTTGTGCTCGGCTTCCGATTGAATTTTCGATTGTTCCTCCTCGTATCTTGCGGCTTTTTCTTGATCTTTTTTGTCTGCCGCGGCCGCCAGGGACATTTTCGCATCGAGCACTGATGCTTTGATGCTTTTGGCCTGGTAATAGTTCCATTGATCGGACGCTTCGATTTGGTCCATCATCGCTTCGTTGGCATGCATGCCCGAAAGAAGTCCCGTGATCGCCGCCAGTACGGCGAGAATCGCGGTGCTCAACGCGACCCACGAAATCCACGCCGCATACCCTTGTTCAGCGCTGTGACGCACATGTTCTTGCAAATCTTCCAGAGGTACTTCTGCTTCTTCCACGGCGTAAGCTTAAGATCGCCAGTCGCTCATTCAAGATGGAATCGACAATCTGCAGATCGGCGGTTTTACTCGGCGCAGCGTGGCAAAGACTTTCCAGAGACAGATTGAAGGGATAAGAGGCAAGTCAATCGACTTCGGGGTGATCGCTCTGATGATGTTCGCGATTCTTTCAAGCGCTTCTTCATCTTTCGCTACGACGAAAGGTTTGAGTCAAATCGTGACGCCCGAGTTGCAACCAGAAGGGGATCTCTCCTTAAGTCTGCAAATTCAAGACAAGCGGATTGCGAACCCGTATGAATTGCAAGCCGAGCTGGGCCTGACGAAATGGGCTGAGGTCGCGGTGTTTCGCGGATTCCAACCGGACGATTGGATCTTCGCGACGGAGATCGGATTATTAACGGAAGAGCCTTATCTGCTTTCCATTGGGTTCGTGAATTGGTCGCCTCACCTGAACGTAGATCCTCAACCGTTTATCGAAGCCGGCTATTGCACCGAGCATCACAAAGTGTTCGTCGGGGCCATTCATGCCGGCTACAAAAACGAAGCAATCCTCGGCTACGCCTATGATTTCAATCAGACGTGGCGAGTACAGGTTGATTGGATGAGCGGCTCTGAAAACTCA
>WNFQ01000498.1_pt2 | contig 49282 bp, 62 predicted proteins | sample 5400171 | NCBI WGS metagenome assembly WNFQ01 (sample SAMN13153356, study PRJNA577476) | soil metagenome | isolation source: 20 cm soil under Madrone tree | place: USA:California | collected 2016-06-14
TGCAAGTGTTCCAGCATCGGGAGAGAATATACGACGCCATCGTGCCTGTCAGTAAACACGACCAGCGCATAGGATCCTGAAAGCACACACTGTCAGAGTGCAAAGTTCATGAAGTCGAACAATAAAATACCGTTTCTCTCTACGACTTGCGCGCGTACTACGTTACCTACCTTATGGCCCCATTCCACTCTTGCTACTCGTTCGTTGTAGAAATCTGCTAAGCATCGTGCACCTTTCGCACCCACTATGAGAAGCAGGCACCGTACACTTTCCTCTGAGGTTTTTGTTGATGCTTTATATTCGAGCGCGACCGAGAGTTGGGTTTTGTTGGCCTTACACGGCGCGCCGGTGAATGCGTCGAGCACGAACGTTCCGGAATGCAGGGGTGCTGGCACTCCTTCGAATTCAGATGGTGCGGAGGGGATCGACCATATACCCTTGTCATCCCGCGCAAGTGTATAGACTTGAACTAGTCCCGAGTCGTGTACGGCAACCAGCCGAATTCGAGGCGTGGCGTCTGTGAAAGGACGGACATCTGAGAATACTTCCCAAGTATAAAGAGTAGTGAAGACTTGCCTGACTTGACTCCGCTAATTGCCCATGTGAGGCTCAGAACTGGATCAGTACCAGGTGAGTTACGATTGAGGAATCCATGATGGTGCGTTGTCTGCTGTGCCTTCCCAACCTGGAGTATCACTCTGGGACCGCGCATGTCTATCACTATCAACGACCCGTTTGTATGTGCAACTGAAGCAAAGCCTAGCGAGGGCAAGTAAAAAAAAGTCATACGTATATCTAGAGTGCTCACCAACATCTGAAATTGCGAAGGCGGAGACTCGGACCGATGACTCGGCCGTTACCAAAAGGAAGGGCTTAAAGCGGAGGCCATCAGCAACTGGGACGTGCTCCAGTGACACGAGTCGCTTATCAGGGAGTTGTCTGGCAGTCACATCCTGGCGATCCGCCATCCTGTATACCAGCACTTCTCCTCCGTTGAGAACGAGACCAACCTCCAGAGATTCAACAGCGAGCTGCACGTCAATAATTCGCGCTTTCTCGGCAAAATCGGAGGATAGATGTGCTGTAATCTCTGGCAAACCGGCGAGAGCGAGGACATCGATGGAGAGGAACGGAAGTGCATGAGGAAATGCGGATGTGAAGGGAGACGGCGGTTTAGGGATAAGAAGTTGCACGGAAATATCCAGGAAACGTATAGTAAGGTCGACATTCTTAGTAACGACGATTCGATGGGGTTCGAACTGCACGAGCAGTTACGTCAGATGCAATTCAGATGCAACGGGAGAATTGGTCTGCACTTACCTTGGCGTATTTAATCGTGCCAGCGATATCTTCATCTGGTACAGAAATTCCACCTTCTAGATGGAGATCACCTAATCCGACTTCACTAGATCTCGAGAGTGTCTCATACGCGATACGATCGAGCGAGAAGAGACTAACGTCGACAATGGCGTCCGAGCCGCTCCATAACGAAGGAGGAAGATTGACTATCTTAGGCTCCTCATTTACAGTCATCGACTGCAAAGTAGAGGCAAAGTCTTGGGTAAGGGCGTCCTGGTCATCTCCTTCCGTTTCCTCAGCTTGTCCCGCACTCCGAGTCGCTTCTTGAGATGCCAGGAACTCGAGAGGTGGAAATTGCCTTGCCTCGATTGCGCGATCATTTTCCCCATCCTCAAAAAGCATCAATATCGTCGTGGGGTTCCAGTTACCAGCGAAATGTGGGCTGTCCCGCGCCATGAGTAAGAAGTCCTGCGCAAGACCGGGCGTACGATAAAAGTACGCGCTTTGCGGATCAAGAGACTCCCGCATTGCGTCCCGAAAGAACGGATGCAATGATTGGTTTGTAGCAGTAGAGGGCGGGGCAGGTGGGTTAAATGCAGGGAGCCAGAGAACGTTGATTCCTGGAGGATCATGGCCGAATTGACCGCCAAGGATGACTAGAGATGTCTCGCCTCCTCTTGGGTCATATGAGTTGGGATACCCACTCCAAGCGAGTTTGAAGATGGGCTCTCTTGGCTGGTGATGTTTACTGGGGGGCTTCGGGTAGTCTTCATCATCGCCCAGGTACTGGTCCAGTTTTTCGCCATCCACATTGTGTACATCAACTTCATCCAAGGTCCGAACCAAAAGCGGCTGCTTGTCGTCCTCTACGGCCCAGAAAGCTATTGAGCCATCTACATGGCCGACAGCGAAGAAATGGCCAGCCGGGTGTATACAGAGACAGACAACGTTGGGTCTTCGATGTTTGAGAAGGTCCTGATAAACGATAGCTCAGCATTCCAGTGTGATGAAGAGAGTAAAGAGGGGTCACAGGGTCGGTATAGCCCGAGCCCCCAGGGGCCCCTGCAGGTATGAGAAGCTCATATGTACGTAGCGCTTTCTGGTCTTTCTGTGAAAGTCGCATATCAATACTTCATCGAACAACTCGATAACCAAAGTACAAGATCGATCAGCACGATGCCACCTGCGAAAGTGTGAGAGATTAACCGGAGATAGGAACATGAAGGTCTCGTCAGAGAGAAAAGTACCTCCGTATGCAACGAATATAAACTCGAGGTTTCTTGGATGCAGAACGACATCGACGGGAATCCTCCTATATAGATCGTTGGAAGGGTTCAGGCTGTATATCGTGTAAACACTTACGACGTCCCTTCAGCGTCGACAAGCATTCCGGTGGCGGTCAAGTTCTCCTCATAGGCCATCCAAGCGTTTGCGATGACATATGTCGAGGCCCGCCGGCATAACAGATCGTACGTTTTGATCTCTCCAGATTCTAACCCAATGAACGCCTAGAAGGCGAAGGCTTTAGGGGAGGGCTCGAAGGATGGAGGAAGCTGAGGAACTAACATGGGTATGGGAGGGGGAAAGTGTGAGGCAGCTAGTGGTGGCACACCTTCAGCTTCGTGCTTCACCTCAAACCTAGGACTGGACTGACGTTACTGGCCGATCAAAGCGCATACTAGCATCTAGCTTGATTTGCCCTTGGGCAGTAAGATCCCACAGGTGCAGCTTGTCATTTTCATCTACAGATCCAGGCCATAGTAGAATCCGTGGACAAGGGCATCACGCTGTACTCACCGATACAGACAAGCTTGAATACGTTCGTTGCGAATTGCAGGAACTTGATGGGAGCATGCGACGGGAGCGATAGACTTGTCTCAACGCCAGGAGCACCGAATATTCGAATCGTCCTGCCAGTGGTACCTGTCGAGTCTGATGCCATGACATCTCGGACAAAGAAATTGTATGAAGGTCACTCACCGACTGCAAGAATACTCGACACTGGGTCAAAAGCAAAGACCTTGGCATCCCAGACGTGGTCAAGCGTCCTGAGCGTTCCGACTTCCCAGTCTTGCCTTTCACGTAACTCTGTCGAGAGATCCGCGAGAGACTTGCCAATGCTCTTGAACATCGTGTATTCGGGTCACACGATACCTATGTCGCGGTCGAACAGTCGTAAGCGAGGATAGGAGCCTCGTGTCTCAACTTGAAACCGACTATAAGATAACTGAATGCGGGATAATGACCACGTGAACCAATGGCAGGCACTCATGTGACCGACAGTATGATAACCACTGCAATGCTTGAGGTTACAGCAGCCGAATGGGCCACGCTTCTGCCAGCGCAGACTGTACCTTATTTTATTGTCTGTCCAAAATGGGTTTAACTTTATTGCTGGCTTAACTTGAACCCAGTGACTGTACGATTGGTGGTGCCTAGTTAAATATAACAATACATAATGCGTGTATGAAACAACGACAGCACAAGACTAGACACTAACTAACAAAGAGTCCATGCAAGGCAACAGAGAGGACAAAGAAAGCATCAGCTAAACCTTTCAGCCTGTGCAGCGCCAGGCCGCGCTGAAGTTATTCGAGCTGTCGCATTACGACTGGACTGTGTGGGTTTTGATCTGTGTGTGTCCAGCCAGCTTCGCTTGACCTTTACTTCGGCCTGTGGTTGGCCCCGCGGGTTATTCGTGACATCAGAAATGACAAGGGGCGCCACGGGTGCCAATGCCGATTGCGTAGCAGGCTCCAGCGCAAGCGTCGTTACCGGGCGAGTTGTGGTGTTTCGAACGGGAGTGAATCCTGTACGGGGACTCTTTCTTCTTCTAGGAGTGGTCGTCCCAGCGCTGCGCTCAGTAGCAAGCACCCCGTCGGATGTAAATCCTTGGACAGGCGCAGGTTCATCTCCATCGTCCGGCGCCGCTCGCTTCTTGCCTGCAACGGTGGCCGTGGTTACTGGTATGGGATCTTGGGGTCTGACGGCAGGTGCCTTTGCAGGCTCAAGAGTCCTCGCACGGAAAACTGATGAAGAGGCACGTCGATTTTCCGGTGTCTTACAACCAAGAAGCGTGGAGGGACCGGAGATCGCACGAGAACGAGATGGGGAGGTAGACGGGGCTACCGAAGTGGATGGTGACGATCTAGTATACCGCGCTGGGGCTTCAAGAGGTTGTTGGGTAATAGGACTTCTTTGTTTGGAGGTGGACGCCGTAGGTTGGATAGGATTTTGGTTGGCCTCAGCGTCCTTGAGAGTGGCCAGCTTGGACTGTAAGGATTTCACTTTTCGGTTGAGGGTTTCGACTTTGGCGCTTAGTTTCTTCTTCTCTTTATGAAGTCTGAGAGGCACGAAATTGAATCACTACGCATGGCAACAAGGATCCGAGGTACTCACTCGATGAAGCGGTCGTCATTCTCTTCGATCTCTTGGGTCTTAGAACGCATCAACTCGTCCATATAGCTGATCTTTTCCTCGAGTTCCTGAATCCTCTCATCTGGCCTCGACGATACCCGTAGGAGCTGGATCTCGCGTTTGAGAGAGGCGACAGTTTGATCGTGTTGTGCCGACTGGAAAGTTAACTGCATTTCTGCCGCTTTACCATCCCGTTCGGCATGCGCATACTTTTCCTTCAATTCTTCGAGTTCCATCTTGGTAGCGGTGGACTCGCGCGCACTAAAAGAAAAAGAGAAAATGACAGTGTGAGCTTGCGACAAAATAAATGTAGTCCAAATTTTGCCGACCTGTCCTTCAGCTGGCTCTCGAGATATCGCTGCATAGAGTAGGCACGTTGAATCTCGGACTCAAGGTTCGTGTTCTTTTCCTCGAGCGACCCTTTCTCCTCCAAAGCATTTTTGAGTTGGCCTTCTACGCCGTCGAATTCGGCCTCAAGAGCAGATAGTTGGGCCTTCAAGTCGTCCAGCTCTACCCTTGAGGCTTCAAAGAGTTCGGTAGACTTTCGAAGTTCCGCTTCGAGGGAGGCACGCACACTTATTCGGTCTGATACCGCCTTGTCCAACTGGGCTCGAAGTGAGTCAGTCTCCGCCTCGAGATCCAGTAAGCGTCCTTGGACCCGGTCTATCTCCTTTGCGTGGCGAGACTTGACCTCGTCCAAACTCTCATCGCGTTCCTCCAGGAGCCTGGACACACGGGCCTCCATGGCGTCATTGGCACGAGAGAGCTCGGCATTTGTTTGTTGAAGAAGGATTTCGAGTTCCGACTTCTCCCGTGAAGTCTGCTGCAACTCTTCCGTGCACTTGTCCAAGCGGGTCTGCAGGTCAAGCACTTGCTCGGTGTGTGCCGCTTCATGACTATGTAGCTCGGCAACCAGTTCGCTGTCTGTCTCCTGTTGCTGCGAGATGTTCTCGAAACGGCTCTCGAGTTCGGCCTTGGCTGTAGATAACTCTGACCGGGCCTTCTCCGCAGCGGCATGTGCTTCCCGAACTTCCTGGAGGTCCACGGCAACTTGCTGAAGCTTGCCGCGGAGAGATTCGAGCTCCTCAGTGTGGTCGGATTTGAGTTGAGTGATCTGCGCTCTGACCGCATCGCTGTCTGTACGAAGCTGATCCCGTTGTCCGATGACAAGACATAGCTCTTCCCGGGATTGCGTCAGCTGGGCTTCCAACTCCGCACATAGCCGGTCAAGATCGGTGTTGGCTTGTAACTTTGCGATTTCTACAGAATGGGCCGACTGTTGTTCAGCGGTCCGCTCATCCCCTTGCGAGCGCAGCATCCGTAATTGATCTTGTAGAGAATTGATCTCCTCGAAGCGATCATTGAGCTCATCCCGGGTGTCCGAAAGGAGATTGCAAATGCGGCCTCGGGAGTGTAGCATGGCGCGTCGAGATTCCGTGTTAGCCGATTGAACGACGGCGAGGGCAACGACGGCCTCGCGGACCTCTTCTCTATGGACCATCGCTGCTTGATGCGCCAGTTCGAGCTCCGATGCCTGTTTGTTCAGAACTGCCTTAGCGCCATTGTGCTCTGCAGAAAGTCGCTGGAGATTTAGTACCGCGTCTGCGTTTGCGGCGCCCATTTGGTAAGTGATGGAACGTAGATGGCTGGAAGATGACCGCGACTGGGTCAACGCAGAAGACCAGATCTTGATCAAGGTAGTCACTTCGGCCTCGCGTTGCTTTTCCGACGATTGCAGCTGCGTCTCCAACGTCTCCATAGCTTCCTCGAGGTCTTCTGCCTTCTTGAGCACACGATCACGCGCCTCCCGTGCATCGGCACAATCCTCTACCATGCTCTCTTTTTCCGACATTGCGACCTCGAGTTCGCTCGTCATCTCAGCTATGCGATCCTCTTGGAGTTTGAGGTTGGTTTCGAGACGTTTGATGTCATGCTGATGGATGCCAATCTGCTCCGTGCGACGCGCGACGCGGGCCTCAAGATCCTCGATTTGCTCCTTCAGTTTGCGGTTGACTTGTGTAGACGACATAGAGGAGAGTTGTTGGTTCTGTAGATTGCTGTAGCGCTGCTCAGCTTGCTTCAGTTCTTGTTGGGCCAATGTCATGTCGTTTTGAAGGTTGACAACCTCAACCTTGAGAGAGTTACGCTCTGAATCCGCATTTTCAAGTGCCCTCGTAATGTCAGCGAGCCTAACAGTCTTGCCCGCGAGATCGGATTGCAGCTCTTGCCATTGCTCACTGATGCGAGTGTTCGCCGAAACTTGAGACTGCAGATTTTCTACTCGAAGGAGCAGATCATCGCGCTGTTGTCGGATATTGTCGAGGTGACCGTTTACATCAAGCATCTGCGCGCAAGCTTGGTCATTGAGCTGGGCATCATGATCGATCTGGCTCTGTAGGTGTTCCACCATTACCAGAGACGCAGAGGCAATGAGACCAAGGTGAGGTGAATTCAACGCTGACGAGGGCAAGGACATTCGGGAGCGCGAGTTCGCCCGTGCCAGTCGCTCGAGAAGTTCCTGAACTTCACCCTGGAGTTGGGGTACTCGGGGATCTTCGTCGGTCGTAGCAGCTTTCGTTAATGTGGCTCCAGAGTTTATCTTGGATTCGAGAGCTTCAATAGTGAATTTGGATTCCACCTGCAGAAATTCGAGCTGTCGGCGCAATTCGTCACGGTCGCCCCTGAGCCGGTCCACGGCAGCGAGGAGTTTCTTGATTGTGTGGACATCCGTCGTGGAGTCTGCGCCCCCATTTGCTGATGGACCGAGTCCGTCAGTGACTTGTTCATAAGAGAAGCGGAACGTGCGAACCACATGACTCAGTATCCCTCAGAGATCGAATTTTCTCTTGAAGAGCTCTGAAAAAAGAGGTGAGAATAATCCAGATAGCGAAATGTCATAGAGTCACACCTTTCCTGTGCTCGAGAAGCATGGACGAGGGAAACGCTCTCATCCAATGCCGTCTGGAGGGCCTGTGTTTGAGAGCCCGTCTCCTCCAACTCGTGCTGTGCCCGTTTCAAATCCCGGTTAAGACCAACATTCTTTTCCTCCAAACCCTTGACTTTGCTCATCTCCGAACTGAGTCGCTTTTCGGCTTTTTGTAAAGCGGTCTCCATGGCCTTGAGATCCCGATTTTCCGATAATAGCCGTTCCATGGCCTGTACTTTGGCTTCTTCTTCCTCTACTCTCCGGATGAGTTCTTCTTCACGCTCCTGCGCGAGCCCCGCATCCACCCCACCCGAGAACCGCATAATCTCCTCGTCCTTGCTTGCAATTATCCCTTGCATGTTCTTTATATTGTCGGCGGTCCTGCGCTCGAGTACCGTCTTGTCATTCTCGACTCGACAAAGACCTTCTTCGGTGCGTCTAAGCTTCTCTTGAGCCTTGCCGAGCTCTGCCCGGAGCTCCATCACGGAATCCTGTGACTCGCCAAGGTCTCGCTCAAGCGCAGTGATCCGTAAGTCCGAGAGCGAGGATGAGCGCGCGCGACCTTTTCGTTTGGGAGTCGCGGCACTGATAACCTGCTGCAGATTTGCCTCCAGTTCCCACATGCGACGCTCAAGGGCAACCTTCTCGTTTCGCAGGTTTGATATAATAGAATTGGAAGCGGTATCGCGAGATGAGATGGATTCGAGTGCTTGTTGTAGCTCTCTTCGAGTGACTTCCTCTTGTTTCTCTCTCTCTGTAGCAGAGCGAACAGCTAGGTCTGCATTTTGCCTCATAACCTTCTCCCTATCGAGGTTATCCTTGCATCCCCGAAGCTCCTCGTCAAGGTGGAGTGCCCTGTCAGCCTCCATGCGCAGCTGAGTGGCGATCACATGTTCAGTCATCGACCTAGGCGCAATCAACGTCAAGCATACCTTGATAGTGGTTTCATCGAGCGTTTCCTTATTATCATCCAGCGCATTTTTTGTCTTGATCAGTTGAGTTTGAAGGGTAGAGTAGCGGTTATCTAGAACAGCGACGGAATGTGAGTCGAGGAACACGAACGGTACCGCCAGATGAACCTTGTTCTGCAATATGCTTCTTTAGGAGAATCACCCCTTCTGAGTCGTGTTCATAGTCGATATTCCAGGCCATCACGGCGAGGAAACGAGAGAAAGAAAGAGGATTACGAGGAGAAGACGAGACGCTCAATACAAACAAGATGATCTGTCCGACACACCGAAGACGTGACCACAACCGCGTCTCATCACATGATCGCGTCTAACCCATTCAACGAAACGTCCCGTTATTATAACTATTCGTCTATCTATGTTCTACATGTTTTACAGGTGTCAGAAAAATCTAGAGGTATAACATATCCCAGGTGCAGATTCTGTCCATATAAATGTCCATATAAACTACACGCCAGTGGAGGACACCCCAGGTCTCCCACGACCAGGTTCGGGAGACTGGGCTGGTGTCGACCTCCTTGAAGGTGCGATTGAAACATTCGATGACTGTGCTCCAGCGCGTCCTCGTATGGCCACTGAACCGCCGCGACTCTGGGATGGTGTCGATGTCGATGAGTCTGTCGTTGGCGTCGGAGCACGATTCCACGGCATTTTCAGCCAGAGCCACCCAGTCCAGGTCCTCGTAGCGGCCTGCCGCTCGCGTTCATCACGCTTGCGCTCGAACGCAGCGCGATATCGCTCGTACGCTTCCCGGAAGCTGCGGTCTACGCGGGACGAGAAAATGAGCTCCCCACGGGGATTTGTGGTTGGTGGTATGGACGGCATCGGGACGGCGGATGACGACCGTTTTCCCAACTGCGTAGGAGAAGGAGACCTGACTCTGTTTTGGGTCGGTCTATCGGGTGGGGAGAAGGGACGGGGGAAGAAGTAGGAGAATAGGTTGAATAAAGACCTGCGAGGGGCCTGACGCATGTTAAGGTACATATTGAAGCTACGCAGCGCGCGGTTTGCGTGGGGAACATAACTACGCAAAATAAATGTCAGCGCCCAATGGACAGCGCCATGGACCTACCGATTGGCATAGCCTATCTTTTCAGAATATAGGCCAGTTGCGAAGAAAAGGAGAAGAGTGGTCACGGACACGAAAAGGAGTCCAGATGCGACGTATGGATGTAGGCGGACTTCAACATCTGGCCCATATGCATTTGGAAGTGTATGGCGAAGGAGGTACTGGTAGGGGACCGAGAGGAATGGTGTATGCAGAAGGACCTCACAAAGCAGGAAGACGATGGCGAATATCAATTGAACGAGAAAAACTATACGCGAAATGATATGTATGTAAGATTTACTTTTACTCTGCGAGTGGTGGATAGTACGTACACTGGTAACGGGACTTTCTGCGGTTGAGAATGAGCGCATTGGTCTTGAGTCGCTCTTCGAAGAGGAGAAGGTCTCTGTAGGTCGCCTGGTCGTTTGGCGGAAAGAATGAGGAGCCTGAAGGAAACTGCGTGGACTCCTTCGGCATCAGATAAGACGACCTCGATGGTCAGAGTCACTGGGAGTGCCAGTCGGAGCGGAAGGGCCCCGTACGATGTGTCAGCCGCCCCCCGACTTTTCCGTTTTCCAGCCAATCCGACCCGGGCCGGGGTCGCGTAGCCATCCGCGGTCCAGATCAGACTTTCCACATGACACGAGATATGGTATATATAGTACCTTTCGATGACGTTGCATGCACTGGGATGAAAACGTTGGTTTCAAACCTTCATGTCCCGGACAATCACAGGAAGTATATTGGATTACTGGTGCATGACCAAATTACACAAGGATTTGACATGGTTGAATGTTGACACGTCGATGGCAGGAATGGTGATGCATAAAATGAGTTAAGGGCTGGTGAATTAACGCTGGGAAGAGTGGTAATAGAACAGGTACACGTCCTGTATACAACTAACAATTACAAGAAATAAAAAAAGGGATTGCGTCTTTGGGTGAAAAAGGAGTCGTGATGGTCCAATGCAAGCGCAGGAAAATAAAACGCTGATTTCTACGCAAACCGAACTTTCTCCCCTGGCCGACCCTCGGAGAGAAGGACAACAGCCTAGAAAATCAAACGGTGAATATCACCGAGCAGGACGATGAGAATCAATGAGCTCACATATTTGCCACTGATCTTCCAACCAGGTTCTTCTTTGTCGAGTCTCTCCGCGGTCTCATCGCTTTCGAGACCGACGACAACGTCACTCTTAATGGTACGAAGCGAGCAGACTTTCGGGGCTCCTGCAGCACTCGCCATGGGACCGATTGCGATATCAAATGGTGTCGATGACGGGGCGGCACAGTCATATGTGAGCTTGCGGTGGTTTAGATCTCCCTTGAAGAAGACGAGATCTGAACGGGATAGATGCAAGAAAAGATCAGGCGCCTCGCTGTGTAACTCCCAGAACGTGTAGCCAGTACACCAGAAAGGATGCTGCTCATACACCCATTTGCCGTCGCGCTCGTATTGCTGTGTAAGCGAAGGTGAGTTCGTCCATAATTGACAACTGACACAGTTATCTCACCTTCCAGCGCAGGCCAAGACGACGCAGGGACTCGCGTTCTTGCTCAGTTGCCTTTGGGAAGAGGTGGCCATAAACCATGGTGTTAAAGAGCCACTCCCAGTCCTTCTTTGTTACATCTGAAACAAACCACGGGTATCGCTTGCCATGGAAACGGATTTGCTTCGCCAAGCCACTCTGAATGAGGAAGTCGGCTGGATCGGGGGTCAGATGACTTTACATCTGCAGGAGATATCATACGGACCATAGACACAATCGCAATACAGCTCGAAGCCTGCATTATCAAGAATGAAGTCGATGCGACCGCCAGTCTTTTCACGAAGATCCTTGACAGACTCCCACAACTGACTGAGATGGTTTCCAAGGATGTTCTTCTCAGTTGCAGCCAGGTGGTCACCGCCAGTGGACTGAAGGGACTTGATTTGATCTTCGGTCATATTGATGAGTAACGAGAGGTCCGTGGAATTTCCCCAGAGACAGACTGGACAAAGTAAAAATTTAGAATATATGAATCAGAAATCAGAAAAAGCATCCGACCTTGTGTCAATTCGAGGAACATGAGGCGCTCAGCTTCTAATTTTGCCTCCGGAGATTTACCGGACTGTGTGAAGGGCTCAGCAAAGCGCATCGACAGCTCAAAGACGGCGTCTGCTGAGCGAGAGAAGGTGTCACACTGACAAAGTCGATGGTCAGTGACGTTAAACAAATACGGATGAGAGGCTGTCACCTTCTGTCTGTAGAATACATCGTAATCACCCCAGTACTTGCTGACGGTGAATGCCTCGCGGAGGCGGCGATACTTGTAAGCCTCAGCGAACAGCCAGGGTGCGTTCATGAAATCCTTCCCTAATGGTGACTCTTCATTTTAATATGATAAGCAACAATTCACTGGCATGACAGACCTTGGAAGTATTTTGCAATTTCCTTGTTCCACAGGGCGACGTCGGCCTCGCCGTCGTCAACAATGGGCCGCAGCTTTTGGTTACCAGACAAATCCTGCATGAGGACATCCATGCGTTCAATGCAATGAACCAAGTCAACAATCTTCTCCTCGCTTGACTGTTCATTTAGAGTGCGGGTGACGTCGTCGATGGCTTTACCCAGAATGGTAGGGAGGCGAACACCCATAGTGGCATGTGCGAATGAATATTCGTGGTACCCACGGTAGGCGGGCCACGGAGGATTATTTGGGTCAACCTGAAAGAAATTATGTTAATGGAGTATGACATGAAGCATAGGGGATCTTACGCGGGTAGGAGTACGCGGCCATGGCCCTTTGATATCCTTCTTTGAAGGGAGGTGTCCCAGATGGAGGGTGACCTTTGAGGTCTTGGCGGCAACACCCCCATTGGGTATAGTGGCGGGTAGAGAGTTGGGGGCACCAGTAGACATTGTTCTTGATTTGAGGTCTGACTCGTCGTCTGATGGAGAGGGTGTTGGGGGGAAGTACTCAAAGTTGGGTGAATCGAAGTCGAGAGCTAGAGAGGCCATTGAGTAAATGGTACGGGAGATGATGGGGAAATGCTCACTTCAGCGGGGCCCCTTTTATAGATGGAAGAGGAAGAGCGGGTGAGTTGTTCTGGGTTGTGCATTTTTTCAGCGGTGGTGGCCTCGCTTTTAAATCGAAACGAAACGAGATGATCTCGATGACATCACCGTGACCGTCCTCAGCGCAACCCATTCTCAACCCTCCGACGACCCTCCGACGACCGGTTCACTTGCTACGTCGTCGTCGTCGCTGTCGTCGTCTGAGCTTGATTCCAGCGAGTAGTTACCGGTCGTATTTCCGCTCCCTCATCGATCGTGTCACGTAATGGTCCCCTCATTCGATCCCGATAAAATTGCCCCTCTTTTCTTTTTCTGCTTCCTCTATCCTCTTTTCGCGCGTCAGTTTTACTTTTGTCCCCTAACACGCAATGAGACCGCCGACCAAACCGCATCCGTTCAAAACAATCAAGGAGCTTCCTGTCTTCGGTGGCGCAGGCCTTTTCTTCGGAACCAAGTTGGAGCACAAATCGCTCGCGCCTCCTCCATCTGGCTCCTTTTGAAAACTCGTCTCGCTTTTCGTGGTACACTTACCCTTTCGGGAAACTCGCTTTCGCTTTCATGATTGGCGTACTGACTCTTGGGGTGGAACAATCGTTCATCCAATAAGTCCCCTTTCGTTCTATCGTTATCCCGACCCCACTCCGAACAGATACAGCAATAACAACTCATCGAAGGGCTCGCGTTTGTACTTCATAACTTTTTTTGCTTTTGCGATACGTCGTCATGAAATTATCACTATCTCATTCTCATTTGGCTGCGTTCAACATCGTCAATGTCTGTTCAACCCATTTTGGTTGATTAGGGATTTGGCATGCTGCGCTATCCTGCTGGCCACAGCGTATCAGTCGGCTTCAGCACGTCATTCAACCCTCTTAGACCTGAATATACGTGCGAGAGCACCACCGAAAAGTCCGCGGGATACCCCGCCTCCGACACGGCATCCAATGGTTGGTGCCAGTGTGAATACTTTGTCCTGGCCCCCTTTCTACCATGACGATCCATGACTATACACGATAATGGTATCCACCTCGTGAATACCTACAGATTACAGACGACTGGCAGCCACCATCAACGTGACTTACCTTCTTGAGCCCCATGCCTTTGCCAGTGGCGTGCTGTGTGCGTGCTCGTTGCAACGTGTTCTCCTCGAGGTATGCTGTATATGAGACCCTCTCATGACTGTCTCCTCCCTTCCTTTTTCCGTCCCAGGTTAGACCTCCTGAGCAGGTTCATGCATCTGAAACCGCCTTACGTTCGCCTCTGAGTACCCCAATTCTAAACGTTATCGCACAGCTGCCTCTTTGTTTCCTATCCTAACTCTCTCAATCCTTCGTCCTGTCTTGCAATGCCCTGTAACGCCGAAGTTAGAGTTACACCTTATGGGATCCCGTACGTCGTCGAGTTCGCGAACGTATCTATTTGGCCCCGTCCCCCTCTGGTTCATGCAAATGGCGGCCATCAGCCATCAGATCTCGCACCGAAGCCACCACGGGCGAGGTCCAAGACCTTGCCCACTACTAAACCCAAACCACTGCCATCTCTACCCATGGCTGTGCGAAGCAGGTCTCTCAAGCTCTTTCAAAAGAATACATCCGTCGCGCCAGCCGAACTGGAATTGGCTCTGGAGTTGGACTNCGCCCGGCCCGTGATTCGCCGAGATGCGTCTTTCGCGGCTGAGGCGCGCAACTCCGCACATAGGCACTTCAAGATCTTCAATAATGAATTTTCTGCTTCAGAAGAGACCCTTGTGGAGTTTGAGGGCGCCATCACTCTTACACCCCCGGTGCCCGTGGCTCCACCAGAGGATGGTCTGTCGCTCCGGACAGGCGGGTTGTATATTCAGTTTCCGACACCACCGACGATATCCGATGTTCCAGCTGGAGCTTCGTCGCTGCCCTCGATCGAGCCCGAGACAGAGGAAATGTCGCAAGTAGACTTCGAGAAAACCACGCGCCTTCGGTTATATCGTCTGAGCAGGGCCATCTCGAAAGCCGTGCTGGCTGCTGGGATGGAAGCGCCGCCAAAGCCCGCGAAGAAGTTCGACAGAGAAGAATGCGCCGGTTCAAAGACCGGAGATGCTCGCCCCGTGAAAGGTCGCCAAGGCCTATTCAAAGGCACATACAGCCAGGTGCGCGACGCTTTCCGCGCTGCCGGCCTTGTGACTACCCCGTGCGGAGAGGACGGTGTTCCAAACGGTATGCAAGTTCCTGTCTATCTGTAATCTATCACACAGCTGATTGGTATATCCGGCAATTTGATTCTTTAGCAACTCGTCTTGGCGCGCTATTTATCGCGAATCAAGATGGCCGAGGAGCCATTGTATTCACCCGGGTCGTCATGTGGGGCTGATAGACGTCCAGGGACGCATTCTCTCCATGTGATCTGATTCACATTTCCGACTCGCTCCCCGTGCATCTACCTCTGGAGACCCGCTAGGACTATCCTGTCCGAGAGGTGCCGATAAACGGAGTAGAACACGCGATGGGAAACTTTCGTTCGCGCTGCGCGCCTAGATTGAGGTATGGAATTCGCATGTCAGTGTTCGCCTGCGACAACGCAGTTTACTTGCCTTATTGTGCGGGTCACAATCGTGTTATCTCTCATTATGCTCGAGTCCTTTCTTCCCGTTCCAGGCATCAGGCTCCAGTGGAATAGTAAAGAACGCCCCGTGTATTATGCATGCATGCCCGTGTACGACTTCTCATAAGATTGTTTATGTATTGCGATATATTTACTCACGCTTAGAACGGCACTTATGTTTACGGTATTTCATATCATCCCTTATATCTGTACGTATTGTATTGATTGCCCAGTGATTGCCCCTCTACCATATACTGTACCCCATGGTGAGGATGTCGTGTGTTAGTGTACATTCACACGCATGTAGCACCGCGTCCACACTATATACATCTTCGCATCACAACCCTATACCCTATTGATACTTGTGCATACTATTCTTGCGAATTGTGAAAAGACTTGTTCATCATCCTACCCGAAATCCAACGGTGTATGCCCTCCTGATCACCGCCATGCCGTACATATGTTTGTATCAGCCCTGTGACCAGGAATTCACATACTGATTTGACACAAACAACTGTTTTTGGATTTCCTTTCTGGTCTTCACAAGCCATATTGACAGTATCACTGCCCGAAAGAACCATGTCAACGGAGCCTAAGTGGCATTTTCTAGAGGACCATCAGTCTCAATCACAAACCTTCTCCTACAGCCCCTATACTAGTTTCTCCACTTCGCCACACGTTCTAGATGGAATTCCAGTCTCGACTCAGCTGTACAGTGCCGTGCCTTCCAATAGTAGCATCACACTGCATTTGACTCTGACCTTCTCTTCCAGGATACACAGATACCATAGCACACCAGTGGGGCCTCTTACGTTTGTAGACCTAGACTAGGCAGCGTGCCAAGTCGATGTCTGATACCACTCGGCTAGCGTTGAGACAATGTGATTGTTAAACCACCCGTGCGTGTAAATAGTATGGTTGCACATGTCCTGCATGTCATCCAATCGCAGGTGCAAAGTTTGAGTCTTGGCGTTGTGTACACGACGTGATTAATGCGGGATTCCTCAAAGGGCACCGCAGTCACCCGCGCGGCGCGGCCATGGATGGATCCCATGCTCTCAAGAGTCGAAACATTCTCTTCCTCCGTGCTGGGCGTTTTCGAGAAGAATTTCCCGGATCCGCAACGTCTGGACGTGGCCTTTGAAAGGCATTGCCGGAGATTTTCTCCGTCCCTTAGAAAACGGAAGCACTTGATACCCTTTTTTCTTTTTGATTGATCTACGACGTTCCCCCCTCGTGGTATTTCATGGCCGTGTCCTGCGAGCGCTCCGCGCTGCAAGTTTTGTTTTTGTCAAAAAATATGTAGAGGGTTGGTTTTGATAAGTGAATCAAATTAATCCTAGTAGTACTCCATGCATCAGCTCCATTTTCAAAAATGCCGCTCCATCGTACTTCTGATCCGACGATGGCCGAAGCGCTTTCTGATGTATTCATGACTGCCTGCGAAGACGAAATGGATTGCATTTTCATTTTCCACAGCAATTGAATGGGGGTGCGTTCCTGTTGGGGTAACCGTGACATACTGTACTTGGACGTTGGCGCTAAAAGCTTTGCTGGCTGTTTCTGCCTTGGTTTTGCTTTAGAGAGGGGCCAGGTAGGAGGAAAGTCATGCCCGCAAGGGTATTTTTGTTTAGAGCGACTGGTGTGCTTGAGAGTTGAGGTAGTCCGCGTCGAAAGTGACGCCAGTAAGAGATGGACAGCGCAGTAGAGGTATAAATTGACGCTGGAGCGGGTTACAGTGAGGATGACTTCAAAGAGCTTAAAGTTGTATCTGAGTGAGTCTACCTCCGACTCGGAGTCGTAGTAAGACGGTGGCCGAGTCGCCACAGCCGACAGACTGAGCTGCTGTCGCTCTGCTAAATGTTAAATGTTATATTTTTAACGCCTCAGGCCTCAAATATGATTTCCTCCAAACGCAAACGTTCAGTTTTGGGTATCAACTTCTCTGGTGCCGATGATAGGTTCTCCCGTCTGACTGTTGTGCTCCACGCTGGCCACAGGACGAGCGACCCTGGGGCGTTCATTGGCATCAAGTCGAACCCTCCTTCACGGGTGTCAGGCCTACAGGCTCGAACACACCATACATCACAATGTTCGTCCTCACACGTTTACTGTAAGTATTAAACCTTATATTCGCGCATTGCTCGTGCCTTATCTTCACCCACGTTCTTCTCTGACATTGGCCAGGTGTACGATGGCGTTTGAAAAGATAGGGACCAAGCGACGCGGCTCAAGTTCGGTATGTTCTCCATACGCCCACCACTATGACTGTTGTCTAATCATTCTTTTCGATTGATTCTCATCTTTCCTGTCCAGTCTTCGCTGCAGGCCCAATACTTAGCTTATAACAGATGCCAACCTTAAAGTGGAATTCATCTCCACCACACACAGGACATGTGCCGATCGTCGTCTTTACGATTACTGTGTGGTTGCGCCCAAGGTTGTGCCTGCGCAATGTGGCATTAGACAAACGCCGAAAGGATGCTCGATGATCACCTCATGACTACTAGTCGTGAATGGATGAGTCTGATAGCCCTAGTGACTAAGGGCTATCAGCTATCAGACTCATCCACTCACGACTTCGGGTTCCTCCACTTCTTGCAAGTGCCTTCCTACATGGTACTCCGGATTTGAACAACTCCCGAACCTTATACCTGACTCAGAAAAACGGGAAATGTTTCACATAGCCATGGTTTTTGTCGATTCGGCTCACCGCGGAAGCCATTGCAAAAGAGAGGAGCTTGCCAGTATCCCCACGCAGTGCGGATAAGTCTTTCAAAGGTCGTCGAGTCCATCTATAGGATACTGCGATATCGTGTTCCTCGGAGGTTCAACACGCAACGATAAGACCTCCCTGATTCAAAGTTAGGCTTCCCTGGCGTATCTGAGTTCGATATCATACAGTCATGCTGTAATCGTGCTGACAACTCATCACTTACGTCAGATCTGCATTGCCTCCGACGTTACGCCGCGACGACTTTCCGGACTGAGAACGTACCGTGACTGTGCCACTGCTGTAAGTGAAGCCGGCAAGTCGCCCGTTGTGCCAAAAACAGGATGTAGTATGCGCTCATCCAGTTTCGGTCTGCCAGTTCGCAATGAAAGAGCGACGATACTGCATCCACATCGTGCAGCGCGACGTTGCACCGCTCGCCATTTCCGGCGCATTTACATTCCTGTAGTCGCATTTTCCTTCAGCCGGTCACGTACTCCGTCAACACAATTGGCCACTTTTGCTGATTCTGGCAATCAGTTGTGAGCGTCGGCCGTTTTACGCGACCTGTCGATGTAGGACATCAACATTTTCTTTGTATCGAACATCTTCACCGATTGCGAAAACACACGAGAAGGCCCGATTCTGAGGTTTATCACAGCGGTCATTACAGTTAACCATTACAAATTGGTATTGTCCCAATTCCTAGGGCATTGCGTGACGACGGGACCATTCTCGTCATCATGGGAGTGGGAATTGTCCTGTGATTGCCCTCACACGCATCCCCGCCGTGTTGTGGAATTTCTTGATAGTGGCAGGACTTGGGACTTGGCTCAGGACTCAGCGAGCCATGCTGACACTGGTTTGCAATCGTTGCATTAGGATTAGGAATGGTTCAAACCGTCACAGCGGCAGCGGCCGTCACCTCGAGCGGATGCAATTGGTAAGTGTGATGGCCTTCGGGGCCTTTTACAGAGTTGGGTGACGAATGGTTCCATTCATCGCTTGTTCTGGATTTTTCTCGGGCGGCCCTCGCCTGGAAGCCGTGAGTTTCTGCTAAGGTAATGTTGGAAACTTAACAAATGAATCGCGAACACAGCCCGAGGTGTTCGCGGAAAAGGACCTGTCTGCACGGGGGTTGGACCTCGAGCACTGAGCTGGGATTACTTCCGCGGTTGTCAGTCCAGGTTTACCGGGTGGTGCACGCAGTGGAATTTCTAATGGTGTAATCTCTGGCAGTGGCAGTCGTATCTCTACGCACTAGACTATGGAGCAAGACTATGGAGCGAGCCCCAACTGTTGACGCCATTGGAGGGTCTAATGACATCACTATTCCGAGTCTCGACCGGCTACTGGGCCGCCTAAAAATTGAATGTACACCGTCATTGACACGGTGACCCTCAACCCTGTTATCTGCACCCAAGTCCGTCATGCCAACACACCCATCACAGACTAATGTCATCATCCTCGGGGCTGGAGTAATTGGGCTCGCAGTTGCGCATATCTTGACTGAAGGCGAAGGCTCTAACCTCTTCAAAGTTACGATTGTCGCACGGGATATGCCCGAGGATCTCAACAGCCTGAGCCAAGCGTTTGCTAGCCCTTGGGCTGTAAGTCACCTTATATTATCTCTAGGCGATCTAATTCACCTTCCCTAGGGTGCCGACTGGTCACCGATACACAATGATGAACGTCTAATCCGCTGGGAGAAGTATACATTGTATGTTGAAGAAGTCACCCCTGAATCATGTCTTATATCTAGTATGACTCCCTAGCGATAAGTTCTGGAGCATGATACCTACAGGATTAGTCAATGTGTGCGATTTCGCACATCCGCCAGTTTTCTCTTGCGAATGATATCCTCTAGGGAGTTCCATACCTGATATATTCAAGTGATGGAGTCGAGGATGCTGAGAAGGCGACATCGTGGTGGAGAGGAATTCCTCGTGATGTAAGTTGACCCGTGTCCCGAGTGGTGAATCTGACCTGTATTAGTTTCGTGTCCTTCCAAGCGATCACCCATTTCCAGTCGGCTCGACAAGCGGCGTGCAGTTCGAAACGTTCACAGTAAACCCGAGGATTATCTCCCGTGGCTAAAGTCCGAATTGGAGAGTAGAGGTGTCAGGTTTGTAAGGCGCCGGGTCAATAGTTTGGACGAGGCTTGCGAGTTGGCTGGAGAACGTGGCGCAGTAATCAACGCAACCGGTCTTGGTGAGCTTCACAACAATTCCGAGAGACGACGTGCCCATGAACATTTGACTTAGGTGCACGCTCCCTTTTCGGTGTTGAGGATACGAAGGTATACCCTGCGCGGGGTCAAACCATACTAGTATATTCGCCAAACGTCAACGAATGCGTAACAGTTCACCCTGCAGGTGAGCAACTTTAACTTTCCCAGATGGCTTGACTCATAATGAGTAATATTAGGCACGACTATCGTAATCCTGAGGAAGTAACATACGTGATACCACGGGCCTCGACCCCTTGGATGGTATCACTTGGGGGCACTTTTGAGCCCAACAACTGGGATACATCGGTCAGCATTCCAACGGCGCGTCGTATCCTAGACAGCACGAAGGGAGGTGGTGCCTGCATTAAATGAGCCTACTACGAGCGTTCATGCCCACAATGTGGGACTTCGGCCTGCCCGTGAAGGGGGACCACGAGTTGAAGCACAATTTGTCGATGCGCCGAACAAGGGTGACTTGGACCCTAAGCTGTCAGATGCTTCTGCAGATGCAAAGAAGAGTTTGGTTGTTCATGCTTACGGATTCGGGTGAGTGAGAGGTTTTTATATGGGGTTCTTTGGTTGACACCACGTTAGTGCCGCCGGGTTCCAGGAGTCCTGGGGCGCTGCAGAGGATGTGGTTAGGCTCTTGAAGGATAATTTACTTCAGTGATATGAGCTTTGGCGACCAGGGGCACATCACCGTGCTGTAACGAATAGGATTCTCACCCGATCTCTCTTACGCTCTAAAGCACTTGTATTTTCTCTGCGCATCGTGCGTAGTTTGCGCGAAATTTATTGCCCGCGAAAGGGCCAAATTTAACGCCACGAAGCCGGAGACTACGACAGATCAGAGTATTTCTTTCCATCCCTTTGTAAAAACAGCTATCGCGATCATTCATTTATCGACAGACAGATAATCAAGCTTGCAACTCAGAACAATAGCGTCATAACTCCCTCTTGCGCAGATAACCTCAGGCTCGCTTTCTCGTGGGCATCCGTATAGGGCGGTGGTTTTCTCCACTATGTCGTACGATGACAGGAAGGCACTCAGCATTTTTTTTTTCATTTATTCGACGTTTGATTTATGGACGCTGAGAGCACGGCCTCTAATTCACTTCTGAAGTTCTCCGCGCATCTTGGACATGTTTTATTCTCAAAAGAATCATTAAAGCGGAACTATTTGCAAACGCATATTAGGACGACTCCATTGCACAGAAATGACACCAATCACGTCTTCTCCAATAGAGATCGTCTATAAAGTGCATAAATAGATACATAACCACAAACTTTCCAACCTTGTCAATCGCAAATCACATGTACCGAAACGCACGTGAATACAGAAGCTAAACACAAGCCACCAAACTAGTCCGACCACCCTCCAGGAAGATCCCCACTCTCCCACCCATCGGTCGAAGGTCGGTTCCGATTCGCCCTAGAGCCGTTACCGTTTCCCCTACCACCGATGATGTTGAAAATTTGACCGAACATCCCCCCACTTGATGGAGCGTCCGGTCGTGTCGCTCGGTTGACTAGAGGCGGACTACCGGACCCACTAGCCATGCCATCGGGGGGACGTGAACCCGGTTGAGGTACGAGCTGGAACCTGAGGCAGCGTAAGCGGAACAGTAGCAGTACCCTTTAGGCCCAAAAACCTACCGGCAAACCGGGCAGGTAGCACTGGATTTGAGCCAAGGCATTATGCAGCCCTCATGGAATGGATGTTTGCAAGGGAGTGTCACGATCACTTGGTCGTCTGGTTCTTCGGTATTTAACGCAAACTGGTCTTTACATACTGCGCATTCTCGATCCAGTAGCGGAGCTGGAAGAATTCAAGTTTAGGACATCAGCAAATAAAGACCTCGACACCAACTCACATCCTTCTTCTAATACTTCTCGATGAAGTTGTTCCATGACGTCTTCTGTAGCTGGGACCGGGCGAGAAGAATTTCCTTGCTCCATGATCTGAGTAATGATGTGGTCCAGCGCTATACTATGTTCAGTTCGACCTTTGCAATAATGCTCAAATCACATACCTTCCTGATTGAAGACATAATCACCCATCCTTCCATCCTCAGGTCCTCCCAAGAAGCTGAAACCACTAAAGGGGTCTGCGAGCCCTTCCCTTCCCGCACGCTGTGTGAGCATAGCGAGAAGATACTGGGCCATTAGTGAGCCCCCATTTGGGTTTCGCTCTTCGCCTGGCATCCTGTAACGTGTATTAGGGGGCTGTGCCGACGATAAAATCGACATCTTTACGTACCCTCGCCGATTTGTACCAAGCGATGGTGGTCCGCCAATTAGAATTGTCCGGGAACCGCCCGGACCTCGATCGATGTCTAATCGGAAACCAGCTCCGCCCTGAGCAGCATATCAGAATTGGGTGGGCAAGGGTTATGAATACATACTGTACTTGCCCTCTCGGGGGAGGGCGGGAAGTTTGGACTTCCACGCTGAGGCCGAGGATCGTTCAAAAGTTGAAATAAGTCTGTGAAATACACTATATGGCCGTCTATAGCTGAGCGTTGAGTTGGGGCGTACTAAAGAAATTCTCTAGGCCTGGACCACCACCAGGAGCAGCAGCACCATCAATAGGAGGTCCTGATTCCCGGAAGGCACGTGGATCATCCGCGTCACTCTCAATCTGTTGCGGAATGGTCAAGCCAAGAGCGGGGCGAGCAACTGAGTGTTCCTTACCTTCTCCACAAATGTGCCATTACATGATGCACAATGAGGATCGGGGACCTAACAAGTTTGTAGGTCACTCTGCTTGATACTCCTCTGGCAATTTTTGGGGGGGAGGGGGGGGAACTACATACCATTAATGGTCTCATTTCTGCATTACACTTGGTGGAATGTCAGTGGAGGAGACGGTCAAATGAATGGTGAAGCTCACTTCGTAGCAGTACCACAAGGGCTCTCTTGAAGACATCGTTTACGCTTTAATAGTGTATGAAGTGCCGAGGAGGAGTGGCGATGGCAACGTGGTGGGAGGGGAGGAGTTCACTGGAGAGTGGCACGGGGTTCTGTGTCAGCGGCACGGGGTTCTGTGTCAGCATAAGGAGCCATGACGTGAGCCTTATTCTTCCTATAAAAGGCGACAGGCGAGACCTTCCACCATCTACTGGTCCTCGGTAAGTCGCTTTCTTTCTTCTGCCCCACTCCACGATGAATGCACCTGTTCCCTATTATATGAATTTTATTTGTGAGATCACTTCCGTGTACAGCTGATATTAGCCTCTTTGCTTCTTGTTGTCTGTAATTGCCCAAAGATTGTGCTGATGTCTTTACATTTTCCTGTGCATCCAGAGCAACAACAACTATACCCTGATGACACTACTCAATTATAGTAGGGACTGGATGTATATAAGTGGCTTCCTTACACATCAAGTCTTGATGTTGATTATATGCAGCAAGACTATCTTGTTGAAATATGTGCATGGAATGTGTAGATCTACATCTGCCATAATATAAGTAGTAAGATACTGTACATACATCCAGTGACACTAGCACAATGCTAGGCATGGTTCAGCATACAATAGCTGCTCGATTCACCGGCCGGAGTCCTTCTTATTGGTCGATGACATAATCACAGTGACGCCTACGCTTAAAGCTATCGCTTAGTAAGCTTAACAACACGGTAAACATATGTCAACATCGCGCTCGTGACCGCGTGAGCCCGAGGTTCGAATTGCATTGTTGTCCACTTGCTCTCATTCTTGGCTCATGGGCACCCTCATATCTTTTCTTGTGCATCCTTTCTCAACAGTCAGGCAGTTCAGAGATCAGTATGATCAAGAGGGAAGTCTTGGTGATCTTATCTATCATGCAACCTTGTTCTTCGCCTTTGGGATTTACTTTGTCATGAGACGTCATTTAAATGCACGAAGTAGAGCAAAACACTTTCGTATTGAGCCACCGGTGGTTTGTCTGTCCCTGTTGGACTTATTTACACGTGTAACCCTCTTGATTTTATTAAGGAAGCAGATCCGTCCTGGTCAAACGCGCAAACGATTCCGAATGCTACCCCCGAGTCGCATAAATATGATGCAAACCTTGTGCCGTTGGCTGGAGAAATGTCTGGTCGTGACTATATTACCTGTTTTGATCCAGCTACAGGTCTTCACCTGGATACCCTGCTTGCGGATAACATCGACGAAATCGAAACGAAGATCAACAATGCTGGGGTTGCTCAGGTTTCATGGCGAAACAGCTCATTCGCTGAACGAAAACGCGTCATTCGCAGCCTCAAGAAATGGCTCGTGGACAATCAGGAAGTGTGTGCAAGGGTCGCCTGCCGAGATACGGGAAAAACACGTGTGTTATGCGTCTTATTGGGTCGGACTGGTCGCTTATAGAACTCATAGTCATTGATGCCGCCTTGGGAGAAGTTTTAACGACGTGTTCGAAGATGGACTGGCTACTACGCTATGGCGAGAAGTACTTGTGCCCAGTGACGCGCTCATCTCCACTCCTCCTTGGCTATAAGAAGTCAGAAGTACATTACGAGCCCCTTGGTGTGGTTGCAGCCATAGTCTCGTGGAACTATCGTATGACTCTGTTCTCACTGCAACCGCATCGTATTGACCTCCCTCAGCGTTACACAATTCTTGGTCTCCCATTTTGGCTGCGCTCTTCGCTGGCAATGCCATTGTCATCAAGTGTTCGGAATACGTCGCTTGGTCGTCGAAATGGTTCGTCGACGCCATCAAGGAATGTTTACGGGTCTGTAACTTTGATCCGGAGTTGGTACAGGTATGCCTTTCTTGCTAGACGACGTTCTCTGGTGATATAATGGCTTGTTCTCCTCCAAAACAGCTTGTGTGTTGCTTCCCGGATCAGGCGGAGGGCTTAACAAGGTCGCCTAAAATCAAACACATCACGTTCATCGGTTCCGAGCGCGTTGGTCGTCAGGTCAGTCTCCTCAAAAGAATAGCTTGGCATACGATTTATTGCCCATTCCAGATCGCTATCGCTGCAACACAACATTTGACGCCAGTGACCCTTGAACTGGGTGGCAAAGACCCCGCAATCGTACTCCCAGGGACAGACATCGAACGATGGAGTAGCCTTTGGATGCGTGGCATATTGTATGTCCTCTGATTACTGGAAATGGTGTTATACTCAGTCTGCGAGCAGTCAGAACGCTGGTCAAAACTGTATCGGCATCGAACGATTGCTCGTTCATAGGGACCAATACAACGAGGTTTTCGGCCTTATATCGGACCGCGTCCGTAACTTGCGAATAGGCGGCGCATTGTCCGCTGATGACGTTGGTACTGGCGTCGACGTAGGATCGATGATATCAAGTGAACGATTCCAGATTCTTCAGGACACCGTTGAGGCCGCTGAACGTCAGGGCGCACATGTTGAATTGGGTGGTAGACGCCGCATTCACCCATACTTAACAAATGGGGCTTTTTTCGAGCCTACAGTCATCGGGGAAGTCCAACGGGATATGGATATCGCCCAACAGGAATGTGAGTTTTGATTTTGTATTTGGCTGAATTACGTGTGGACGCTGTTTTGTCCGTAGTGTTTGCACCGATAGTGCTTGTCATGCCATACGATAGCATCGAGGACGCTATTGAAATTGCCAATGATTCACGATATGCTCTTGGGGCTAGCGTTTTTGGACCTGACAAGTACGAGTGCTTGGACGTCGCCAAACAATTGCACTGTGGCATGGTCTCAATTAATGACTTTGGCATATTTTATGTATGTGCTTTAGTCGTAGATTTGTTAGGGATTTCTTACTAACGCGGTCCACAGTTGAAGTATGTCCTACCGTGGACGTGCACTGCATAGTATTTACTAATTTTCTCTCCATAGTCAAGATCTACCTTTCGGGGGAACAAAGGCCAGTGGCTATGGAAGATTCGGTCAGCGTAGTGTCTTTGACATTTATGTTAGTTAGCTGATACGAAACCCAGGCGGACCGGAAGGCTTGCGGTCTCTCACAAATCCGAAGGCAGTAGTCGTCGATCGTTGGCCATGGCTTCTCCAAACACGCATTCCCCGACCACTGGATTATCCAATTCGTTCGCCTGTACAAGCCTGGTGGGTTTTGAATTGTTTTGTGACTTTAATTATATCGTTTGAGCAACCTTTTACAGGGATATTGCGAGCGGCATAGTCGGTGCTTTGTACGCTGATGGATGGCGCGAAAGCTTCGAGAGTCTCCAGCGTATTATCAATGCGCTAAGACGACAGTAGTGTTGGTCTCTTGTTGAGGTGTGTGCTGTATATCCGGGGTCCCTGCCGGTAGAAGGCTTGGTTATGTGTGGGTGAAGATGGGAGTAATGATATACGATTTGATCACGATATGAATGCGTAATTATTTCAGGATCTAATTTGAACGTTGTTGTCTATGAGACCATGCCTCGATTGCTGGCCGTGGCGTGGTATGCTGTTGTTTGTCATGCTGTACTTTAACGCACCATCATCCTTCCTTCGCAAGATACGGTGCATGAGGACATGGAGCTATTGCACACGGGAGGAGACTTCACGGTACCTCATACGCACTGCGGGCATTCTACAATATTATCCAGTTCAGTTGCTCTCGACCGACCACTTAGATTGCAGTATTTAGCCGACTGAATTGGATTATACTGCGTTGTAAAATGCCCACAGTGACAGCCCGTTTATCTTACAATTACAGCAGTGCCCTGGTACAGGACTGTTGATCGCCCATCTGAGTGTATGAGCGAAACTCATCATTCCGCATCATTTCCGTGCAGTTTCCGAATATACCAATTGAATAAGGGGCTGACGATCATCAAATGATGGGGAGCTCTTTGCAGCACGATTCACAACCTCCGTCTTGAATTGGTTGCCAAACGAGATCGCTTCTCCCTCGTCCACTACAGTATGGACGTTTTTGACTCGCTTACCATTTGACACCTGACACCGTCTTAATTCCGCATTTACAGTATGTCTTTGTATGCGTGAAACAAATCGAACATTTGCGAATGTGACTACAGTACCGTCACTTGTCTTTATACAATTGCACGCCGCAACTCGAACTCTCTGCCGCGCAAGTGGGACTCCTGTGGGGTTCGGTTCGAATTCCCAGTGTGTAACTTCAGCTGCAGTTATAAGCCCAAAGGCCCCCACAAGGCAGCGCATAAGCGCCGCTCTCGTCCTTCTTTCGTATAAAAGATCACCTAGCAGGGATGTACAAATGACGGAACTCTTCAACTCCCTCACACCTCGCAATGCTTGCTCTCCTTGCTGTCCTTGCCAACGTGGCGATCGCTGTGGTGTCCGCGCAAGACCCTGTTGTGTTCAACACGTCGAGCCCTCTCTTCGGCTCACTGACGAACTGCGGCACGTCTGGACCTCTGTCCTGTGGGGGCGGGGATCCATCTCAAGAGAACCTTTGCTGCTACGAGTATCCGGGGGTGAGTTGCACCCGATACCTGCCATTCACTTGGCGTGCGCCGTGCGCCCAAACTAACACACGTTTAAGGGGTTGCTACTACAAACACAGGTACGCCAGGGGGAGCGCGTTGGATTCCCATCAAAATGACCATAAACGCGGGCATGTCAGTTCTGGGACACTAGGCCGTCCACTGGGCCCGTTGACAGCTGGACGATTCATGGTTCGTGACCTGAATTTTGTGTGCACAATCAGGTTCACTCAATGAGTTGGCCCGGCACAGGTCTTTGGCCGGACTTGTATGCGTTCCGTCCATTACCAGAAATGGGCAGCATTCTGATCGAAAATACTTCCACAGCTGCGATGGCAAGCATACCTCTAACTGCGACAGGAATCGTGAATACAAAAACATCGATCGTGTACGTTATCTACAGTCGCGTGATCCCTCCTCTGATGCGTCGTCTGGGTCTAGCTCCTGCAAGAGCAAGGCGCGGGTGACACGTTGTCATACATGCATACGTACTGGGTGGACATTCATGGTGAAAATGAGCGCTTTTGGGAGGTATGGCAGGCAGGTTCTATGTCGCCTAATTGCTCACGGTCTTCAAGCATGAGTGGGCTAGCCACGGGACTTGCTACAGCACCTTGCGGCCTTCCTGCCTGCCTCCTCGCAGCCCCAAAGGCGCCGAGGCGGTACTGTATTTCCAGCGGGTTGTAGAGCTGTTCAAGCAACTGCCTACCTACGAATGGCTCGCGCAACAGGGCATCACTCCCAGTCAAACCCGGACATACACCTTATCTCAGTTGACTGACGCGCTTAAGGAAGCCTCTGGAGTTCGTTGCATACATTCTTGCTCGACCGTTGTGCTGATAGATCTCAACCGCAGTATGCTCCGGCCATTAATTGTGCCGGCAAAGCGATCAACCAGATTAGCTGGTATTTCTATATTCGAGGCTCACTCATCGACGGCGAGTTCGCCCCCATCGGTAAGAGAAACAATCCACAACATGTGAAGCATCATGCTTACAGCCACCCCAGACGCCCCGATCAGGGGTTCGTGTGCACCGAGCGGCCTCCGTTATTATCCCAAATCCGGTTAATGAGGACAACGCTAAGTCACGGTCGTGCTGATGTGTCTGTTTTGGTGTACTACACTGTCCCGTACAGTGCTTCTTTGGACAGTATCCTTCATTCAAACCTCTGATTTTCTTGCTCAATTTTCACTGTATGAACACGAGAATTGTTAGTGTCTTGACCTTCTATTAACACGGGAGAAATCCTGCTGCGTGTCAAATGGAAAAATAAATCCGTATGTCTCGCCTGGGCGCTGTAACTGCGAGACATGAAGTAGGCACCGACATTGGCAACTGAGTTCGAGTTGTCGAGCGGAGTTTCACAGTAAAACGAACCCGTACAAGCCATGACAGTACTAGTGTAAGGCATGTGATGCGTGTGACGGTTCGAATGTGCGCGTTGAGGTCGAGGACTAAATCTAGAGATAATCTATCTACATTCTTCAGTTGCGATCTCTGGATCCTACAGCCTGGCCTACTGGCGCATATTTTTTGGACATGTTTGTGAAGTTGGACAACCGACAACCTTTGATACGTTGACGGACGGCGGGCTGGCTGTAAGGCACACAAATTTGGAATGAAAAACACTCGTTATGTTTTCCTGGGGTGGTCGATGATCAGTCAGCAAGGTACCTTATAACTGGAAATGACTACGAAAACAGAGTCCGGGCTAAATCACGGTACGATGGACACTGATTATACGCATCTAAAGTTGCGCAACCTTGTCGAAGACTGACTGCTTTAGCTATGAGGTCTCATTAAAATCAGTTGCCTCGTGGAGTTGACATGTAAACATACTGCAGGGCTGTTCCCTTGCCTATCAAAGAATGATAGGAAGAGCTCCTGTGCTAACCACACATTTTGAATGGCGCCGAGGTCCCGTATAATAAGGGCACGAGGCTGTTTTGAATCCGGAGGACCGAGCACGAGATCCAATGAAGTACCCTTCAGCATCGGTGTGTTAGGGAATGCACTCCTCAGCTGGCCAATAGGCGCTTGGAGCTTGAGCTGTTCGTCTGACGACAACTCTCCCGTTTGATGAGCAATCCACTGCCGCTTTTCCAAGGCTCGAACGAATGCATCGCGGAGATGGGTGTAGGTTGTGTTTCGCGTAGGAACTGCAATAAATGCATTCGCCATGGGATGTACGCTCAAGTTAGCTCAATACAGTGACGCACTTATACGAAGAACGCATGCCGTATTGTGTACGATGTAATTTATTTTCTCTTCCGGACTTGCCGACGACGGAATCTAGCTTAATGTAAGCAGAGTCGGTGGGTCAGCCTCTAAGTGGACAGTGACCTTCAAGTTTGGATTTGTAAGATCAGCATAGAACGCAGCTGAGTACACTTTGATCTTCAAGAAAGACACGGTGCGCACGCCGACGCCGATTAGCGTGAATTCCGGGAGAGCCCCCTTGAATGGTATTCGCAGTGTGGTCGGGAACTCGATAGATGTAGCTGGATCTGCCGGAAGGGGTTGGCTGAGAAAGCATTAACTACATTAGAAAACACCCACCTACAGTGGTCTCTTTGGTATTGGAGAAGTCAGAGTCGAGATGGACTAGGCCCACGGCCAAAGATAATGCCAGGGCAGCGGCACCAAATGTGACGGGCCTTAGACGCTGCGGTCGTTGCTTGATCGCATTTGGGAAATAATGAAGATGGGGACCCCTGTGGCGAGAAACGGCTGTGAGTATGGGACGTATTATCATCCTGTGCCTTGGTTCGTATTGGGGTTTTGCTGCGGTTAGTTGGGAAGCGGAACGGGCCGGCGTCCATCGAGGATGAGTGACGCGTCCTGTCCTGTTCTTGTCTACGACGCGTCACCCCAAGAGTCATCATCGCATCAGAGAGCATATAAGTGCGCCAATAGCTTCGTGGTTCGCCCCATTCTATTCTTGTAACGATCATCTCAGTATTTAGCCTCCCACGATGGATGGCTCCTTTGACATGTCACAGTCGCTTGACGTCTCCTCAGAAACATATCTCCACGTTTTGAATTCTTCTGTGATGGAGGAAGATCTATCCACGGCCTCGGACTCACCTATCATAGAAAACGCTAATCTGTCGCGCGAACAAGCGACCATTGTGAAGCAGCGTGCCTCTCTCCAAACCTACCTCTCTTCACTCCCATACAATGCCGAGTCGGAGCAAGTTATGCGAGAACGGCTCGAGTTTATTCTTGGTAGAATAATCATCTGTGCTGAGGCTAAGAATTGGCTTGTCCTCGCCACTTGGGACGGTGTCTTACAATGGTGCGCACGTGCAACCTAGCATATGTTACGCTCTTCAAGTATTAATGTCTGTAGCTGGTTACTCATGCGTTATCCCGTGCCCGTTCGTATTCGCGCCAAGCTTGCGCGGCTGTATTATGAACTATGCATTCTCCCTGGCATTGAGCCGCGCTTGATTCGCAGCTGGGCCGACATGTTCTCTAGGTTGCTCGCCGGAAAGTCTGATGCACGTCGCAAACTTGAGCCCAAGGACTTACAGCTTCCTTGGAAACCCCTGTGGAGAGTCTTACAGAGGGAACTCTGGCCTAGAACTAGATTCCACGATCCATCGTAAGCAATTGTCAGCTTAAGTGGACAAAAATCCTAATAGGATACTCTTCAGGCGCAATGTCGTGAATATATTTCTCTATGTGGCTGAAAGATCTAGGTATTACTACCCTGCAGGTGAAATACCTGAGATGCTTGAGACATTCATCCCTCTTATCACTCAAGAGGTCTGTTGGCATTTCCAAACACCGGGTGGTGTATGCTTATCTTCCACAGACGTATTTGACTATGATTCCGGCCATGACTTCGTTCCTTCCGCCGATCGATATCCACTTATACCTTCCAACTATCTTCAAAATTTGGGAAGCTTTCAATTCTATGCTACTAGATGACCGTCTGATCGAATTTGTGGGAGAACTGTCCGAAGAGCACGTTGCTGGAACTGTGGGAAAAGTCGGAGAGGGTGGTGGCGCCCAATGGAAAGATGTCGGCATTTGGAGTGAAGCGGAATGGACCGTTCTCATGGGCAAAGCTTTAGGATCAATGAGTACGCTCTACAAAATTCTCATCGTAGCAGTGTTGATTTGTATTGTCCACAGATGTGCCAGTAGGAGCAATTCGGGTATGTGAGATCATTGCTGCCTCGAGTTGACGCTGAGTACGTCCTTGTTGATCAGGGTGCTAGCACCACAGGCGCGTATGGAGATGCGAAAGCCCCTCCCTCCTCTCTTAGGATCCGAAAGGCTATCAACCGCTTTTGTGAGTCGGCTCGGGGTGTCTTCGGAGCGAAGCTGAACCTACATCCAGCCTCTCTCGCAAAACTCGTGGTATATTCTATGGCTGTTGACGCGCCAGTCCGCTCCGAAGCTTCACCTTCGCCAGGTGAAAAAAGATTTCCTTCTCGTCAAGTTGGTTATCTCGCCGGTTCGAAAGCGATGGAGTCGTTGGACAAGTTTATTACGAGCACCGAGTCCTTCTTCCACCCCTCGAATTCTGGGTTGTGGTCTCTGAGTGTTCGCCAAAATAGTGTTTTCCTTTTTCTTCGGGCTAATCACTCCTACTCTAGTTAACCCAATTCCTTCGTTCTCTAACCTCGGAGTTCTGCAAGCGCTGGCACGAAGAAGAGTTACCAAGCTGTAAAACCCCTCTTGTCCGTTTCTGCTTACCCTTCAGCATGGCGAATTATTAACTTATTTATTTTTAGACACACCGATTGACCCCCGCTATTCGCAGAGCTTTTGTTTTGACTCTGAGGACACCGGCCCTTCTTGCTATGTTCTCAAAGGACCCCCTTTCCATGGGGCTTGCTCAAGGTGCCTTGCGATCTTTAGCCTTCCTGGAGCCCGCTCTTGTCATGCCCGATCTCCTGGAGCGCGCATATAGTGGGTTAGAAGTGGTTAACGAGACCCACCGCACCACTGCTGTACTGAGCATGCTTGCAAGCGTGTCACTACCCTTGTCCTCAGAGACGATATGGTTAGGTGGGCAGAAAAACATCCTGCCTTTGCTCGAGATGTGTATCCCTGGCATTGACCTCGTAAGTTGATTGCCGTGATTGTAGTGGTGTCTTCTACTGACGTCTTTATTCGAAGAATGACCCCGCCAAAACGATCTGCGCGACCATGTTCATCATTGCAGTCGTTCAGAACATAAAGATAGGAGACCTTTCGTCTACTCAGTCAGGATTATCTTTCTCTAGTGATGCACCTGGTGAAAGTATGGACGTAGATGAGGAGATACGGCTTCCAGATGGAACAGAGCTTGGTGCTCCTCCGACATTGAGCGAGGCTGAAGAGCGAATGCTGGTCCGTGAGAGTACGGCCGGATTTGCTGGTGCGTTTTTTTACCCGTCAATTGATGTCTTGACGGGTTTGTTAAGCAGCGCCGTAGATTGGGTTACATCTCTCTTCCGCCGCGTTTTGTCCCTGTACGAAAATCTCCCTGAAGAAGGTGGGAGGAGGAACACGACTGGTGGGAAGCAGGAAGAGAGCGTAATCAAATCGATCAAGAGCATGTTGGATCTTGTCTGCCTTCACCTCTCGGACCCACTCTTCGATCTCGTCCTAAAGCTTGTATATGACTATGTTACGGCGAATGCGAAGTCAAACGCCGTAAAGGCGATAGGACAGTTGGTTTCAAGCCTTGCACTGGCTCATCCTTCCAAGACAATTGACAAGTTTCTTCCCTTCTGTCTATCACAAATCAAGGATGAGCTGAAACATGGAGCTTCGAGCGTTCGAACAACTTCGAGTCATGTCGCGATTCCTTCGGACACTACATTGCACTGGAGTGCGGCATCGTTGCTGTTGTCTGTATTCCCTCATTAATGGCTGTTTGTATGTAGATATGTCTATTCTTCGCGGATGTTTCGGCCACGATGGCACTGCGGTATGTATTAGCCTGGTAACGCAGAACAAGCTTCCCTGACAACGCACTTTTATTTTCTCAGCTTCTCAAGCATAAGGCGGATGTCATGGAGCTTTTATCTTTACTTGCAGACAAGACCTTCAGCGAGAGGGGCTACAGTGGTACTGGGCGCCTCATCCAACGCGTGCTTAATACGCTTGTTGGAGTGTACCCTCTCCACGCGCGGTTTGTAAATACTGATGAGTGGAATAGTGAATGTATGTATTTAGATTAGGTCCATTTATCACGCTGGCTGACAGGAATAACTCAGGTTTCGACAAGGATCATAACTCGGTTTGGGGAAAACTACATAGGGTTGAGGATGTCAAGATCGAGTGGCATGGTGAGTTAAGAAGTCCCCGTCCAATCGCAGCAAGCGACTTATTCTGCTGCAGTCCCATCGAATGAGGAGATCTCCTTCATACTTGAGATTCTAACTCACGTCGTATCCCCTGCGTTGGACAAGGTTGAAGCCCTTCTACCAACCGCCAGTTCCTGGGACGGGATTGCTCGTAATGACTTCTGTCGGTAAGCTCAAGTGGCCCTTTCATTAGCCTCGGATAACTCAGGAAGCATGGTACAGGCATCTACACATTGTTAGATCCGCATGGCAGGGCTTACCTACGCTCTGCAAGGAGCCTCCAAAGACCGTGGCAGAAATGGGATTAAATGTGAATTCAGAAGTCGAACGACTTGTCGTGCAAACAATTGATGTTGAGGCCGGTTTTGCCCTCATCGATCCATCGGACCAGCGACATCAAATGGCATATAGTCAACGTCTACGGCTCGGGCGAGTACTATACGGTGCGGCTTTGGCACTTAAGCAAGAGCATGAGGCCGAGGACCACATCGACGCTGTTATATCTGTGGTCAAAGGTATCGACACGTATTTGCTAGACTATGCTCTCAGTAGAGGGGACTTTGATAACTTGCAAAAGAGTTATGCTACCGCTCGAGAGTCAGTGACCACTCGCCACTCTATCACGAGATATTTTTAACGTGCTCCTTATAGACTCAACCGAGCGTGGCCTAGGCAGAAAGAGAACTCGCGTCTTGTCCATCTCAAACGTGCTCTCGTCTATCACAGTGGGCGAGTGTACATGCATGCCTTGTATCGACGACGATCAGAGCTCGATAACCACCTTATCAAAGTTCTCGTAGACCTGTCGCTCTCGCCGTATACGAGGGTCCGAAGGTGCGAGTTCCTTTATTGTCAATGAGTCCCTCACTGAAGCAGAGTAGACATGCACAAGCTGTTCTGGGTAATGTTTGCGGAGTAAGCGACACGTTGTGCCGTAGTTGCTTCCCTCTACTTACAGTTTACAGTACTACGTCAGGTCAACCAAGTTGATCCTTCCGTCTGTCTTCGATGCGCTCGCTAAGGGATCTGATCCGGATCGCATGAAGGGTGCCCTGTATATTCTGTGGAGCAAAGGGCTTGGTCTGTCGATATATAGCTTTATCCACCTTCAATTGCTGATATGAATTCAGCCGTATACGCCATCGCTGGTAAGGTATCGGTTTGAGATCCGTTGGTTCTGTTCTTATAATCTCGTTCTGAAGATCCTAAAGACCCCGATCTGTATGGTCGGTACCTTCTGGCATTACTCGAGTGTCAACATCAGGAGAAGGTACTGTGCGAGTATCGCATATTATGGCAATGACTAACCTGAGTTTTTGTAAGCCTTCCATCCAGAAGTTGGTCACCTCGGTTGCACATGATGCGATTGCCAATCTAGCGGAAGAATCGACAAGAACAGATGCCTATCCTGAGAACGCTCCCCAAGCCAAGATGGCAGTCGATGCCCTTAAAGTAGAGTTATCTGCAAATCTAATCGACAGTGATGTCTTAAGTGAGGCCCTCCACAAGTCTGTCGCGCGAAGCGAAGCTAGGGAGAGAAGGTATAGTGAGACGGTAAGCGTTACATGATGCATGGAGAATTATCACAAAGTAATTGCCGACACAGATATCGGCTATTGCAGAGATTGCTCTCCGACCTACAACACACGTAAGTACTGGTGCTGAGTTAGAGCAAGATAGCTGACGCCGTGCCAGTGGCGGTACACTCACTTGGCCCTCCAATTCCTGAACGGACTTCTCCGCAGAGATGTTGCTCCACCATCCGATGTAGCCAAGCTCTTTATCAACCACACTCTAAGCCCCCATCCGCCGCTACGAGGAACTGCCCAGAAGTTCGTGTTTGCATACAACCGCTGAAATCCGTTTTAAGCTAGTCCGTAGAGGCGTCATAAAATTGATGGGTATGATAAAGATGCGGACATACTCGCGAACATCAAACGACCTTTGGCTGGACGAGTGGAAAAGTCCCATCGCGGTATACGTGCCGATCACGAGCGACCCCGATTTCCACGCTTACATTAGTAAGGTACCTTCTACAAAGGATGAGTAAGTTCACGGGCCATGATCTTGAGTATCGAATATGTCACTGACACAGAAATCCCGGCAGGTCGTTTTACGTTGATAAACAACGCTCTGGTTTTCTTGTATGGGCACCTGAAACAAAGGTTTATACTCCCATTCCCGCTGGGGACCCACCGATCACATGGGAATCTTCATCCAAGAGTGCCCTCGAGGCCATTGGAGAGGTTGTTGCTCAATCGGAGTATTTTGAGAAATTAATGGCGCTATGGGGTGAAGAATCGAGTCGAAATGTGACTTCTCCTGAGCTTAGGACCGACAACGTTGCGTTCATCAAAACTATCGGTATTCGTTTCACCTTCGAGTAGTCTTCCGGACCCTCACATTGGAGTATAGCTAAGATGTCTCAAGGTGCGGGCTTCGAGAACATTCTAAACTCGGCAGAACAGCTATTGTGGGACACGGATCGATTCAAGCAACGGGCCGGAGCTGAAATGCTCGCAGGAGTTACGCGCGGTATCCCAATACTTGCTCTGATTAAGTTAGAATGTGGCTTAGTTATTGACATTATAGGTGCGAAGAACTGGCCAAAGCAACGGTTCGACCAGCTATGGTCTTGGATAATTTCGCATTTAGACCGCGTATACACAAGCATTAAACCAGATACCATTGGTTTCTGGGAAGCTACGTTTAATGTGAGTCTGTCCCATTCATTCGGCTAACGGCTGTCAAACCCCTCCGTAAGGCACTATTGGAAGGCCGAGATCCGCGACGTATTACTGCTCTATCGGATTGGATTCTCTCATTACCACTTGATTTCTATGGTGATTCTGCATTTGCGAGTATGTATGAATCACACCATTTGCCCTATGGTACCTCATCGGCTCCGTTAGCGATAAAATCACTCACAATTTTGGGATGCTTCTTGGACAATGTCGGATACCGGGACATTCCTTTACTCGACCGATATTTTCCCCTTCTTCTCGGGGGGATGGATGTCAGCTTCGCAGAGGTAACCGCCTATAACGTTTCTGCTCGTCTACTTGTTGACTTTTACTGTTTTAGATCAGGGTTTCCATATCTTGTAATCTATTCATGATTGCATCGAGGAGATGGAGACCATCCTATCCATCGGTTGACAATTTTCTAGGCTCTGTTACCACAACTGATGATCCCCTTCTCATTCGGCGCGTCTTCTATTCCCGCCTCAACTACAGCTCAGGCTAATGTTCTGACATAGACGTGTACCCTATCTGTCTCATGTCTCGGCGCTCGCAAGTAAGCTTTCAAACTGGAAGGAGCAACGCCTTCCTCCGCCGCGGGTCAATCAGTCCACGGTGGGTCTTTCATCCTCCTCTGGGACTGCCACTGAAGTCAGAACGCAATAGTATGACAAGGTCGGCCTATCTTGTAAGTGGCTCTCGCAACGTGCTCTGCAATTGATTATCTGAGTTTGTTCAGTGTTGCGGTGGCTATGGATCGCGTTTTACACCTCCCAAGCATCCTTGATGTTTCCATACATGCTTCCCCTCCTGTGCGTATTGGACTGTATATGATCTTGCCTTCATTTGCTAACCCATCTTTGTCGTTAGGCCTGAGATTTTCTGCATGTCTGAGTTTAGTGATAATCCGGAACTTCAAACCCATAGCCACGCCGTTCTGATTATCCTCTCTGCCGTCGCGCCTCCACCGGAATCCATCGAGGCCATAGGTGATAGCTTCGTCAAGGCCATCAGTTCTTCCACGGTAGGAGCACCCTCATCCAAGCTGAATCAATAATCAATAACTTACTTGATTCGAAATTAGTCATGGCGCATCCGCCTGAATTCGTTGCCCATTCTCGTTGTATTCTTCTATCGCAATCTCATGGGGATATCAGATGCGAGTGTCTCTCAGATCATGGACCTCATGCTCAACTGCCTTTCCGACGACAACGTAGAGGTACGGGAAATGGCATCAAACGCGCTTTCAGGAATCGTCAGAGTATCACAGCGTCAGAGTATCATACCCTTGAAGGTAATGTCATGCCGAGCCGCATTCTCTGCCGCGTATTGATGTAGACTCCAGGACCACTTTGTAAGTCTCGCGCGCAAAGTCAGACTTCCTACTCGACGAGACCCTGGCTACGCCGAGTCCTTGCGAACACTGCATTCTTCGATTCTTGGACTCTGTGCGCTGATTGAGAGCTTCCCATATTCTGTCGAGAAATGGATGCCACCATTGACAGATAGTCAGTCACGCCTCCACGTGGAGCTATATTTCCTACTGATCTCATCTTCATCTCCCCCAGTCCTTGCTCTACACGCCACGGATCCTCCCCCGATATCTACAGCAATCCGTAAGGCGGCTTCCGAGTTCAAGAAGGTACGTACACGACTCTTCTGAGTCCTCTCAGAGCTTGGTGGTAACACATCGGATTGGACAGACCCATCAGGTACGTTCTGGAGCCAATAACTATGCCGGGTTCTCTGACATTTTTTTTCCATAAGGACACGTGGCACCGTGATCAGCTGGCGTTTGACGAAGATCAACTTCAAAATCTGTCAACCATGCTCGCTGGCACCTCGTATTGTACGTTTTCATTAATATGCCGTTGACCGCGTGCCTTTGATATTGACCCGCATAACAAACAGATGCCTGAGCTTTGCAAGGTCATCCATGAATAGATACACTATACTTATTGCACGTGCCACTGTAGGCGGTCGTGGACAACAGCTTGGAAATCATAAGTACCAATGTTAAACTCCATACAAATACAAAATGCTTTTCATTATCTATTCACTATCCTCGGATCCACCCACTTAGCTTCTCTGCATTCTGGCGTGTGCTCGAAAAGCAGAGGAGATCAACACACCACATATCGCGGTAGTTGTCCAATGTCGTTAGGCTGATCGATAGGCACGCTCGGTTGAGGCATGACCTACACGTTGCACTGGACACCAGATAAAGACTTGGCCGTCTCGTAAAACTGTTGGCTTCTCGCTTTGTACTGGAACTAGGCAATGACTGTTAGGATCGATGTCGGCTAGTGGCTCTTTAGGAGGACGGGGAAGAGACTTCAACTTTGAAAAGAAATAACTCGGGGCTATTATGTGCTTAAATTTATGGGTGCCCTTTTCAGGACCGTGGAACAACATTTTATAAATGATTGCCGGGACAGTACCATCTTTCGAACGGCGCTACTGTGAGTCGCCTTTGCTGACGTACTCTGCCATCACGGGTTTGCGCCCTCGCTACGCTGACAACGACATGACCCTGTCCGCACTAAAGTCACGCCGCACGGCTGCCAGCCTGAGTCGTCCTGAGTTGTCGTGGACACCCTCGAAATGCCAACGGATTAGACCATAATCCACAGGCGAGTCTTGTTCGGAGCGCCTATCCGTTCCCGTTAGATTCCGTCCACTATAGCAACTTGAAGTTCCGAAACCGTGGTCATTTAAGAATGGACATCGGAGTTCTTAATTAAGTAAATTTGAAATGATAAGGGCATTGGGTTACAAGTTAGTTATCTTTCATCAGGCAACACCAGCAGCAAAGTCACTTTTCGCCATTGCCAGCCAACTCGGCATTCTCATCCGTTTGCACTCTCCCACACCGACAACGTCAAGGGGATGGCACCCACAATTTCTGTACAGGGTCTTTGTGGCTCAGACATCAGTGACTTTGCGGGGATCAGTACGAGTTCATTGAAGCGGTTACTACGAAGGACACATCGTCTCACTGGTGCTGTTTTGCGAAAGACCATTGCCACAGGTCTGCCCCATCTCGATGCAATGGACGTAAAGGTACATCGACGTTGTATGTCTCTGGAACTGCTCCACATTCACATCAATTCTTTAAATGATTTTAATATATCTAAACCATTTTTATGTTGAGTAACATTAAAAACAGGTTGATTCTTTACAGTTTCTCTGTGATTGCATTGCGCGCCAACTGACATGACCCTTCCTTGAGACTGCAAACTGAGCTCAACGAGGCCTCTTTCATACCAGCCAGATTATCACTCGCCGCATGTGCAAACCTTGCTGTAAGTAATGCCTAGCTTCCAGCTTGCTGCTCTTCGACCATCGCTTGCGGGAACAATAATTGCTGTCAACCCACGTGCGGCAGTGGTCATCGGCGCCTGCGTTGCCCACCTTTATTCTGCCTGACGTTCCCGTCCCACTGTAAGTTTTTTCTCTCCACTGACCTTTGTTGTTGATAGGCTTTCTAGACATACACCTCCAAGTCACTGCAAGTCGCAACCCATGAGCGCCAGCCACTACTACATGCAACGTGTGCAAGCATATTGCTCCCAGCAACGCCAAACGTGCTGCCTTCGCCAGAGGGCCACAACTAGCAGCAACAGCCACTTTTCAGAGCAATACCATAACCACTGTTCCTCTAGTATTCTGTCGGATGAACGATATATCATATTTCTAGTGTATTATACTCGTGTTACGACTTGCAAGGAGCGTGCGACTCGCCCTACACCTGAAAGCACGACGACTTGAAGCAATTCTTGTAAAAGTTATGTAATCGGATTATATAAATATTTATTTGTATTTTTGAGTATATAGTGAATAATTTCAGTGTGAAAGGGACCAAGTCATGCACTTGATCAAAAACAAAAACATATACACGAAGACTAGTATAATTGACAGTATTATGCGTGGTATTACAACTTTCGAACCCAGTACTAACGTATGCGAGTACGTATGAAATGAGATCTACTCATTACGAGAATGCGGAGAGTTTTCGAATTAGACCGAAAGCGTACGGAGTGATTGATACATAATAAATCGCGGACCATGAGCGAGCGGTTGAAATATGGTTCAATCTCACCGAAGAAGGCAAGCCACCGGGCATGCATCAAAATAATGAATTGCAGCCCGGGTGGTTGATAAATGGAGACCATGGCAATGGTACTTCAAGACCAGCGAGAGGATCGATCTTGCAACATGGGAGTCGGCCATAATGAACCTGAGAAACTTGGATACCACAATGAGTAAGGAGCTAGCGCCAAGGGAGTCATGACCACACGACACGAATTCTCAGGTCATGGGTCTGTCATCGATCTAGTATTGGGTGCGCTCACTGAGAGCAGCTACAGTCTACGACTTCGCCGACCTATGCGGGCGTCGTGGAAGCCGCACCTATAGGATGGATTGCTAACCCCGGTTGGAGTCGGCAAACCTGAGTGCCCAGTAAACCCTCTAGCGCTAAATCAGGTTGACATGAGGCTGCCGCACGACGCCGATGGCGGACGTGATACGGAAAAAAGTTGGTATAGGGGTATAGGTCGATGTGATAGAAATCAAGAATTCTAATAGAACGGCGCTGGGTCTAGATGTGGAGAAAAATATCTACCACACACAGTGGCGCAAAGACCAACTATTGCACAGCGAAATGATAGTAGGAAGGTGAAAGTGTATAGCCATTTTAATGTGTGGGAGAGAAAATGAAGATTTGAACAGACAGACACGGTGTTCGCTGAATTCCATTATTATCGGAGAAAACCGAGGGATTGGTCGATTGGTCACTTGCGTATGTATGCATATGGATTTATGTCGGTTCGTCAAACCGAATCATAAGGCGCCTGAGCCGTGGATCATGCCCAGGATGTCATTAAAACTGCAACGAGGCGGTTGACTTGGGAAGGGGACAAAAATGCCCTGGATGACGAAAGTCACCGTGGGGCTGGACGTGTATCTAGCCGTAGAGCCCCATTGCCATATAGTACAGGATATGTCTGTTGTTGCAGCCGAAAACGAAGAGGCACTGATCGAGTGGCTGATAATTACACGTGTATAGATTGACTATTTCGACCACGTTGCGATTGACGTTATTAAGTCTGATGTCAGAGCTGCGATGATTTTATTTTTTTTCCGCGGTGGACGAAGCACGACAGGGGGATTGAAAGAGAATAAGGAATGATTAGAAGGGATGGTCTTGTAGTGCAAGGGCAGGTGGGGGTGTAAGGGCAAGTGGGAGTGTACGACACGACGAAGGGGCGTGTTGGGGGAGTTTACGTAATAGCGGACAAGGGCACGTTGTGATCTGGATCAGCTAAAAATAAATAAATAAATAAAAAAGAAAGACGACGTCTTCCGTGCGAGGGAGCTGAGCGTGAGGACGGCTGCCCTTACCTTTCCTCTGCACCCCCGAGCACCAGTCAATAGAAACACGCCCTTGCCTCCTGCCGTTCTTCTTTTTATAATATCCTCGTCCTCGTCATCTCCCTCTTCTCTTTCTTCTCTCATCCTCTTCACCTTTTCCCCTCCGCACTCCTCGGTCCCTCTTGTCCGTGCCGTGCTCTAATCTATTCCTCACATATACTCCAGCTTCCTCTCTTCTCAACGACTCTCAGCATCCGTGGCATCTCTATTCCCGCAAATTGATTATTGTCTCATCCACCCAAGCACCTTTTTATCGCCCAAATTGCATCGGATTTCTTATCCTTAAATCGTTCGTCCTTCCCGACCTAGCATTCACCATCTTCGCTTATGAATCCGCTTTTAATTTAGTTTCTATGCCCATTGAGGTCGCATCCTCTCCTTCGATTACCGATACCTTGGACTCGTATACCGAGTATTCGTACCAACCGTCTCTCTTTGCAAAAATCTCAGGTACTGGTCCGGCCAACAATTGGATAATTCAAGAACAGGCTATTGCAATGGAAGAATCTGCAGCAGATGTGAGTTCTCATCGATGTCTTTTCGAGCGCTTTCTCCCGTTGATTCAGTGGTTTTGGGCAAAAACTCATGTTCTCTTCTATTTGTCCCACATCAGCGCCGTAATCACCAAATCAATGCTGTGTACAGCAATCAAACCATGCCTCAAGGCCTGTCCTCCTTCCAACCCACACCCTTCCTCCCTCGTTCATCCCCGTTAGACAAAAATGCGTCACCCGATCATTCCATGTCATCGGATTCGTCCCTTTCTGCAGGTATGTCAGATTCTATCTTCCTAAAGGCCTAAAAGCTCACCCCGACCCTTTAGGAAGCGCGTCCTGGGATCTGGCAGACGGCATTGCTCGTCTAAACATTAATGGCGCGTTCGATACGGCAGAAAACATCCACGGTCCGATTCGTACGCCTCCGAAGACCAAAAAAGCTACGGAACCCGTTGTGCAACTTCACGACTCCAGCCCACTTGAGTCCTCCGATACTAGTTTAGATTCAGGACCTTCCCCACCTGCTTCCGATGAACGTCTTGCCCTTGCCAATCATTCACGTGTTTCTTCCGCTGACACGACTGCCTCGACTCAGCTTTCCGGCTCCAGTCACACCCTCGCATCCTCTGCCCTCGGCTTGAAGGTTGGCACTGAGAGGGATAGGCCTCATTCTTATAGCGGTGGTTTATCAACTGCCGATCTTCAGCGCTTGCGTGGCGTTGGCGCTACACCTGATGGCGAGCGGGCTCAATGGAGCGCTGCTGTTGATAGACAAACTCAGTACGACCAGCCTTTGTATCCATCTTTGTCCGGCTATCCCCGTCAACCAGCTGCCGTAACGGAGGACCTTCAGGTGGATTATACCACGCAACAGCGGCAGTTTCAACCACTGGATGGCTCTATACCCAGCTCGCAAGCATTTAATGGTCGCTCCGCTGGCTCTCTCAACGGGGCGGCTACTTATCGTTCACAGCCAGCGCGTAGTTACAACCCAGGAGTGGTCACGAATGGCACATATCCCGGCCCAGGCCACACGGCCCATCTCTCCCTCGGGAACACCCAGCAAGTGTATGACATGATGATGCCATCCCATGAAAATCCAACTGTTGCTCGCGTTCAGCAGCAACCCAGTGTCTTCCGCGCGACCCACCAGCATTCCTCGTCGGACCCAGTTCACCTTCGTGAAGCCGCTGCTTTACTCAGTGGCTTGCCCCCGTTTGCCCAGCCGGGTCTTTACCCACCCACCTTGGGCATTTACCCTAATCAGTTTTATCCTCCCCACGAGGCTTATGCAAATGCGGGCGTAGCTGCCCAAGTGATGGCAGCTGCCCGTTTGCAATCCCAATTTCACCCATCATACAGTGTCGGTCTCCCAGGGCAAAACATTTCCACTGGACTTGGCGATGGCAACCAAAACAGCCCTTCAAGTGTCGATCCTAATGGCAATGGACCCTCCGCAAACAACCGTAAGTTGGGGTTGTACAAGACTGAACTGTGCCGCAGCTGGGAAGAAAAAGGTACTTGTCGATACGGACCAAAATGTCAATTCGCACATGGCGAGGACGAAATCCGTAAGGTATCAAGACACCCTAAGGTTGTACCTTTTCACCCCTGCTTTATGGTCCTATACTGACTTGGTGTATGTCACAGTATAAAACAGAGATTTGTCGAGTAAGTCATTACCACTTCATATTCGGCTTCAAAGTGATGACGGTCCCACTTTCAGACCTTTTGGGTGTCTGGCTCCTGTCCGTACGGAAAGCGTTGCTGTTTCATACATACCGAGTTGCCAGCAAACGGCGGGGCTCCCGGCGCTGATGGTATTCCTCCACCGAAGGTCAACCAAACGCGCGGCCGCTCTGACAGTGACCCGAACGACGCACCGGTTTCTCTTTTGCAGCGTATCTCTGCTAAGCGCAACCAGGAAGTTGCCACGTCCACAGTAGACACAACCTACCAACCCCCTTCGCGACCACGAACTGGTTCTCTCAGAGTTGATACGTCGTCACTCGATCAGCCTTCTTTAAAACAGCAGCAGAACAAGTCTGCTTATCCGTCGTTCGCCGCGAAAGGCGGTCTGTTCTCCCAGGCCAACGAATCCTCTGGTGGGCTGTCACCCGGTCCCGTCACTGCTGGCCCAGATATTGGAAGTCGGCAACTTATCAATTTCTCCCAGGTTTGTGGGTATTGTTTCTAGGCGATTTTGCGTACTCATCTTTCGAAGGCTTCAAAGCAGGGTGTCACGCGAGCCTCTGGAGCAAACGTTCGCCACTCCTTCAACGGTACTGAGATTGGCCTGAACCTCACGCCTCCACCCGCTGCTCCATTTGCCGCACCTCAACCCGAATCTGCAGTGCACCGCGCGAATGGGCATTCGCGCTCTGGGAGCGTTGGCAACTGGGTTAGTCTTTCGCGCCATCTTGCTGCACCGTCGCCGCTGCATGGCCCGCAAAGTGCAAGCCCCGCCAATGAGGGCAAGCTCAGTACGCCATGGTTGTCACCTGATCAGGGTACGCGCTACGCCGAGAAGGCCTCCGCTTGGGCTTGAGGGACCAAAAGCGGATGTATAATATAAAGCCAAGTTGGAGTCAATCCGCCGCCATCTTTTGTACTAGTGTTTCACGTTCCCTCCTTCGATGTCTGCGCCGCGTTATGCTTTCACGTTCTACACTTTCATTTCCTGTGCTCCAATGATATTTGACGATTGTTTGATGATCATAACCCACCTCTTCCACGAATATTGTCTGCTCTCGATGTCGATCTCACACAACAAATCTCACCCTACAAAGTTCTTTTTTATCGCCAACTCATTCGCTGTACACATTTTCCCTTTGTTGTCTCGTATCTCGCTTGTCCATCTCATCGTCCCCCCTTTTAGTAGCCAGCTCAGTCTGCAGTTTGATTTATTGTCTTGTTCGTCCTTCTTGGTCAGTGGTACCAAACCTTTTCTGACCCGTTGTTACGCTGCACTCATACAATGCGTTGTTCTCCATCATGTCCTTATATTAATTGAATGAATTCCGCTCGCTCGCCTACCCTCTGAACCCGAGTATGAAAAGGCCATGGACGTAGGTTTGGTCCAACTTGAAGCAGCTGCATGAACGACAACGCCTGCAAATGATAATCAAATTAGCCATGTACACAATGCTCCTATAGGTCTACGTTCTGAACTAGAGTAACACTACCAGTTCACCGACAAGGAGACGACCCTGGTAAAGAAAGGGTATAAAAAAATACTACGCCAACAAATGACATATTACGCGTCAAGTGCATCGAGCTCGCGATAGAACGCGGCCATGCGGCAGCGAGCGTAGCCAATATAATCGAAGTCGGGCTTGTTAACGTGCGCCAAAACGTCCTCGCGCGCCTGGACGAGACCCCATAACGCCCACATGGCATGTGATGAAGGACTCCATGTGTGCACAGCATCTTCGAGGGCGACGAGCTCTCGCTCGCGCGCCGCGGGAGGTAGTTCTGAGAAGACGGGCGCTGGCGAGTCGACGGGCACGTCGACGGGCGTGATGCGGTTCTTGAGGTATGCTGTGAGGAAGGTGCGTCGTTCGTCGTGAGTTGGGTAGCGTGAGGCGTCGAGCAGGTGTGGTGTTGGACCATGGTAGTTGGCTGTCCACTCGTTGAAGTGGTTCGCGATATCGAAGGCAGCTGGATTCGGGGATGCGTACTCAAAGTCGACAACGATAATCTGTTGTAATTTAATACGGATCAGAATTGTGAAGGGATAACGAGAAGGAAAGATAACGGACGGACGGACGAACCTGGTGATGTTCGGGGTCATCCTCTTCCACGCTGTTCAGGCGGAGTATGTTGCCGTACTGAGCATCATTGTGACACAAGACAGGGTGCGCATCAACATGGGTGGCTTTGAGCCATCTCATATAGCTCTCCCACTTTATCCGAAACCTGTCTAGGTCGAGTTCCTTTCGAATGGCTGGAGTGATCGCAGGTAATGCAAGGACATCTCGTGCATGGGGTAACCATGATTGAAGATTTTTCCGAACGCCAATTTCTAAATTACTTCCATGCGATTGCCCTTCAATGATCTCAAGGTCAACGCCGTGAAGCTCCGCCATCCGCGCTCCAATGTATGCACTGATCTGTGGCTCACGGATATCGGTGGCTGTGAGCGTGACCGAATCGAAGTACTCTTCGATGCGCCCATTGGTGAAAGTGCCATAAATACGTGGACCAAGCTTGGATCTCGAAGAAAGGACATGTAGGACCTGTAGCTCCCGTAGGCGTGGGATGAGAACACCACTGGAGGGGCCGTAAACCCGCAGGAGGAGCGTACTGGATGAGGTCGATGGCGAAGACACAAAAAATACGGCATTTGTGAAGGAGCCGGCCACTTTCCGTATGCACGGAAATGGATGAGGAGCTGCTGTCTGTGACCAAGAGGTCACTCGAAGAATTCTAAGGATGTCTAACAGCTGCTGAGCGAAAGCACTCGACTTGAACTGTCTAGAAAGAAGTAGATGTGAGCATCAGAATGTGATGACCATTACGAGGCCAGACCGCTATCAACTCTGTCCCTCAGGGGGTGTTCCTAGCTGATGCGAAGCGTGAAGGGAGGCACTGTAAGATGTGTAACTACAAACAAAAGTTGCCTACCTAGCGTCTAGTCTGGCGCGAACGTGAGGTAGACCCTCAAGGAAGACGCCATGTAGAGAAGAATCATCCGAGCAAAGACATGTGGGGCTACAATGATTATACAATGAATGATGGACTGGTTGGGAGGATTTTCGGGTGTTAGATGAGATGGAAGACATGACAGAATGTCGGCGTGGATCAATATTTACAACGTCTGAGACAGCAAGTTTGATGGATATGATGAACAGAAGGAGGGAGAAATGATCGGCGAGAGATTAGGTCGTGCGACACGATAAGACGTACCCACACGTGACTCCTCCTAGTACACACGCTCAGGCTTCCCTCGTCGCCATCGCAGTGCGACCGCCAATGGAATTGCTTTCCAATGTCTAGTCACAGGCTGAGCTGCTGTTTTGCTGCAGGTTTGGGACCTCCATCAGGTCACTGAGGGGCTATTCCTAGCCCTGACTCCCACCTACCAGTCGGCCTTCTTTCCTCCTTGCTGTACACGCTTGTGGCTCTCCCGCTCCCCAGTCACCTGCTCATTGCCTATTTGGTAGGACACACCTTTGAACCATAATTTTCATTACATGCTGTAGAGTTGGATGTATCAGGAGATTTCAGTTGACACTCCTGCGGCAGATCAGGTTTGGTGTGCCATCGCACTTTCAACACGTCATACTATTGTGATGCTGCAACGTTGAACGAGCCTGCTCACATGCTAAAAGCGGATATGCTGCTGGACTTACCTCTCAGCTCGGCAAATATCACGGCTCTCGTGACAAGGTTTACGGACGGAGTGAGATGTCAAAGCTAAGTCACTGTATCGTGGACACGTGCACAATCTCGCGACTCGCCCTCAATGTGCTTGCAACAGGTGTCCGTCAGACCATGGACAAGTGCGTGCAGACAATCCGCGCGTCAGACGGAATCACACTGCAGAAGAAGACAGATCTGAGGTGCAGGATACTTCGAATCGGATGGGGGGGAAGTTGAGTGGCGTCATACAAGGGAGTCTATTCGTCATTCTGTTGTCGTCATTTTACAATCCGCTCGTACTCTACTTTGTGGAGGTCCGTCCGTCTTCATCGCGTGTGTTTTCGTCAGAGTCGCAATCTATCAGCCTCCACGTGATACTGGCCCAACTTCATGGACCACATCGGACGTATTTAAACTATTTTCCACGAACAAGTCCACTCGGACACCCAGGTCATATCTTGGTGTGCTTCTTTGACTTTTAACATCTGACGTCTACCATGTCATCACATTTACAACCTTCTCAACACCGCGCACGCAACCCGCCGTCCTCTGAACACGATGTTCTATATGAAGACATCCATCACTTTCTCTACACCATTCAGCACACGCGACCTATCTGTCTTTTGTTTCAGTTGGGCTTGGTGTCCGCTTAGCCGAAATACGATGCATCTTAGGATTCTTAGCAACACCCCAGCATATCAAACATGGCATTGGCAGGTCATCGCCCTTTATTCTTCGTCATGTCGACCCCTGTAATAACTATCTCCCTTTACCGCCCGGGCCAACCCTTTCCCACAATTATGTTCGTTTAGGGCGCCACTGGACCCCGGGCCTGCTCCCTGCGGCCACGCTTGGGCTGGTGCCTCCTGTAAGGTACCTTTTCTTGCGCTGCCGCTACCCTTCCTCTTCTCTACCCGTGGCCGTCGCTCTGCACCCTTCCCACTGGATTCTCCTTATTCCTGCCTGCATGCTTCGCCCCACCCATGTTCAGGTGTCTCCGCTGCAGAAAGAACTTCATCACGGCTGTCCTGGCACAACGCCCTCTCTTCTCTCCCCCACGCCGCCCACGCTTGGCAGGTGCCTTCTGTAAGGCACCCTTTTCGCGCGCCGCTGCTACCTTTCGTCTTGTCCTTCTTACGCTGCCTCTACCTTTGGCCATCGCTCTGCACTCTTACCACTGCGTTCTCCTTGTTCCTGGTGCATACCTCACCTCCATCCGCTCGGGTGTCTCTGCTACAGGAAGTGCTTCGTCACCTCCGCTACAACTGTCCTGGCACACCACA